>Ga0209353_10000635_pt1 | contig 21118 bp, 17 predicted proteins | sample LauGreSpBDMM15SD_2_FD_187561 | JGI IMG/M metagenome (GOLD analysis project Ga0209353, IMG submission 187561) | Freshwater lake microbial communities from Lake Michigan, USA - Sp13.BD.MM15.SD (SPAdes) (version 2) | ecosystem: Environmental > Aquatic > Freshwater > Lake | place: Lake Michigan...
CTCGTGTTCGCCGCGGCGAATATGAATCCAAATATAATTTACAATGGGATAGTTTTAAAACAAAAAAAGAGGTCAACTAAATAAATAGTTAAACCTCTTTGTAGCGAGAACGAGACTCGAACTCGTGTTCGCCGCGGCGAATATGAATCCAAATATAATTTACAATGGGATAGTTTTAAAACAAAAAAAGAGGTCAACTAAATAAATAGTTAAACCTCTTTGTAGCGAGAACGAGACTCGAACTCGTGACCTTTGGGTTATGAATCCAATGCTCTAACCAACTGAGCTACCTCGCCATGTTTTTCGGAGTGCAAATGTATGAATTATTAGGTGCTTTCAAACCTATTTCTATTATATTTTGAATATATTTTAAAAAATAATTGCTAAACAATGTTATTTTCAAGGACTTCTGAAGCTTAGAAATTGATTTAAATTCTTATATTTGAACGCAAAATCCGCCAGCAATTAGTCGTTAAAAAATATTAGCTCGGCAAAGTAGATAATGAAAAAAATAGACAAACTTATACTTCGCTCATTTATAGGGCCCTTCATTTTAACTTTTGCTGTGGTGGTCTTTATTTTATTGACCCAGCACATGATCAAGTATTTCGATGATTTCGTCGGAAAGGATTTAGGATGGGAAGTTTTTGCCAAATTGATGTTTTATTTTTGTTTGAACATGACACCAATGGCCTTACCGTTAGCAGTGTTAATTTCCTCCATCATGACTTTCGGTAACCTTGGCCAACACTTTGAACTCACCGCTATAAAAAGTGCAGGGATTTCCATGCTGAGAATTTTTTTACCCATTTTTATTTTCGTTGGTTTCCTGACTTATGTTGGTTTTGTATTTAATAATAAAATTGTTCCGATAGCAAATTTAAAGGCTTATAGTTTATTGTATGACATAAGGCAGAAAAAGCCAACCCTTGATTTGAAAGAGGGCGCTTTTTATAATGGTTTACCGGGATACAGTATTAAAGTGAATAAGAAATACAAAGACGGTAAAACCTTAAAAGGAGTGATGATTTATGACCATACAAACGGCAAAGGAAATACAGATGTTGTATTGGCTGATTCCGGACACATGTCATTGGTGAAAAATGATATGTTTTTGGAATTGGAATTGTACAAAGGGAAAAAGTTCGTTGAAGTAATTGATAATAATGGTGGCTCTAAACAACAATATGTAAGGTCCGCTTTTATCAAATCAAAAATCATGTTTAGTTTGGAGTCATTTGCTTTGCAACGTACAGATGAAGAATTGTTTGCAACAAATAAAATAATGCTAAGTGTAGATGAATTGCAGTTGGCATCTGATTCAATCAAAAAAGAAAGTTTTGTTATAAAGAATTCCATATTTGACAACTATAAACCTTTTTATTTGTACACATTTAAAGATTTTTCAGGAAATAAGGTAAAAACAGTAGCGCCAATCAATACCGATAAATTTGATAAAAATCAGAAAAATAGGGTTCTTAGTTATGCAATTAACAGTGCCAGGAGTGTACATAGTTTTACAAAAACATACAATGAACGGCTGGATGTGATTATGAAGGAAGTGAATAGTTTTGATATTGAAAGGGTTAGGAAATATTCTCAGTCTGTTGCAATCATTATTATGTTTTTGATAGGAGCACCATTGGGAGCAATTATTAAAAAAGGTGGTTTGGGATTACCGATTTTGATCTCCGTATTTTTCTTTGTGATTTACTATATATTGATTACCCTTGGTCAAAAATATGCGAAAGACAGTATTGTGTCTGTAAATGTAGGGATGTGGATGCCCAATTTTATTTTGCTACCGATTGGCTTGTTCTTTTTGAGGCAGGCTAAAAATGATTCAAGGTTATTGGAAGCTGATTTTTTTGCCGTAATGTTCGATAGGTTTAAACAATCATTTAAAAAGAAGAAATAAATAATTGAAAATAAATGGTGATATCCTTTTTAAAATACAATGTTTTTGGTAGTTTTGTGGCCTGTAAAGGAAAAATAGGTTAAAAGCAATAAGGAAGAAGAAAATGTATTTGAGCAAAGAATTTAAAGAAGAGATTTTCGCTAAACATAGCCACACAAAATCAACAACAGATACTGGTTCTGTTGAGTCACAAGTTGCCTTGTTTACCAATAGAATAAATCACCTTAATCAACATTTACAAAGTAACCACAAAGATTTTTCTACAAGATTAGGTCTTTTGAAGTTGGTAGGTAAAAGAAGAAGATTGTTAGATTATCTTCATCAAAGAGATATCACTAGATACAGGGCGTTAATCGCTGAGCTGGGAATCAGAAAATAATTTTTGTCTGAGAAAATTTACAAGGGGGGATTCTGCAAAGAGTTCCCTCTTTGTTTCTTTATCCACTCCCTGTTAAAATAAAATTTACAACGCTATTTCATAGAAATTATGCTAAATGTAATCACTAAGTCATTGACCTTGAGCGATGGCAAAATCATTACCATTGAAACCGGAAAATTAGCTAAACAAGCGAATGGTTCTGTGGTTGTTAAATGCGGCGATACCATGTTGCTTGCAACAGTAGTATCAAACAAAGAAGCGAAAGAAGATATTGACTTCTTGCCTTTGTCTGTTGATTATCAAGAAAAATTTGCTTCAGCTGGTCGTATACCAGGTGGTTTCTTAAGAAGAGAAGGTAGACTTTCTGATTATGAAGTTTTGGTAAGTCGTTTGGTAGACAGGGCATTACGTCCTTTATTTCCTGATGATTATCATGCTGACACTCAGGTGATGATTCAATTAATCTCTTACGATAAAGAGGTTTCACCTGATGCATTGGCTGCATTGGCTGCATCTGCTGCCATTTCTGTTTCTGATATTCCTTTCAACGGGCCTATCTCTGAAGTTAGGGTTGGGAAAATTGATGGTAAATTGGTAATTAACCCTTCTCTTGCCTTATTGGCAAAATCTTCATTGGATATGATCATTGCTGCTACGGCAGAAAATATCATGATGGTTGAAGGTGAAATGGATGAGATTTCTGAAGAAGAAATGTTGGAAGCGATTCAATTTGCTCATGATGCTATCAAATTACAATGTGCATTGCAGGTAGAATTGGCTAACGCTGTTGGATCCAATACAAAACGTGAATATTGTCACGAAAAAAATGATTTAGAATTAAAAGCTAAAATATCCTCTTTATTATATGACAAAGTATATGCAGTTGCAAAACAATGCATTACTAACAAATCATTGAGAGGAGACGCTTTCAAAGCAATCATTACCGAATATATCAATGCGCTTCCAGAAGGCCATACTGAAAATATTACTTTGGTAAAGAAATATTTCCATGATGTAGAAAAAGAAGCAGCAAGGAATTTAGTATTGAATGACCGTATTCGTTTAGATGGTAGAAAATTAGATCAGATTCGTGGTATTTGGAGCGAAGTGAACTATTTACCTGGAGCACACGGTTCTGCAATTTTTACAAGAGGTGAAACACAATCATTGACAACTGTTACGTTAGGTACTAAACTTGACGAACAAATGATTGACAGTGCAACTTTTGAAGGATATAACAAATTCATGCTTCACTATAACTTCCCTGGTTTTTCAACTGGAGAAGCTAAGCCTAACAGAGGCGTTGGTCGTAGAGAAGTTGGACATGGTAATTTAGCGATGAGAGCTTTGAAAAAAGTTTTACCTGCTGCCGAAAACAACCCATATACCATTAGAATTGTTTCAGATATTTTAGAATCAAACGGTTCTTCTTCTATGGCAACAGTTTGTGCTGGAACATTGGCACTTATGGATGCAGGTATCGCGATTAAAGCGCCTGTTTCTGGTATTGCCATGGGATTAATTTCTGATGCTAAAACTGGTAAATATGCAGTATTGTCTGATATTTTAGGTGATGAAGATCATCTTGGTGATATGGACTTTAAAGTAACCGGTACTACGGCTGGTATCACTGCTTGTCAGATGGACATCAAAGTTGACGGCTTGTCTCACCAAGTATTGTCTGAAGCTTTAGAACAAGCTAAAAATGGTAGGTTACATATTTTGGCTGAAATGGCTAAAACTATTTCTACACCTAACGCTGACCTTAAACCTCACGCTCCTCGTTCAGTAGTTATTAAAATTGAAAGAGAAATGATTGGTGCGGTTATCGGGCCAGGTGGTAAAATTATACAAGACATTCAAAAAACTTCTGGCGCTACTGTAGTAATTGAAGAAGTAAATAATATGGGTGTTGTAAGTATTTTTGCAACTACCAAAGAGTCAATGGATATTGCGGTACAACGTATCAAAGACATTGTAATGGTTCCTGAGATTGGTGAAGTATATGAAGGTAAAGTAAAAGCAATTCAGCCTTTTGGGGCATTTGTTGAATTCTTGCCAGGAAAAGATGGACTACTTCATATCTCTGAAATTAAATGGGAGCGTTTGGATACGATGGATGGTGTACTTGAAATTGGAGAAATGGTTAAAGTTCAACTTGTTGAAGTAGATAAGAAAACCGGAAAATTCAGATTGTCTAGAAAGGTATTGTTACCAAAACCTGAGACAGCAGAAAAATAATTCATCATTTTAAACCTGTTGGTAAATAAATGAGACAGCTAAAAATTAGCAAACAGATCACCAATAGAGAGAGTCAATCTCTTGACAAGTATCTGCAGGAAATAGGCAAGGTAGATTTATTAACTCCTGATGAGGAAGTAGATTTAGCCAAAAGGATTAGAGAGGGCGATCAATTGGCCCTTGAAAAACTCACCAAAGCCAACTTGCGATTCGTGGTTTCTGTAGCGAAACAATATCAAAACCAAGGTCTATCTTTGGGAGATTTGATCAATGAGGGGAATTTGGGTTTAATTAAAGCAGCACAACGTTTTGATGAAACACGTGGGTTTAAGTTTATTTCTTATGCCGTTTGGTGGATTCGTCAATCGATTTTGCAAGCTTTGGCCGAACAGTCTAGAATTGTAAGGTTGCCATTGAATAGGGTAGGTTCGTTGAATAAAATTTCTAAAACCTTTTCTGAATTAGAACAAAAATTTGAACGTGAACCATCTCCAGATGAACTTGCCGAGGTATTAGAGGTGTCAACTTCTGAAGTGGTAGATACCTTGAAAATCTCTGGTCGTCACGTATCTATGGATGCACCTTTCGTGCAAGGAGAAGAAAATAGTTTGTTGGATGTTCTTGAAAATGACAGTGAAGACAAACCAGATTCAGGTTTGATCAATGACTCATTAAGAAGAGAAGTTCAAAGAGCATTGTCTACCTTAACACAACGTGAAGCGGATGTAATCACTTTATACTTCGGTTTAAATGGTGAACATTCCATGACTCTTGAAGAAATTGGAGAGAAATTTAGCTTAACGCGTGAACGTGTTCGTCAGATCAAAGAAAAAGCGATCCGTCGTTTAAGACATACTTCTAGAAGTAAGGCATTGAAAGTATATTTAGGATAATCTTAAATAGTAAATGTATAAAAAAAGCCACTGAAATTTAATTTCAGTGGCTTTTTGCTTTCACAGTAAACGGTGAATTTTCTTACCTTGGTTCGTGTCCTCATCAGCTAGGGCGGAGAGAAACAACCATATTGTCTTCATACAAATTGTACCTCTCAATAAAGCCTTAAAATGTATAAAGTAAACCAATACTGGTGGAATTGTATCCAATGCTTGTAGCCAAGGTTGAATCGAGGTAAAATGGGGTGTAGTTATAGCTTAGGTTGAGACCAATGGTACTTTTCTTGAAAATTTTCTTCTTGATGTTTACTCCAAATGAACAATCAATGGTTTGTATGCTATAATATTGATCTTCAATTTTTTGATTGATTAAAGTAGGGTCGGGAGGAATTGCTAAAGTAGTGTGGATACGACCAATACCCACTCCACCAATTCCATCTATTAATAAGGATTTACCCAACTTATATTCTTTGGAGAGATACGCGCTGAAATTTAATCCAGTACTTCCTTTTGCTTGTAATACATTGTCATTGGATTTGACTTCAAGTGCTTTTACATTGTTTAAAAATTGCAAATGGATTCCTATACCAAATGATAATGTTTTGAAAATGGGAAGGTTGATTTTTATCCCTATTTGAGGGCTTGGATAAAATGTATTGGACATCATTCCCAAAGGAATCCAAACACCAGAAATTAAATTCAAATTGATTATAGACGCATTGTCCTCATCAATTATTTTAAAATTGTTTTTGATTTTACTGTTGCTCAAACTATCCGTATTGATGGCATCATTAAACGATTTGATATTGTCAGAAAGGAGCAGACACAACAAATATTCTGAAGAATTGTTTATTTGTTTTGGGAGTAAATCGATGGCAATCTGTTTTGTCCAGTTATCAAATTCGCCTCTAAGAGGAATGAAATCATAATAATCTTTTTGGCTTTCATAAATTAAATGGTACTTGGGTTCGTTGGTCGCCGTAATTCTATCAATGTATTTATTGACATAATTGTCGATGTACATTTGATGGTTACTGTCAACAAAAGTAGAGTTATGGATGGCCATTAAAACTTCTAACCGCAAAATAGGTTCAACTTTCCCGCAACCCTGTTCCCATTTGTTTAAGATGTGCTGCATGCTATCCGTTTTGTTGATATTAAAATAGGTGAGTTTGTTTTGATAAATGGAGGCTGTACTATCACAACTTGAAATTGAGGTAGTAGATTTTTTTTTGATTTTGTTTTCAGATTGAGCATTTACATGGAAAGTACTCCATAGAAAAAGGGATATAAGGATAGGGGTGAATTTCATTTTTTAAGTCAATTGGAATGTAAATCCCCAGAATAGAGAATTTTTGCCACTAATTTGAGCATTAACGAAAGGCTCGTACTTAATGTTTTACAATAATAATCGTTTCTAAATATAAAACATTCCTTTATATAAGAATACTTTGTTTGAAGTTGGGTATATTTTGGAGATTATACCTGTTTTTTTTCATTTAAATGAGGGGATTTCAATTAATTTATGGTAAAGCACTTTGGTTATATTAAATAAATGTTTAGTTTTGCGTTCCGATTATATAAAGCGATAACAATAATTTAACAATAGTTACAATGAAACCAGATATTCATCCAGATTACCACTACGTTGTATTTCAAGATTCATCAGTAGATTTCAAATTCCTTACAAAATCAACCATGAAATCTGAAGAAACTACGGTTTGGGAAGATGGTAATACTTATCCTGTAATCAAACTTGAGGTTACTTCTGCATCTCATCCATTTTATACTGGTAAAAAAGTATTCTTGGATACAGCAGGACGTGTTGATAAATTCAACAAACGTTTCGCCGCAAAAAAAGAAATTACAAAGTAATTTTGTAAAATTTATAAATTAAGAGTCTCTTTGATAGTTTTATCAAAGAGACTTTTTTATTTTTAGCCCATGAACATTATACTTTTCGATAGTCCTTCCCACCGTAAAAAATTGTTGCCTCTGGCATATACAAGACCTGTTGCTGAATTTAGGGTTGGTATTTTAACAATCGGAGAAAAGTGGCAAAAAAGACTTTCGGCTAGCAGCGTTTCATGGCAAACGGAAGCTTATTTATCCGAAAAATTCCCTACCAAAATTTCAAAAGACAATTTTTGGATAAACGGGGCATTGTTACCTGATAATCAATTGGTAAATGCCATATTTACGTTGTCGACCAATAATGCTTTGGTAAAAAATGGCGTTTTATTGGCTTATCGTGGTGCACACTTTACACCCAATATTGTTTCTGAATTTCCTTACCCTGTTACCCTTATCAACCACCTTTGGGATATTTTTAGTAATAACGGAGAGCAGATCAGGGCTGATTTTGAGTTGATAACTGCTGGAAGAAGGTCTTATGGTACCAGTGATATTTATACTGCAATATATGGCAACGAGCTTTTTGTAGAAGAAGGAGCGGTGATGAAAGCTGCTGTAATCAATACGGAAACAGGACCTGTGTATATTGGCAAAAATGCAGAAATAAAACCCGGAGCTGTAATTGAAGGTCCTTTCGCATTGTGTGAAAATTCACGTGTCAACATGGGGGCAAAAATTCGTGGAAATACTACTGTAGGTCCTCATTCGGTTGTCGGCGGAGAAGTCAACAATGCGGTGATTTTTGCCAATAGCAATAAAGGTCATGAGGGTTATCTGGGAAATGCTGTGATTGGAGAGTGGTGTAACCTGGGTGCAGATACCAACAATTCAAACCTGAAAAATAATTTCTCTACCGTAAGGGTTTGGGATTATGTTTCCAAAACCTATGAAAATTGCGGTAGAACCAACTGTGGTTTGTTTATGGGAGATCATTCCAAAACAGGAATCAATACCATGGTGAATACAGGAACTGTAGTTGGTATTGCCGCGAATATATTTGGGACAGGATTTCCTCCCAAATTTGTTCCTTCTTTTTCATGGGGCGATAAAGGCGAAATATTTGATATCCATAAGCTTGATGAAATGGCGGCCAATTGGATGAAATCCAAAGGTAAAACTTACAATGAAACGGAAAGGAATATCCTTCATCATATTTACAACAATGAAATTCGCTAGGGAATATTTAAGACCCTAGTTAATAACCGGTGAACTAAAACAAAAAGATGCTTTTTTCAGAAATAATCGGACTTGAAGATACCAAACAAACGCTTATCAATTCGGTAAGAAATAACCATGTAGCCCATGCACAACTATTTTTGGGCCGTGATGGAAGTGCTAATTTAGCGATGGCTTTGGCTTATGCTACCTACCTTAATTGTGAGGACAAAGGCGAAACCGATTCATGTGGAAAATGTGGTTCTTGTAGTAAAATGGGTAAACTGGTTCATCCTGATTTACATTTTTTGTTTCCCGTTGCCGGAAAAATTGAAGAGAAAGGAAGTGCAAGAGCGGAGTTGATGACCAATTGGAGGGGATTTGTTCAGGAAATGCCTTATGCTGGAGTGCAAGATTGGTCGACTTTTGCTGGCGTAGACAACAAGCAAATGTCTATTGCAGTAGATGAAGTTAGAGAAATGATCAAAGACTTGTCGCTCAAAGCTTTTGAAGGAACTTACAAAGTGGTGATTATGTGGCAGCCACAAATGATGGCCGCAGCGCCAGCTAATGCCATGTTAAAAATTTTAGAAGAGCCTTCTCCTAAAACGGTTTTTATTTTAGTGGTCAATGATGCGGAGAAAATCATGACAACGATTATTTCAAGAACACAACTCATCAATATAAGAAGCTTTACTCCCGAAGAAATAGAAAAATACTTGGTGGAAAGATTAGAAGTATTACCCAAAAATGCGGCTCAAATAGCACACCTTGCCGATGGAAATCTTCAAGCTGCTTTTACCATTTTGAATGAGGTTAAAAATGACAATTTACCCATTTTTCAATTGTGGATGAGGCATTGCTTTTCCCGAAACTATACTGAAATGGTTTTGATGGCTGATGAATTTCATGAATTAAAACGTGAAGGTCAAAAAGCGTTGTTATACTTCGCCCTCACGGTATTACGTGATGCTTTGGTGATGAATTATGGCCATCCTGGAATGGTGAAACTTCCGGAAGAGAGCCTGGCTTTTGTGAAAAACTTTGCAAAAGTAGTGAACGATAAGAATATTGAACCCATTATGAATTTGCTCAACGAAGCTTATTACCACATAGAGCGCAATGCCAATGATAAATTGGTTTTTGTGGATACTTCGATTCAAATTGCCAGGGTGATAAAATAGTGGTGAGTGTTGAATGTTGAGTCTTTAGTAATAAAAGGAAACTGTAAATTTTAAAAAAATGTAAAAGTATTGAGTTAAAACTATTGTGTCAAAATTAAATCAGGTTGTATGTTAAATACCTGATTCTACTCTGAACGCTGAACTAAAAACGCTAAACTAGAAAATGATTAAAATAGGAACAAGGTCAAGTAAATTAGCTTTATGGCAAGCATATCATATTCAAGATTTATTGATTCAACATGGGTTAGCAGCACAAATAATTACAATTGAAACCAAAGGTGATATGATATTGGATGTCACCCTTGCTAAAATAGGGAGTAAAGGTGTATTTACAGAAGAGTTGGAACAAGCATTAAGAGATGGTACTATTGACATTGCCGTGCATTCAGCCAAAGATTTACCTTCTTCTTTACCTCATGATTTGGAAATTATTTCATTCACCAATAGAGAAAAATCTAACGATGTATTGGTGAGTTTGAAGCCAGATTTGCACCTTGATGAAATTGCTACTTTTGTCATTGGTACTTCTTCCACAAGAAGAAATGCTTTGCTAAAACATTATTATCCCCAAGTAAAAACCACAGACATGCGTGGCAATTTGCAAACCCGTATGCGCAAGCTTGAACAAGGCGATTGTGATGCTTTGTTATTGGCTTATGCTGGTGTACACAGAATGGAATTGGATCAATATATTGTTCAATATCTTGATTTGTACCAATTTACGCCACCTGTTGGGCAAGGTACTGTAGCGATAGAAGCCTCTGTAAACCTGAATTCAGATTTAAGAGAAATTATCATTAAAGCTACCAATCATTCCTTAACATTTACTGCTTTGCAAGCTGAAAGGGCGTATTTAAATCGCTTAGAAGGAGGTTGTAGTATTCCTTCATTTGCAATGGCTTCTATTTCAGAAAACAAACTTACCATTGAAGGTGGCATTGTTAGTCTGGATGGGAGTAAAATTGTTAGAAAAACAATTTCAGGTGCTTTAGCTGAAGCAGCTAATTTAGGCAAATTGCTTGCTGAAGAAGTCTTAAGTGCTGGAGGAGACGAAATATTAAAAGAAATCAAGAAAGGAATTTAAGGAATTGAATTGCTTAATGGTTAAATTTTCATTTATTTGAAAATTATAAATTGAACACACATTATTAGTTGAAGTCTCATTCAAACTAAATCAAAACACAACAGGGTATGTATAATCCAGAAAAAGACAGGGTAACAAAACGTTCAAGTGGTGATTGGAAAAACTGGGGGCCTTATGTAACTGAACGTCAGTGGGGAACAGTGAGGGAGGATTATAGTACTGATGGTTCCGCTTGGGAATATTTTTCTCATGATGATGCCAGAAGTCGTGCTTACCGTTGGGGTGAAGATGGAATTCATGGGATTTCAGACAGAAAACAATATTTGTGTTTTGGATTATCCATGTGGAATGAGAAAGATTCTATCATCAAAGAAAGACTTTTTGGCTTAACCGGAAACCAGGGAACGCATGGAGAAGATGTGAAAGAGTTGTACTATTATTTGGACAGTACGCCTACGCATTCTTACATGAAATCATTGTACAAGTATCCTCAAAATGAGTTTCCTTATGCAAAAATATTAGCAGAGAATAACAAAAGATCAAAAGCTGAACCTACCTACAATCTTTTAGATACAGGGATTTTTGATGAAAACAGGTATTTTGATGTATTTACAGAATATGCAAAAGACGAACCTGATGATATTTATATTAGGATAACTGTTATCAACCGCGGACCGGAAGCTGCTAAAATACATTTAATGCCTACACTTTGGTTTAGAAATTACTGGGCATATTATCCTAGTTATCCTAAACCAGAAATTGCCATTGAAAAAGAAGGTGTACTTTCGGCATGGCATCCTGAAAATGGAAAAATGTATTTGTATTTTGAAAGCAAACCTAAACCTGGATTGTTGTTTTGTAACAATGAAACAAATCATGAAAAGGTTTACGGGCATAAAACTACCAAAGGATATTGGAAAGATGGTATCAATAATTTTGTAGTGAACAAAAAGAAAAGCGCCATCAATCCTAAGTTTGAAGGAACAAAGGCAGCGATTCGTTTTAGTTTAACACTTGAGCCAGGTGAAAAAAAGGTTATAAAATTAAGACTTGCGGCCAAACTTGACGATATCAAGTTAGCCAAGCATGAATATGTTTTTCTGCAACGTATTTCTCAAGCTGATTTGTTTTATGATGAAATCGCTAAAAAAGTTGCAGATACTGAATTGAAAGGTATTCAGCGTCAGGCTTTTGCAGGCTTGATGATGACTAAACAGTTTTATTATTTTGATGTTGAAAAATGGTTGAAAGGAGATGGGAATTCAAAACCTCCTGTTTCACGTCTTAAAGGCAGAAACCATGAATGGATGCACATGAATAACATGGAAATTATTTCCATGCCTGATAAATGGGAATATCCCTGGTACGCGGCATGGGATTTGGCTTTCCATTGTATTCCAATTGCATTGATAGATCCTGACTTTGCAAAACGTCAGCTCATATTGTTATTGAGAGAATGGTACATGCATCCAAATGGGCAAATCCCTGCTTACGAATGGCATTTTTCAGATGTAAATCCTCCTGTACATGCTTGGGCATGTTGGCGCGTATTCGAAATTGAACGTGACAATTATGGCGTAAGTGATACCAATTTCTTGGAAAGGGTTTTTCAAAAGTTAATGTTAAACTTTACCTGGTGGGTAAACCGTAAAGATAGTTCTGGAAATAATATTTTTGAAGGAGGTTTCTTAGGTTTGGATAATATTGGGGTGTTTGACAGGAGCAGGCCTTTGCCAACAGGAGGAACTTTAGAGCAAGCAGATGGTACCAGTTGGATGGCGATGTATTCTTTGAATATGCTTCGTATTTCAATGGAATTGAGTAAATCAAATTCGGCTTATGAAGACATCTCTTCTAAATTCCTGGAGCATTTTTTACATATCGCTTCTGCCATTTCAAACGTTGATGCTGATGTAGACAGTTTAAACCTTTGGGATGAAAAAGATGGTTTTTTCTATGATGTATTGAATACCAATAATGGTACATACACACCTCTGAAAATCAGGTCGATGGTTGGGTTGATTCCGCTATTTGCCATTGAAACACTTGAACCAGAGTTGACGAGTAAATTACATCATTTCAATAGAAGGTTAGAATGGTTCTTTAATTTCAAACCCCAATATTTCAGGCTTATTTCTACCTGGAACAATCCTAAATCTGGGGTGAGAAGAAGGTTCTCTATTCTTAAAGGTTCTCGTTTGAAAAGAGTTTTATCTAAATTATTGGACGAAAAAGAATTCTTATCCGATTATGGCATCAGGGCTTTGTCAAAATTCCATAAAGAACATCCATATCAATTTGAAACTGCCAATGAAATATTAACCGTTGAATATAATCCTGGAGAATCCGATTCAGGAATGTTTGGCGGTAATTCCAATTGGAGAGGGCCTATTTGGTTTCCAGTAAACTACCTCATTATTGAATCATTGAGAAAGTTTTATGCCTATTACGGAGATGAAGTTCAAATAGAATACCCTACAGGTTCTGGCGTTCAAAAGAACTTAAAAGAAGTTTCTGATGCCATCAGTGACCGTTTGATCAGTATATTTACAAAAGGAAAAGATGGCAGAAGACCAGTATTTGGAGACAAAGAAAAATTGCAAAATGATCCTCATTTTCAAGACCATATTCTGTTTTATGAATATTTTCACGGAGATACAGGAGCAGGTTTAGGCGCTTCCCACCAAACAGGTTGGACGGCCTTGGTAGCAGATTTAATTCATACGAAGTATAACTAGTTTTGAGTGGTGAGTGTTGGATGTTTAGTAAAGGTGAAAACTTGACATTTATTCAACACTCAACACTCAACACGCAACACTCAAGAAATTGTCAGAAATTTGGATCATACTTACAGGTGCATTGGTAGCCATCAGTTGTGGACTGTTGGGGAGTTTCTTATTGTTGCGTAAAATGGCAATGGTAGGAGATGCGATTTCGCATGCCGTTTTGCCTGGAATTGTGATTTCATTTTTGATTACTGGAACGAGAGAATCTTTGCCCATGTTGATTGGTGCAGGTATTATTGGGGTGATTACCACTTTTTTAATAGAAATGCTACATCAAAAACTCAAGCTACAGGAAGATGCGTCTATTGGCGTTTCATTTACTTTTTTGTTTGCTTTGGGGGTAATTTTAATTAGTCAATTTGCAGATAAAATAGACCTTGATCAGGATTGCGTTTTGTATGGCGATTTGGCCATGATTCCATTTGATCAATTAACACTTACTTCAGGAATTGAAATTGGCCCAAGGGCTTTTTATGTCAGTATGATCAATCTAATGGTAGTGATTGCTGTAATTGTATTGGCGTATAAAGAATTTGTAATCACCACTTTTGATAATTCTTACGCAAAAATAATCGGTATTTCGGCCACCTTATGGCATTATGTATTAATGAGTTGTGTCTCTTTTACCACAGTAACTTCTTTCGAATCGGTAGGGGCAATTTTGGTGGTGGCCTTCTTGGTAGTACCGGCAGCAACAGCTTATTTATTGACCAACAAACTAAAAATAATGCTGGCATTGTCAGCTTTGTTTGGATTGTTGTCTAGCGTAGGAGGATATTATTTAGCCACTTATTTTGACAGTTCTATTGCTGGTTCAATGAGCGTTGTGGCAGGGTTTATTTTTGGTTTGGTATTTAGTTATACCAAAATAGCGGTAAGAAATACCGTTCAGACGGAACCTATACTTAAATAGGAGTATTGTTGCTTTTAGAAATGGGGCAGGGGTATTTTAAAAGAAAACCAACTTACTCCTCTACCTGAATTACTTCAAGCACTTCAGCCAAATCATCGAAATCTTTAGAGCCTGGACGTTCTTCTGTACTTCCTTTTAAACCAATACCTTCAATACTGCATTCTTCTAGGATATAATTGACATTCTCTGAAGTGATTCCACTTCCAACAATAATTGGGTAAATGGTAGAAAATGCTTTAAGTTGTTCCCTCACTTTTTTAATGTCAAAATTTGGGTCTATAGATTCAAATAATAAATAATCAACTTTGTTTAAATACAAATGAAGAATATAGGAATCGAGCACCAATACTTTTTGAATGATGGGTTTATTGATTTGGGTGTATTTATCGAAATTGAATGAACCGTTCAATTGAATATAGTCCAAATTTAACTCTTCAATCAAATGATTTATTTTGGCAATATCAAACTCTTTCGTTTCTCCAACAATTTTAACTCCTGAAATCCAACCTGTAATGGCATTTATTTGATCTGTCGGCAGGTAAGCGGGTTCATCTTCATCCAAACAAAAACCTATCATGTCAACACCCATCCCAGCACAATACCTTGCATCAGATAAATTACTCACATTCCCAACCTTCACTAATGTTTTAAGTTTCATTCGCTTTGTAAAATTTGTTTCAACAACTTATTCCGCAAAATAACCTATAAATCCCGAATAATGTTTAATTTTGGTTAATAAATTAGAAAATTTTGCGTTCAATTGTTTAGCAAAATTTTGTGGTTGAGTTTGTTACTATTGATTTCCTTTAAAATATAAATAAAAATGAGCAAACATGGTAGAGTACTTGTAGCAATGAGCGGTGGAATTGATAGTTCCGTTGCTGCTGTAATGCTCCATGAACAAGGCTATGAGGTGATAGGGATGACCATGAAAACATGGGATTATGCTGGTGCGGGTGGCTCAAAAAAAGAAACAGGTTGTTGTAGTCTTGACTCCATTAATGATGCACGTGAAATAGCCGTAAACTTAGGTTTCCCTCACTATATTTTAGACATAAGAGAAGAATTTGGTGATTCGGTAATAGATCATTTTACAGATGAATATTTGGCTGGAAGAACACCAAACCCATGTGTGTTGTGCAATACGCATATCAAATGGGATGCTTTATTAAGACGTGCCGATAAGCTTGATTGTGAGTGGATTGCGACTGGTCATTATGCCAATGTTCGTGAAGAAAATAGCCGTTTTGTGTTGAGTAAAGGTATTGATGAAAATAAAGACCAATCGTATGCACTTTGGGGCGTTTCCCAGGAAAGTTTGAGCAGAACCATGTTGCCTTTAGGACATTTGAGAAAGTCCGAAATTAGGCAAATGGCTACAGATAGGGGTTTTCATGCTTTGGTGAACAAATCAGAGAGTTATGAAATTTGTTTTATTCCTGACAATGACTACCGTGGCTTTTTAAAACGCAGGGTTCCGGGTTTGTCCGAACAAGTAGCGGGAGGAGAGTATGTACTTTTGGATGGCACCGTAGTTGGTACACACGAAGGTTATCCTTTTTATACCATTGGTCAACGCAGAGGTTTAGGTATTGCTTTAGGTTTTCCTGCTTTTGTGGTTGAAATTCAGAAAGATAAGAACCGTGTGGTATTGGGTAATTTAGAAGATTTAGCACGTAATGGTGCCTGGGTGAGTAAATTGAATATGGTAAAGTATGAAAATTTATTAGACACTACCATGCAAAGTGTGACTAAAATTCGTTACAACGATGATGGGTCTTCAGCCAAAATTCAACAAATTGGCGACAAAATGAAAGTTGATTTTGACATCAATGTAAGTGCCATTACTCCGGGTCAGGCTGCTGTGTTTTATGAGGGAGATGATGTCATTGGAGGAGGTTGGATTGAGTCGAGTTACATTGTATAAAATAATAATATTTAATACTATAAGCAATTGATGATGAAGTTTAAAATACATTTAATTATAGTTTGGTTGGGGATGCTTTTTATTATTTCTTGTAATCAAAAAAAATCTGTAGAAATCATTAATCCAGGGTATGATTTTTACCCTTTAGCAAAAGGACATTTTGTGGTATATGATGTGCAAAATATCGTACATAATGTGGTTGGTACCATTGATACGTTTAATTACCAAATCAAGGAGGTAATTGGAGATACCAACTCGGCTAAAGGAAATGCGCCATTCGGGTATAAATTATTGAGGTACAAACGTCCAAATTCTACTGTTGCCTGGACACTGGATTCTGTTTGGCAGGTTTGGCTTAATTCTAATGTACTGGTTGTAAATGAAAATGGTGAAGAATACATTAAATTATCATTCCCCTTAAAAAATGCGATAAAATGGAATGGCAATACCTATAACAATAAAAATGCAGAGACTTATGAAATAAGGATGTTGGGAAATAAATCTTATATCAACAATGCCTTTTATGACAATTCCGTTAGGGTAATTCAACATGACTCTTTGCCAATAAATGTTGTGAATCGTGATTACCGCACCGAATATTATGCTAAAAATGTGGGTTTAATTTATAAAGAATGGCAAATTTATACTTATGACCAGGCATCATTAGGACAATTTAAAATTGAAACTGGAAGTCATTATATTCAACAAATTTCATCTTATGGTAAAGAATAAATTTCATATTGTTTTGGTTGTAGTTTTATTTATAACTGTATCTTTTTCAGATATATATGCGATAGGTTTAAAGTATTATTTAGTGCAGCTTAAAGATAAAAACAATTCAGGCTATACCATCAATCAACCGCAAAGTTTTTTATCTCCACGTGCCTTAAATCGTAGAAACAAACAAAATATTGCTATTCAAATGGATGATATTCCTGTTTCATCCTATTATACTGATTCACTTCAAAAACTAGGATTGACTGTTTGGTCAAAATCCAAATGGTTAAATGCTGTAGTAATTTATACGGATATTACTACAATCAGCAAAGTAAATTCATTGTCTTTTGTATTGGGATACCAACCACTTTCTAGAATTGAAAATACCACTCCTTGCTACAGTAATTTAAATGCTATCAAACAACCGGATGCATCATTACCACTCAATTATGGGAATTCATCCAGCCAAAATACGATGATTGGAATTGATAAAATGCACGAGGATGGTTTTGCCGGTCAAGAGATGCAGATTGCCGTTTTGGATGCTGGTTTTAACAATGCAAACCAATTGAGTGTGTTTGATTCATTATTTATAAACAACAGGATATTAGCAACCTATGATTATGTAAAAAAAGAAACTTCAGTATATGAAGATCACTCACATGGTACAGAAGTATTGTCAGTGTTAGCAGGTTATAGTGAAGGGAATTTGATTGGAGGTGCCTACAGGTCATCTTTTTATTTATTAAGAACCGAAGATGGTGATTCAGAATCTCTCCTTGAAGAGTTTAATTGGGCGGTTGCAGCTGAATTTGCAGATAGTGCAGGAGTGGATGTCATCGCTTCATCTTTGGGGTATACTGATTTTGACAATACGGCACTTAGTCATCAATACATAGATTTTAATGGCAACACTACCATAGCTGCCAAAGCGGCTAAAGCTGCTGCAAGGAAAGGGATTTTAGTTTGTGTTTCAGCGGGAAATGATGGCGCAAATGCTTGGAAATATATTTCTACCCCGGCAGATACAGATTCAATCATTACCGTTGGGTCGGTTGACAGTCAAGGAAAATATGCTTATTTTAGTTCTATTGGGCCATCTGCAGATGGAAGAATTAAACCAGATTTGGTTACCAAAGGTTTAGGGGCATGGGTGGCAACTACTACTGGTTCTTATACTTCTTCAAACGGTACCTCTTTTTCTTGTCCTATATTATGTGGTTTGGCTGCCGGGTATTGGTCTGAATTTCCTAATTTAACCAACCAGGAAGTGATAGCAAACCTAAAAAAATCGGCAAGTCAATATATCAATCCTGACAATTATTTAGGCTATGGAATTCCAAATTATGTTACGGCAAAAAATATGGTATTGGCACTTGAAAAAAATAATGATGATAAGCCATTTATAATTTTTCCAAATCCTACTCTAACCAATTTACCTTTGGTGATTAGGATGTTAGACACTTCAAAAATAATTAAAATCAGTGTTTACAAGGCTGATGGTGAAATCGTTGAAGTAGTGGAAATAGAGAGATTAGCTCAGGATGTATTTTTGAATATAACCCATTTGACGCAAGGTGTTTATTTTTTAAAAGTGATGACCAGTAATCAAAGTCATACGCAACAATTTGTTAAATTTTAATTAGTATTTCATCTTTAACAACAATGCTTTATTTTTTTTAGGTCGGGTTTTCTCATAGTGATAAAACAGGTTTCCTAAGTTTTTCATGAATGGAAAGGCAACAGATTCATAATCGTATTTGCCATCATTTAAAATCCCATCTTTATTGGCATAAATGACTGCCGACAACATGAACTCTACATTGTCTTTGTAATCAACAACATAAGCCACGTCAGTTACAAATCCGTAAGCCAAGCCAACCTTGTTGAAAATTCTAATATTGGTATCAATAACTTCATTGTTGGTACCAAACATCAGGTATTTTCTGCAGGCATCGTAATAGCCATTTTCAGGTTTAAAGGAATTTATTTTACATTCTTTTGGGTACATACTTAACTGTTGACGAACAAAATTCAATGTTTTGTCTGAAATATAAAGTCCATTAGTACTACTGTCTAACAACATGATTTTTTTGAGCAAATCGTGTATTTCAGGTAATGAAACATAATTGTCCTCACTAAAATCAAAAGGTTTGTAGACTATTTTTCCTTGTAACAATTGGCCTTTACCTACTTTATAAGTAATATTTTTAGGCTGATTGGTTCGGTTCCATTGAATCTCTTTTTGTCGGTACACAATTTTACCCGTAGAATCAAATAAAAAAAATGGTTTGGTGATTCGGCTAAAAACTGTATCTGTTTTTGCAAAACGCTGCGTAATACGTGACTGCTGAAATCCCAAAGCTTTCATTCTATAGTTTAAATAGGAGGGAGTTGCCAATTCAAACAAGGTATTTGCTGCCTGATTATCACTGACTACCAGCGCTTTATTGATGTATTGTGCGATAGATAAAAAATGAGATTTTCTAAATAAAGTATCTGATTTGAAAGTCAATGAATCTTTTTTATAACAAAAATATAGGTTTGTGTTCAGTGATTTGGCTTGTAATTGTTCAAGTGCAAAAATAGTAAAAGGAAGTTTTACAATACTCGCTGGATAATAATAATCATTTTCCTCCATCCTGTAAAAATAATCTTTGAAAATAGGTCGGTTCAGTGAATCTCTATCAATTTGGGTATATACAATTTGAATTTTGTAATCATCAGCATGCCTTAAAAATGAATCAAAATAACGGTCAGGACTTGAAGTCAATAGATTAGGAATTAAATCATAATCTTGCTGAGAAAATCCACAATTGGAAATTATAAGAAACAGGAGGAAGAGTTTTTTTTTCATGTTTGATTTATCAAAACATATTAATTGTCTGATAAAGATAATCTATAACACAAAGATTATACATAATTCGATGGTTTTAATCATTTTAATTATATTTTTGATAAAAAAATGGTTTAAAACTAATTGATGAAAAGATGTTGAAAGTGAACATGTGGATTGTATTGGCTGCGACTTTAATACCAATGCTAATGGGTTTTATTTGGTACAATCCAAAAGTAATGGGTACTGTATGGATGAAAGAAGCAGGAATAGAGGAAGATAAAATGAAAGGTGCGAATATGCCCTTGATATTTGGTTTATTGTTTTTACTCAGTTTCTTTTTGGCCTTCGCGGTACAGTTTATGGTAATTCACCAATTCCATTTAGGTTCAATTTTATTGGGTGAAAAAGGACTAGAAGATCCAACTTCTGAAGTAGGAATGCTTGTGAGTTCATTCATGGGAAAGTATGGAAATAATTACAGAACGTTTAAGCATGGTGCATTGCATGGTATTATCGCTGGAATTACTATCGCATTACCTATTGTTGGTATCAATGCAATGTTTGAAAGAAAAACTTTTAAATATATTGCTATCAACGTTGGTTATTGGACGATTTCTTTAAGTTTAATGGGTGGAATAATTTGTGCTTTTACCTAGACTTTCAAGTTTACAAGTTATCGAGTTGTCAGGTTTTCAAGTTGTCAAGTTTACAGTTTACAAGTAATCTTTTAAGTTTACAAGTCATCGAGTTGTCAGGTTTTCGAGTTGTCAGGTTATCAAGTTTACAAGTAATCGCGGTTACCGAAAATTTGTAAACCAAGATGTCGAGTGTAGAGTTTACAGTCTATAAGTAATCTTTTAAGTTTACAAGTCATCGAGTTGTCAGGTTGTCAAGTTTAAAAGTAAACTCGATAACCGAAAACTTGAAAACCAAGATGTCGAGTGTAGAGTTTACAAGTCTATAAGTAATCTTTTAAGTTTACAAGTCATCGAGTTGTCAGGTTGTCAAATTTAAATGTAAACTCGATAACCGAAAACTTGAAAACCAAGATGTCGAGTGTAGAGTTTACAGTCTATAAGTAATCTTTTAAGTTTACAAGTCATCGAGTTGTCAGGTTGTCAAGTTTAAAAGTAAACTCGATAACCGAAAACTTGAAAACCAAGATGTC
>Ga0209353_10000638_pt1 | contig 21076 bp, 36 predicted proteins | sample LauGreSpBDMM15SD_2_FD_187561 | JGI IMG/M metagenome (GOLD analysis project Ga0209353, IMG submission 187561) | Freshwater lake microbial communities from Lake Michigan, USA - Sp13.BD.MM15.SD (SPAdes) (version 2) | ecosystem: Environmental > Aquatic > Freshwater > Lake | place: Lake Michigan...
GAGCATATGAAAGTTCTTAGTGCTGAAATTAAAAACGGTATTTTGACTATTCAAATTGAACGAGAAATTCCAGAGTCAGCTAAGCCAAGAGTCATTGACATAGTGGAAATTAAGTAATATAATACAAGGGAAGGTAACACTTCCCTTGTTTAACTATTAAAGTATAAAAATGACAACAGATACACAACTTGAAAAAGTAACTAAAATTATTGATGCAACTCCTCCAAATTTATGGAAGGTGTTGGTATTAAATGACGATCAAACTCCTATGGATTTTGTCATCGAACTTTTAATTGCTATCTTTCGTCACGACGAGATGTCAGCTGAAGCATTAACAATAGAGATTCATAACACCGGTAGTGCAGTTGCTGGACTATACACTTTTGAAATTGCCGAACAAAAAGCAATTGATGCGACCAATGCAAGCCGCAACAGCGGATTCCCTTTATCATTCCAAATCGAAGAAGACAAGTAAAATGACATCCGACGATATTAGGATCGTCCGATACATGGACACTAGTACTCGTCGATTTTCTTTTTGGATGATTTTTCACGACAATAGATTTAAGTATGCCGGCAAGCGTTATGCCAACAAAGAGTTAATTAAATTCTTTGAAAACATGCTAGGCAAGCTAGGGGAAAAATGGCAATTTGATTCTAGAGATGATGATCGATTTATTATAAAGGCAGACAATGATCTCGATGTCACAATGATGCTATTGAAATTCTACAAGTAGTAAATATCTCAAGGAGATACAATGAGCTTAAAAGATATTACCAAAGACCTACACCATGAGGCAGAAACAACAACATTTGCTAAGATGTTACTTAGCGGCAAAATTGAAAAACAAGACTACAGAAATTATTTGTACAACCTATTAGCAATTTATGATCCAATTGAATGGTATTGTAAGCGTCAAGGCTTTCTTGATACAATGCCCGATCTACCCCGCCTTAAGGGCATACTTGCAGATTTCTTAGAATTAGATGACGGCACATATTGTTATCTAACTCCTGCTACTCTAGAATATCAAACTTACTTACATAAACTAAGCAATGATCCAGAACGTAAACATTTGGTTAAGGCGCATTTATACTGCCGCCATATGGGCGACCTATTCGGCGGTCAAATCATTAAGAAGCAAGTAGCACATATCAGCAGTGGCAAGTTCTACGACTTTGAAAATGGTGATGCTATGAAAATGGCAATTCGACAAACACTAACCGACGATCTTGGCGACGAAGCTCGTGTAGCATTTGAATACGCTATTAAGATGATGAGAGATTTGTATCGTGGAGAGTAATGTCTGGGATACATTAATAGAAGTACAAACGTACTTTGAAAAGTCTTTTATCCGAACTGGTAAAGAAATATTTGAACCGGGTATGGATCGCTTTAATCAACCCGGTTGGATTAATCGTGTTTGGTCCAGCGATTCTTATAGACGAGCACACGTTGATGTAGTGGATGCTAGAGAAACTAAAGGACTGTGGATGATGCATTGCTGTATTTTCCCGCATTTACATAATCCCGCTCCTATATTTGGCTTTGATGTTATTGCAGGTAAGAATAAAATCACAGGTTGTTTTTATGACTATAGCCCCAGCGGTGATAACGAGCATCCCATGCTTGACTACTTTGCAGACGAAGCACAGAAATTTGATTGGATTAAAACTCGCAAATTGCCCGAATGGGCTGAACGCATCTTTAGTGGAAATATGGTAGCAGCAGCCAATGTAAGTAAACAAGAAGAGTTGGATCAAATTATCACAATGGCACGTAACGGTGTTGATCATTATCTCTATACAGTTGGTGAAACAAATAACACTGCTAATAGTGTTGCAGAATCACAAAATTACTATTGCGAAAATCAAAAGCAAAATCCCCATACTCCTAGAGTCATGGTTAGTCTTGGCCTAAGCGAAGACGATGTTAAGGTGTTTATTCACGATTGTCTGTTTCCAGAAATCAAATAAATACTCAATGCGTTTACAAGACTTAATTAACATTGAAAAAAAGAAGTACCAACCCAAACCTATTGCTAGGTATTGGGGTGGTTACAATGGCAATTCTATGCCCGACGATGTTAAAAAACTCTTTAATAAACACGTCAAAAAAGCAGCTAACGGTAGTCAGTATATAAATCAATATCCAGATAGTTGGTATTATAGTGTTTTTAAAAACACTCCAGAAATAACAGACTTCGATAGTTTCTTGTCAGTTATCAGGCCATACTTTACAATTCAAAGAAAACAAGATATCTAAGACTTTCTTGTTCTAGATTAAACTGCTCGTTTAATCTGTTCCCGCTGCTGTTTAAATAGTAATATAGGATCCCGGGAGCGAACCAATGTCCAAAAAAATATTACTATTAGTACTGCTACCTCTAAACACTCTAGCGGCACCTCTTGGTGATTTTACTTTTAAAAGTCCAGCCTTTAATGGTAATGGATATAGTAGTCATGTTCTTACTATCGAGAATCAAGAACACACACGTCAAAAGACTGTAAGAGATCAAATTCAAGCAGAATTAGATAAAGTCAAAGCAGACAAAGCAAATACAAATTTAGCCAAGTTTATGAATAATTTGGAGTCGCGTATCTACGCACAGATTAGTCAAAATCTAGCAAGTCAAATGTTTGCCAATGGCGGCAGTTCAAGTGGCACATTAAACTTTGAAGGTAACACAATATACTGGGAAAAAGATCCATTAGGTCAATGGGTTAAAATGCAGGTCACTGGTCCAGGAGTCGATACAACTATTACTATACCACTAGGGCAGTGGCAGTTTTAAGGATAGGAAATGAAAAAAACAATATTAGCCCTATCGATTGTAACACTGTTAAGCGGATGTGCTGTTATACAATCTACCGGATTGACTGAAACTGATCCAACAGTAACTGGACAACGTGCTAACATAAAAAAAGAATTTGATACTTTGCCTGCTCCGGCAGCAGGCAAACCAGTCAGCGTAGCAGTTTACAGTTTCTTAGATAAAACAGGACAACGCCGTCCGCAGGCCAACATAGCAAGTTTATCAACAGCAGTTACACAAGGCGCAGAAACATTCTTAATCAAAGCACTAAGTGATGTCGGACAAGGACGTTGGTTTGAAGTTGTTGAACGTGTAGGTATTGATAACTTAACTAAAGAAAGATTAATTATTCGTCAGATGCGTGAAGCATATGAAGGGTCTAATGCTAAACCACTATTACCTATGCAGTTTGCTGGTATCATTATAGAAGGCGGAATAGTAGGCTACGACTCTAGTACATCTAGTGGCGGTGCAGGCATGCGTGTATTTGGCATTGGTAGACAAACACAGTGGAGTGCCGATACTGTGACAGTTAGTCTACGAGCAGTTAGCGTGAACACAGGTAAAGTATTATCTAGTGTGACAGTACAAAAGACTATTCTAAGTACCGGCGACTCAGCAACCGCACTTAAATTCTATGATCAAGGAACAAAGGCGTTTGAGGCCGAAATGGGATTAACAATTAACGAGCCAGGCACATATGCTGTTAAAGCAGCAACAGAAATGGCTGTAGTAGAGTTAATCAAAGAAGGTCAACGTAAGGGTGTTTGGGATTATAAATCAGACGTAAAAGAACCTCCAGCGATATCGTTTGTCCCAACTCCGATAGTTGCTCCTGTGATTAGCAGTGAAGTCAAGAAAGAAGAAGTGAAAGCAGAAGTCAAGAAAGAAGAAGTGAAAGCAGAAGTCAAGAAAGAAGAAGTGAAAGCAGAAGTAAAGGCAGAAGAAGTGAAAGTAGAAGTAAAGAAAGTAGAAGAAGTGAAAAAGGCAGAAGTGAAAGCAGAAGAAGTGAAAGTAGAAGTAAAAGCAGAACTACCAAGCAATATAACATTGTCAGAAGCTCAGTTTATCTATAAAGAGATGGATGACACAAGTCAAAAAACTTGGCAGTTTAAGAAAGGCGCACAAGTCACAATCGTTAAAGAACACGGCGATTGGGTCGAAGTGAGAGACGCTGAGAAGCGTAAAGGTTTTGTTAAGAGAGGTGTACTTGTTAACAAACAACCGTAACAAAAAAGGTGGTTTATAGATAACATAATGGCCACGGCCAAGGAGCTATTAGGTAAACAATTAACCTAATATGTAAAATAAGATGGACAAAAGAATCAAAGGCGCTGGTGGGTTGTCGAGAAAATTACTCACTATTCTAGTGTTGTCTGCAATGGCAACACTGGGTCACGCGGCTGACAACAGCATTTACATTGATCAGACTGGTGATTTTGCTAATATAACAATCAATCAAGATGGTGCCGGTAACCAAGTAAGAGGCTTACAATCTACTGGCGGCAATGACAAGACTATAGCATCTATCATTAGAGGTAACTCAGTACTTGTTAATATTAATCAAACTGGTAGTAATAACAAATTAGACTTAGGCATTGATGCGGCTGTGTCCGGAACAAGAAGTGTTGATTTAACATATTCCACTATTAATAGCGGTAATATAACAGGCAGTAATAACACAGCATTGTTTCAACTTGGCACTAGCTCAACAACACTAAGCAATTCTATTGTTAGCGTCATACAGGTCAACGGCGACAACTATGCTGAAGTTAGAATGACAGGCAATGACAATCAGTTAGTGGCATTACAAAGTGGTGGGTCGGCAAGTTTAACTTCGCTAGTTAATGCCAGCGGAACTAGACAGACTATTACCACTGCTGGTGGAGTAGGTAACCAAGTAAGCACAACATTAAATGGCACTAATGGATCAGTCGACATTAATGTAATGGGTGCAACTAACACAATTTCTGTAGCACAAGATGGTGCTGGTGGTTTAACTGGGCATCAAGCAGTAATGGACATTAATGGTACAGGTAACAGTGTAACATTAAGTCAATCCGGAACAGCTAACGCTAATGTGTTTAATTTGAAATTAGGTAGCGCAGCCACTGCGTCTAATAGTAATATCTATAACATAATACAGAAACAATAATTAGGTAAACAATGAAAATATGGCCAGCGATAATGTTCATACCATTGCTAGGCACATCGCTAAGTTACGCTGCGATTGGCAAAGTAACAGAACAAATTAACACACCCCCTAGTATCCAGAGAGCAAATCAAACGCTCTCTGGTGCTAAGGGTACCGGTGTGGAAATGAATGACTCTATAAAAACGCAGGCAGGCAAAGTAGGCATTACCTTTGAAGATGACACCAAGGTACAGGTCAACGAAAATTCAAGACTAGTCATTGATGACTTTGTCTATGATCCAAAAACCAAAGCAGGTAAATTAGGTGCTAAAATTGCCCTAGGTACTGTACGATATGCCAGTGGACAGATTGCCAAGAACAGTCCACAAAACGTAGCACTCAACACCCCAACAGCAACAATATCAGTACGTGGTACAGACTTTACAGCAAGTGTAGACGAACTAGGTCAGAGTACTATTATCCTATTGCCTAGTTGTCCAACAGACCGTAAGACACGCACAGTTAAAGATATTGAAACAAATTGTAAGACTGGCGAGATTACTGTAGAAACAGATGCTGGCATTGTCATATTAAATCAACCATTCCAAGCAACCAAGGTAAACAGCCGTAGTCAAATGCCCAGCAAGCCTGTGGTATTGAATCTCAGCGAAAACGCCATTGAAACTCTGTTAGTGAGTCCTCCTGAGGAAATGAAGAAAGATAAGGAAGACAATCGTAAGTCAATGCGTGGTCCATTGGATGTGGATTTTTTAAAAGAACAGGGATTAACTAATGCACTTGATGACAGTGCCAAACAGTTCTTCCAGGACAGGCTGAGTCGCAATTTTCTCGACAGTAGTTTTCTTGCTAACATGTTTGATATGGTGGGTAATTCACTCAACGAAAAATTCCTAGAAGAAGTTGATGCAATGCTTCCTGACTACAAAAAAGCCAGTGGTATCATTGTAACTAAAGATGATCCAACCCTTACACTATGTCGAGATAACGGCGCTGATATACAATGTGTGACTACGCCACAAACACAAAATACAACACTCTACATGACACAAAATAATATAGAGTTTAAGAACCGTATCAATCAGGGCGGCAATACTATTATTAGCTTAACACAAAAATGATAAAACGTATACTATTCTTATTCATGTTACTGTTTTCTCACTTGTCGTCTTCTGCTGGAATCACAGATGGCAAGTTTGGTATCAATCAAATCTTTGACGTACAATATTGGTGGAACGGCACGACCTTGAACGCTAGTAGTTTCATCGCTCCTTACAATAAAAACTTTCAACCCGTTTCAACAACAGCAGGACAATATTTTCAGTTCTTTCCTAGCACTACTAATCCTGGCACATACGGATTGAAGTTAATGAACAGCAATGGCACACAGCACAGCATCGTTCACGACCACGGCGATATCACAGCACTAGGTAATGGTGCTATCTTCTACATTGGCAGCGGATTCTTTGGGAATGTTATCACCACTGCCGCAGGATATAACTACGGGGCCAGCGCACAGTTTACCAACATGGATACTAGCGTTACTGCTAGTGATTTGACCAACTATACTTTTGCTAGTACAACACCTTTGTCTGCTGGACAAACTGCCGCTCCTACTGCACCTGTAGTGACTGTTACAGGAACAGCAATAACATATACAACACGTAACGTAGTAAGTGGTAACACAACTACAGTATATCGCACACCTGTGACTACAACAACCTACAGCGATGGTACGAGTACTAGCACAAGCGGCAATGAAGCATTATATTCAACCGCAGTCGCTAGTAATGTAGTAACAACTAAAGTAGTTAACGGTGTACTAACTGTATACACAACTCCTATTATTACAACTACATTGGCTAGCAATAATACTAAGACCGTTGCTGCTAACGGTACTGTAACTGAAACAACACAGACTGTACAAAGGGGTTTGAATATGAAGGTATGGCGTTACGACTACCATACATATACTTGTGGTTGGTTAGGATGTATACAAAATTTTGGTTCATGGACTTGGCAAAATCCAAACATGAATGCTAACAGTTACGGGAATCCAGTTAACAGTGGGGTAAGCACTAACGGTATGTATATACCGACCAACAGCAATATGCCTAATAATGATAGCGGGTTTGGTTACGCAGACGGCACTGTAATCAACTATACTGGAACAATTACCGCCCCAATTACAACAGCACATCCTGCTGGTAGTGTATACAGATTATATTTCTACAATCAAAGCGATGACGGATTTGTCTTAAATGTTAACGGGCAAGGTGTTATCTTTAATAACTCTAACTGGCAATTGCAAGCAGTAATTGGATCTAACGACAGTGGGTGGATTGATGTTGTTGCAGGACAAACATATAATATCGATGCGTGGTATTGGAATACTGATGGCGGCTGGGGCTTACGACTATATTGGGATTATGGAGCAGGAGTACAATTAATTCCTAATTCTGCATTTACTACAGGATCTGTTGCGGAGACAAATACAATAGATACTACCGGCATATCTTATTCCAATGGTAGTGTTGTTAATGTAACTGGAACTCCGGTTGAACTATACCCTAGCTATGTTACAATTGGACCAGGCACTCCAGGCGAAATGATATTTGGATCTAATAGTGGCATTTTAACTGACCAACAGACAAAGATCGATACATGGACCAACAAAATTGTAACAGACGGTAATAAAATTTATATTGATCAAATTAGCGGTAGTACAAATAATGTTACTATGGAACAAGACGGCAATAAAAATAAAATCACTGCCACACTAGATGGTAGTACAAATGCTATTACTGTTAAACAAGGTACACCGGGCATCGGACAAAATGAAATTAAACTAAGTGTAACTGGCGGGGACAACACTATTAATATTAGTCAAGCAAGAACTGATCAAGGTCTGGTTACTGGTACTAATGGACATTATCATGATGCGACTGTTACCGGATTTAATAATACATTAATAGCACGTCAGAGCAACGCCGGCGGAGTTGGTGGACATTATATGGAAACCACTATCAACGGTAATCAAAATAGCGTAACCAAGAAACAAACAGACAACGGCAATAAGATAATGTTTACTAGTATCAACGGCAATACTAATACTGTAGAAGCAGTACAGAAAGGTACAGGACAACATTACTTAGATACTGCTATTACAGGCAACAGCAATAGCCTAAGTGCTATCCAAGAAGGCAACATAACTAACCGTGCCACAATAGACATGACTAATGCTGGTGGCCCTGCCAGTGTTATACTTAATCAAATAGGCGGACAAAATGTCACTGTTACTACAACCTGTGCTACTAATGGCGGTTGTGCTCCTATCACAGTAAGACAGGGTTACTAAATATTTGTTTAAGGTGACAATATGCAAAATCATTTATTGGCGTTACTCGTTTGCTTACCCGGCCTAGCCAATGCCCAATTTAGATACGACTATCCTGTAGTTTGTGATACAACAGCAGAAATAGTAAAAAGTCTTGGAGAAAACTGGAAAGAAACACTGACCTGGACAGGTAAGCACACAAGCGATAAAAGTGTCTACAGTTTATGGACTAATGAAAAAGTTGGAGCATGGACCTTACTAAAAATGACAACAGACGTTTCTTGTATACTTGGAACGGGTAGCGACTCAAAAGTAAACTTGGGAACTTCTGTATAATGATTAAAAAAATCTTATTAAGCCCTTGGACTGCTTTACTAACCTTAGCGTTAGTATTGGGCATACGCATAACAGATCCCACATTTGTTGAAAGCGTAAGACTACGCTATTTCGACACACTAATCACTAGCAAAGAAGTTACTGTAAACAATATCGTTACAGTAAACATTGACGAAGCCACCCTAGACAAATACGGACAGTGGCCACTACCGAGGGCAGAATATGCTAAGATTGTTAAAGATTTGTATGATCGTGGTGCTGGCCTTGTTGTGCTTAATGTTCTCATGGCTGAGCCTGATCGTACTGGCGGGGATGGAAATCTTGCCAATGCTCTTAAAAATCATCCAGTAATACTAGGTTCAGTTCCTAGCAACAAAACAAAAAATACCCCACGTGTTCCAGGTAGTGCTGTACTAGGTCCAGAATTCATGGATCAGATTATACAGTACCCCGGACTCATTGCCAACGTACCACAGTTAGAAAATAATGCCGCAGGTGTTGGTATTGTTAGTACACTACCAGAAGTAGACGGTGTTAATCGCCGTATGCCGTTAATTGTCACAGTTGATGGTAAACTGTATCCAGCATTGAGTTTAGAAACTCTACGTGTCGCCGCACAAGACTCAACATTCCAAGTTAAGTTATTTGAGGGCGGTGTTGAGAAAATGCGTATTCCTAAGTTTGGTCCTATTACAACAGATCCACTAGGTCGTGTGTGGATTGACTGGAGTCAAGAATCGCACAGCGTCAGTGCTGTTAAGTTACCAAAAGATTTAGGAGGGGCTATTGTTATTGTTGGCCCAACAGCCGCAGGCATTAGTAATCCAGTGCCAACAAGCAAAGGCGCGGTATTTCCACACGAAGTACAAGCGGCTGTAATCGGCACAATGGTCAACGGAGTTGTTATTCAACGTCCTGATTATGCAGACGGTGCTGAAATCATAGCGTTATTAGCATTTGGTTTATTATTAATTTTCTTATCGAGGTGGACTTATGTTGGCATTTGTGCTACTGTGGTTATTGTTAGTGCCGTCGTTCCTGGTACTATGTACGCTTTCACTAATTGGCTCGTCCTATCAGACGCGACTGCAATCTCGTTTGGTCTTATTCTTGTTGCTCTTCACACTTATGGCGTTAAGTTTGTAAGTGAGTTCCTACAAAAGCAGGCAATTAAGAAACAGTTTGCTGGATACTGCTCTAAGGAAGTTGTAGAGTTACTACAAAAAGATCCAGACTTAATCAAGCGTGGTGTGCGTAAAGATGTATCAGTTATGTTTAGTGACCTGCGTGGCTTTACTCCTATCGGTGAACACTATGGTGATGACGTTGCTGGACTTGGCAAGTATATGAACGGCTACATGGATGCTATTAGTCAACCAATGCTGGATAACAAAGGTATGGTTATCAAGTATGTGGGCGATGCAAGTATGCACATACACGGTGCTCCTATTGAAGATCCTAATCACGCTCGTACTATCGTTAAGGTAGGACTTGAGATGTTGGACAAGGTAGACGAGTATACTAAAGTCATGGAAGCACAGGGCTTGCCACCAGCTGCAATGGGTTGGGGTTGTAACACAGGCATTGGCTTCATTGGCGAGATGGGAAGCACAGAACGTCACAGCTATGATATCTTAGGTGACATGGTTAGTACTGCGGCACGACTAGAAGCTCGTTGCAAAGCCTATGGAGTATTGTGTATAATAGGTGCAGAGACATATAATAGAACCAAAGATGATTTCTTCTATTTGATGCTAGACAACCTACAACCAAAAGGCAAAACAGTGGCAGACTTGATCTATACAGCACTACGTACCAAAGGTGCAGATTATACCAGAGATAAAATAGCACACGATGTAATGCACGATTTGTACAAACAAAAGAAGTTTGACGAAGCAGCAGCTATGTGTAAAAAGCTAAAAGGCAGTTTCGGTGGACAAATGGACAAGTACTACAAGATGTGGATTGAACGTTGTGACTTTATGAAACAACAAGACTTAGGCGATAATTGGAATGGTGAGTTTGTAGCTCACGAGAAATAATACTTAGGTTATGATTAGAAAATTCTTGCTGCCAGTGCTGCTGGCATTTAGCACTAGTGTTCTGGCCAATAAGATTACAGCAAGTTCTTGGGTGGTGGCAGACGGGAACGGTACTGTAATACAAAGCGAAAATCCAGACCAGCAACGTAGCATTGCCAGCATTACTAAACTAATGACAGTTATGGTAGTGCTAGATGCTCACCAAGATTTAACCGAGTTTATTAAGCCGTATACTCGCAGTGAGTTAATACAACTTGCCATGGTTAAAAGCGATAACAATGCTGCACAACTACTTTGTAATAATTATCCTGGAGGCAAAGACAAATGCGTCCGTGCTATGAATGCAAAGGCACGACAATTAGGGCTTGTTAAAACAAAATATACAGAACCCACTGGACTTAGTGTAATGAATGTTAGCACTGCTGAAGAACTAATTAAAATTGTTATGGCAGCACAAACCTATCCCGAAATAGTCAGTGCCAGCAAGACAAGTCAAGTTAAGATTAAACGTAAAAAGAAATGGTTAGTCTTTCACAACACTAATCCGATCATCGGCAAGCGTCATGACTTTATAGTCAGCAAAACTGGCTACATAAGAGCCAGTGGAGGTTGCATTGTTATGATGTTAGATACGGATATTGGTCGCCGCATTGTTGTTGTACTTGGCAGCAAGAATACACATACACGTATTCCCGAAGCCGAGTTTATAGCTAAGAACTTTTAAGAACTACCGCCCTTGGCTTCTTTATCGTCAGATGGATCAACTTTTTTACTCTTGGCTGCGATGCCATCTGCTTCTTCCATGGCATCGTGAAACTTAGCGTTGGCCTTAGCTTCAGTGATTGCCGTTTCCATAACACGATCACTTTCAATCATCTTGCCACGTATAGTTAATACAGTATTAACCTTTTGATTGAGTCTAATCAAATCGTTGTCTAACATACGGATACGATCAATTAGCGCAATCAGTACAGTATTAGCATCGCTGATAACAGGCTTGACTTCTTTAGTGGCCCATTCCCAAACGTATTTGATAATGAAGCCCATGCCAACCGCCATGACAATTGGAAATCCATATTTGTTTACTAGTTCTACAACATCCATTTAGTTCTCCTTCCAGATGCCCCAGGGGTCCCAGATTTTTTTTTCTTGTTGTTTAGGTTCATAATAATACCATACTGCCACTGATGCTAATACTAAAATCTCTAGCATCCAAAACACTAAAAATGCTTCAAACAACATAGTTCGCTCCTATTTGTTGATTGCTACTTAAAATGCCGAACCTAAAATTAATCCTATAGCAAGTCCAAGCAAGCCTGCTTTCCACATATCTCTATCGTGCCATATTGGCTGTGATTTTAAATATTGCTTTGTATGATCAGGTAAACTGTCATACCATGATTGAAATTTACTCATCTTTATTCACCTTATGTCCTCTAACAAATTGCTCTACTGGATCTAGTTTGACTAGCATAGCCTGTCCGTTAACATTAGTGACTTTGAAACAATCACCGTGTCGCCATCCTAGTTTGTCTATGTTAAGTTCTGGGTCGAATTTAATGCCCCACGGATTTAAATCCCAGTCGTAATCATAGTGTTTCATTTTATATCAATACCTGTTATGCTATTGCATAATTGTTGTCTAATCTTTCTTCTACTGATACACAGGTATCAGAATACTTTAATAAAAATTCCGTTAATACAAGCCCTTCTGGTACCCAAAATCTTATCCGATTAAGATGAATTTCATTTTTAATACCATTATGCACTAGCCATTGTGCAACTTCGGCATATTGATTATTAGAAGTATAAACACAATACTGATACATTAATCTCTCCGGGCATCGTTTTTACCATCTGCTCTAGCAATCCGGTCTACGTCTGGACGTAATCCTAATGCGTTAGATACGATGGTATCAATACGTACAACATCGTGGTTCATGGTTTTGACACGGTTATCTAATGCTGTAATAATACCGGCCATGCCTTTAATACTACCCAATACACCTTGTAACAATAATTTGATGGTTAGATACACAAAGTACCCGCCAGCTAGTGCTGCGGCTACTGGCATACCTAAGTCACCAATAATTTTAAAAATTTCGCCCATCGATTCGCTCCCGATTATATGAGTATTTAACCTTTTTAACTCCATTTTAAGTCAGCAATTTATTGACAGATTCTTTGCATGAGTGTATACTACGTAAATGAAAATCAAACAAGTTAGCGACTTACATTTAGAATTTTCCGATTACATCGTTGAAAACAACGAAAAATGTGATGTGTTAATTCTTGGCGGTGATATCATGGTAGCCGAAAAGGTACTTAAACCTGAATCAGAATACGGGGTAAGATTTCGTAATTTTTTAAAACACTGCTCTGAAGCATTTCCTCACGTTATCTATATTGCAGGTAATCACGAGCTCTACGGCGGCTACTGGTTTAAGAGCCTAGACAGACTTCGCGAAGCTTGTGGCGTCCACAATAACGTACATTTTTTAGAAAATGAATCTATCAAATTTGATGATGTTACGTTTATCGGGGGTACTTTATGGACAGACATGAACAAGGCCGATCCGTTAACACTTCATGCAGTTCGAGACATGATGATGGATTACAAAGCTATCAACAACGACCGTGCTGGATTTACTAATCTAAAACCAGCTGACACTGTTCATCGGCATCGTGCTACATTAGACTACATCAAGAGTGTGGTTGCAGAACGAGGAGACGAAAAGTTTGTTGTGTGTACGCATCATACTCCTAGTTTTCAAAGTTGCCATGAACAATACAAAACTGACTATTTGATGAATGGTGCTTATCATAGTGAACTAAGTGAGTTTATACTAGATCGTCCACAGATTAAATTGTGGACACATGGCCACACACATAATTCTTTTGATTATATGATTGGTGAAACTCGTGTTGTTTGTAATCCACGTGGTTACCACAGTCATAGATTTTCCGAAGACACTGAATGGAACCCTAACATAGTATTGGAGGTTTAAATGGAAGACTACGAAATATTTGCAAAGAAGATGGAAGAAGCATATCCTAAGATGTTTGCTAATCCCTATGGCGGATTTGCAGTAGGCAAAGGATGGCATCTGATCCTTGAAAAACTGTGTTCTAACATTCAACATCATCTTGACTGGAAAGAAAAACAACGTGATTGGGCTATTAGATTTAACAGCACAGCTCCACCAGAAGATATGCGCCCAGTTCCTGATAAAATTTTGCAGGTAACAGTAGCACAGATTAAAGAAAAGTTTGGTGGCCTGCGTTTCTACTACGATGGTGGCGATGATGAGATTCGCGGTATGGTACGTATGGCAGAAGCCTGGGCAGGCATTGCCTGCGAAGAATGTGGTGGCATTGGCACACGCAGAGATGGCGGATGGATTCGAACTTTGTGTGATAAGCACGAAGCAGAACGTCAGGAACGTATACGCACAGAAGAAATGAAAGCATCTGGTTTAGAAGAATGAACAAAGAAGAAACAATCTTTTATGTTAAAAAGGGTCGTCGGTATGTGCCGCATAGTACATACTCTAGCGAGTTCTGTGACAGCTTTCCTAAAGGCACACATTTAGTTGATGTGTATCCTGGCGGTAGTAGCCGCAAGTTTAATATTGATCCAGCTTATGCTCCAATGATTGCTGCCGGCCGAGTTGCTGAAGATGCTATGTGCAAGGCAATTGCTAAAGCCAGCGAGATGCGCCCACGCTCAACTCCTATCACAGAAGGTCAGCGAAGAGCTTGGAAAAAACTAGCAAAAGAATTTGGCGACGACCTAGCTACCTTACAGATTAATTGTGCCCGAGATATTGCCGAAGCAGGTCTCGAAGCAATGCAAGACGAAGCACGTAAATTAATGACACACGAATCAGTTCGGATTGCCTACGAACAGTTTTTGCTAGTATGTGAACTGACCAAAGAACATAACAAGGAGTAACATGGAAATTCAACCTAAAGATACCAGCAAGGGACATTTTTATGTTAGCCTTGCTAAGAGTGCTATTCGTATTGTAGCAGGCGGCTGTTTAATTACAGGCAACTTGCTAATGGCAGGCGTCTGCTTTATAATGGCAGAAGTGTTAGGCATTGTTGAAGAGCTAGTATGACATTCGATGCCTGGCTTGACTTTGACGAATCACCAAAGGATAATATGCTTAAAAAAGCAGTTGATACGAAATCATATGCCACGGTTCATTACAATGATCTCGAGGCCGTCAATGTTATTCAGCCCAACGTAACTGACGGTCCATGGATTGCCGGAGGTGCTTGCCTACGGTGGTATCAAAATGTTCCAGTAGGCGACACTGACATCGATATCTTTTGTGCTAATCCTAAACAAGCTGCTGAAGTTATCGATCGAATTAAAAGTTATGGGCGATATACAGTTAAACACGAAAGCGAAAATGCAACTACATTAGAATATTTTCCATCAGATCGTAGTCAAGGTGTAGACCGTTGGATCTTGCAGGTTATTAAGAAAGACTTCTACACAGACCTACAGTCTATTATTGATCGATTTGATATTAGTGTTTGTCAAATTGGCACAGCCGGCGACGAATTAGTTATTGGTGAACACACTGCTCGAGATGTTCGCGAACGCAATCTGCGTATGCGTATGCCGCTACATCAGGATGCCGTTAAAAGATTAACAAAGTATTGGACATACGGATTTCGACCAGTGCCGGGACTACTTGATGCTATTAAAGATAACCCTAACGCAAAATGGGTGTTTAACCCAGCAGAGGACTATTCATGACCGAAGTAAGACAAGAACAAGCATGGAGTCTACTTGATCCTAGACCAGTTCTACTGTATCTCGAACATCATGACGAATACATTGTATACTGGAATGGACTAGTAATGCCGCATACTATGGCATTGTGCATGACCATGGAACGCTTTGGCATTTATGCAACCCCCGAAATGAAGCATGTGCTATTGACAACCTACCGGAGATTGTATTATACTAACGCTTTTAAAACACGATTCTGGGAAGGCCGCATTACTGAAGGTGATGTCTATGGTTATCTTAAAAATCGAATGAAGGATCATTTAACAAAGGTCTGCGAGGATAAAACTCCACAGGATATTTTGTCCTGGTTTGATTATGCTCGTGCAAGACAAGAACAAGGAAAGACGTAATGGAAATGGATAAAGTGGCTGTATTTTTTGCAGGTAGCATTCTTGTTACCATGGGTATGGTTGTAATTTCCGCTGGTATAATCTTAGTTAATAATCTAATTCACAAATATTGGAAACCGGTTACTTGGTTAAAATTTCAATATCAAGCGGTTTACTTTGATCCAAAGACCGGAGAACAGTTAGTTAAAGAAGAACCTGTATTAAACACAAAGGAAACAAAATGATCACAATGAAAGAATGGATGGAATTGGTAGACTATAAAATTACCGAAGGTAGTGATTATGGTTGGAATTGTTACGGTCCATATTCGTACACACTAGATTCATGGAATGGTGTTCATGGCGCAGGTGGATACAGTTTCAGTATTATCTTTAGCACCAAGAGTCAAAAGGTCTATGAAGTCAGTATGTGCGATTATACCAATGACCGTGCTTATCGTATGATCAATCCAAAGTTTCAAGAAAAACATCGCAAAGAATCATCGGAACGTGGTGTTAATTTAAACGAAGCGTGGGACGATGTTGATTATATTGATCTAGATGTTGTAGACGACTTTATTCAAAAAGCTCTGGCTATTCGAGCAGGCGAAGATTACGACACCCGGGTGTCAGTTCCACTAACGCTGGATGACGATCAGTTGTTTGACCTAATGAAACTAGCACACGAAAGTGATCTAACACTAAACGAGTACGTTGAAGATATTCTTCGTAGGGTCATTGACGAATCCGAAAGAAGTGAATGACACTTTCTGAGTATTTTTCCATGCATCGTCCTAAACCTAAATTTCAGCACGGTGACAGAGTAATTGGAAATTATAACGGAATTCCATTTGTGGGAACATGTGGCAGCGATATAATGGTAAACGAAACTATTGGATCGCTGGTTACTGTATTTTTAGATTTACCTCTCAAACACAAGGGCGTTTTACATTCTACTTTTGTAAAAGTAAAACACAAAGATATAAAAATTTTAACAACATTCTAATTAGGTGATATTATGGCCGGCAAGGCAAAATCCGTTTACCTCACAGTAACAACAATGGATCACAAATCAGTTTTTCATCGCATGTTTTTCAATGCAAAAGAGTTTAATGATTTTGTTAACACGGAAGAATTTAAAACAAAATATCCAACAACAGAATTTAAAATTGTAAAAGAAACATATTAAGGAATAACAATGATATTAGAAATATTATGTTATGGCTTTATCACTGCATTTGGTTGGTGGGGCGCAAATCACTATGTGATTGAACCTTACTTTCCGCCCCCTATCGAACGTAAGAAAGAAGAAACAAAATGATTAGACTTTGGTTGGCATTTGCCATAATGGCTGTTCTTATTCACTTCGGCATCACTGCTTGGAGAAATATGACGGGCAAGGAACGATGGACATTGACAAAGTCCGCAGTTTATAGTATAATTGTTTCATTGTTAGCACTAACGGTGTTGACAGTAATTGTAGTTGTTTTCTAAGGAGTTTTATGATCAACGATCGTTATCTTCGCCCACTGTATTTTGCTTTGGGCTTCGCTGTTTGCTTTTTTCTTTTTTCACAAGGTATTATCTAAAATGAAACGTATTTTTACTCTCTCTATTCTTGCCGCCGCAGTTCTTGCTACAGGCTGCACCCGTATTGAAACTGGTGAAGTTGGTGTACGTGTTGGCTTTGACAAACAGGTTCAGCCAGGTGAATTGCTGCCTGGCTCGTTTAATCAGGTGTTGATTGGCGATGTGCTGACATTCCCTGTTAAAGACGTTAATGTTACTTTGGAGAATATGACTCCGGTGGCCAAAGATAACTCAACCATGAAAGATTTTGATGCTGTGGTTGTTTATAACATCAACCCACAACAAGTGTCAGAACTGTACGCTACCAAGAACAAGGCTTTCCACGCTGATTTCAAAGGCGACACCTATGTGATGTACAACTACATTGTTCAGAATGCTCGTAATGCTATCTACAAAGCCGCACGTAAGTACGAAGCATTGGATATGGCAGACAATCGCGGTGAAATGGAAAAGTTTATCCAAGACGAGATCGTGCGCAACTTAGCAGAAGAAAAGTTGGACGGTACTATTATGATTAGCCAAGTACTGATTCGTAATGTTGTGCCAGCAGACTCTGTAGTTGAAAGTGCTAACGCATTGGTTCGCTCAAAGAATGAACTCAAGCAGAAAGAAGTTGAAGTTAAAACTGCCGAAGCTGAAAGCCGTCGTATGGCAGCATTGGCTAACAACTCAGGTGCGTCAATTGCGTTCATGCAAGCACAGGCCATGTTGAATATCAGTGAAGGTATCAAGAACGGACAAGTTCAAACCATTGTTGTGCCCAGCAACTTCAACGCATTGATGATGCCTAAGTAATATGGAAGATCCACGCTGTTGCGGCTCCGGCTCTTGTATCATTAACAGCGATGGCGAATGCTGGTGCGGACAGCGTTGGGACGGTACAAAGATGTGCTTCCCTATTTTAGAAACTGAAAATAAAGAAGAAACAGATGAAAACATTTGATACATTTGAACAAGTAGAATCCATGGGTGCCTGCGTTAAACGTCCTATTGTAGTTCATGCTAAACGTATTGACGAGGAATTTCGTGTCAATACATTAGAAGGTAATTACAAACAAGGTAAACCAGGCGACTATCTTATGAAGGGCATCGATGGTGAACTTTATATTTGTGATGGTCCTATCTTTGAACGCACATACGATTTTGTATCGGAGTAATTATGTTTGGCTGGCGTAAAAGACAAATTGCAGAACAAGTTGACAAAGACATTAACGACTTGCCAGAAGCTTTAGAACTTGAAGATCCAGTAGATGCGTTTGATAACTCAGATGCAACGTATACTATTGGTAAGAACAAAGCCGGTAATACTCAGTTGCGCATAAAGTTAGACTATGGCAGTACTACACTAACAATGGCTCCGGATGCTGTTGTTGACATGATTGAACAATTAGCTATTACTATTCGTAAGCAATATGCTGTTGAGATTACTCAACTAGCGGTTGAAGAAATTACCGAATGAATATCTATTTAGACATGGACGATGTAGTAGCAGACTGGCAGGGCTACGTTGAAGAAATGTTAGATCATAAGTTTGCCAAGGACGAACGCTTGCCAGACGGCAAGTGGCGCCGCCTTAAAGACAATCAACGTCTGTACAGCCAACTACCAGTAAGAGTAGGTGCTGTTGAACTAGTTGATTGGGTCACTGAGTATACAGATAAAACTGGTGGTTATGTCTATTTTCTAAGTGCAATTCCTAAAGGTAATGACATGCCTTGGGCACCACAGGATAAAGTATTTTGGGCACAAAGATACTTTCCACGTATTCCTGTATTCTTAGGACCGTACGCAGATCAAAAATACATGCACTGCCGCAATCCCGGAGACATATTAATTGATGATCGCCGTAGTAATTGTGAAGAATGGATTGCTGCAGGTGGTCGTGCTCATCAGTATAAAGAATGGCCCGAATGTAAAGTTTGGTTAGAAGAAACTCTTAGTAAAGAATGACCCAAGAAGAAGCTCGAGCATTCCTTCGCAGAGTCATGGGGCCGCCAACTAGGACGCTCGAAGGCAAGGAAAAGGAACAGATTCTATTGTTACTAGCAATGATAGAACCGTTTAAGGAAACCAACAATCAACGTAGTTGGACTAGTTATTACATGATAGGCGAAACAGAATATCATGTAACCAGCTTTGACAATGACGTAATTGTAGACGAACTGTTAAAAGAAAAATAAGGAAAATTATGATTAATGTATTACACGATAGGGTCTTAATTAAAAAGATCGATGCCACTGAAGTTAGCACGGGCGGCATTCTGCTAACACACGGCAACATTGAAGAAACGTTCGAAGGTGAAGTCATTGCTGTGGGCAAGGGAAAACCGATTAAAGATTCTGCACCAATACCGCTTACTGTTAAAGTTGGCGATCGGGTTATGTATAATCCCAAAGCTGGTATTGCTGTTAAAGTTAAAGACGAGCAGTTGCTGGTAATGAAAGAAGAAGAAATTTTTGCTATCGTAGAAGAATAAATAAAGTACAGGAGGACACAACCATGAAACAGAAAAAGCTTCTAGCTAAACTGTACAGGGCTTGCGTCGACCATGATACAGAAACGGTTTCCGAACTACGTAAAAAAGAGTTCGCTAAGATACTGAAACACAAGGCCGAAGGCAAACCATTTACCCGCAAATGGACCTTGGTACAAATCTAATGTAACACAAGTGTAACATTTTACACACAATACTGCGATAAATACTAGCACTATGCTAAAAACTTATCGCAGTATTTTTATTTCGGACGTTCATCTTGGCACTAGAGATAGTCAAGCTGACAAACTTAACAACTTTCTCAAACACAATACATGCGAAACACTCTATCTCGTAGGAGATATATTAGATGTGTGGCGCATACAACAAAACAAATGGCGTTGGAAGCAATCGCATACCAACGTTGTAAGACGTATACTTGGACATGCTAAACGTGGCACACGAGTAATCTACGTAGCAGGCAATCACGATGAATTTCTAAGACCACTTATGCCATATGGTATTAACTTTGGCAATGTTGAAGTAGTTAATCAATTTGAACACATAGGTGTTGATACTAAACACTATCTAGTTACTCACGGTGACTTGTTTGATGGTATCACTAGACTAGCACCTTGGATAGCATTTTTAGGAGACAAAGCATATGATATTATCCTTTCTATCAACACTAAGTTTAATTGGATTCGTCGCCGCATGGGTTTTGGGTACTTTAGCCTTAGCAAGTATCTTAAGCACAAGGTCAAAAAAGCAGTAGACTTTATCTTTCAATTTGAAAAAAATTTAGTAGCCTACTGCAAGAAACGTGGCTTTGATGGAGTTATATGTGGACATATTCATCATGCAGAGATCAAAGAGATAGATGGCATTATGTATATGAATGACGGCGACTGGGTTGAAAGTTGTACAGCACTTGTTGAACATCATGACGGTCGTTGGGAAATCGTAACCTGGACCAAGGAGAGCGACAATGTGGATACTGATACTAATAGCAACACACGTAAACGATCCGACCGATCAACCAGGGAGAGTAGAGATACAGTTCCCAAATCAACAGAGTTGCGAGCAAGCCCTAAACACACTCAAGTGGCAGTTGAAGTTTAAAAGTTTTAAAGTAGAAGCAAAATGTCAAAAACAATCTTAATCATAACTGATAACTTACCGGAGCAGATTA
>Ga0209353_10000641_pt1 | contig 21049 bp, 26 predicted proteins | sample LauGreSpBDMM15SD_2_FD_187561 | JGI IMG/M metagenome (GOLD analysis project Ga0209353, IMG submission 187561) | Freshwater lake microbial communities from Lake Michigan, USA - Sp13.BD.MM15.SD (SPAdes) (version 2) | ecosystem: Environmental > Aquatic > Freshwater > Lake | place: Lake Michigan...
CGGCTGGGAACTGCACGAGACATTAGTCAAAGGGGTTTCGCCAAGCAGGATAACCCGTATATTCCTGGCTTCAACTCAGAGGCAGACTCAGGCATGAGTTTTGAGGAGTATATTCATTACAAGAAGACAGTGTCACCTCTACAGTCAGTAAAGTCCTATTCTAGACCTATGTCTACACCAGTGCCTGAAGACGAGGATGAATACAGTGATAATGAGGGTTATTAAAGTCTCTTATAGACTAAAGTCTCTGAACCATATCTGGATTAAAATGAAAAACACCCATTGTAAAAAGAAGCATTCCTAAATAGATACCAATCTCTTTTGTTTTTGATGTTCCTGCAACTGCATCTATAAAAATATACGCAAGACCCCATATGGCAATCCACCAGAACTGAATTAAGGTCAATAGAAAAAGAATATTAACTGTCTTCAACATAACTACAGTGAACCGGGATTTTTCTTATCTAGGCGATCTCCTTCTTTAAAAGCATCTTGACAAGAATGTTATTCACATTAATACACTTACAGAAGCTTCTAAGATCCTTGTTGCCTGTAAGATATGAGAGGCGTGAAATAGGTGTCCACATGGCTTCCATTACCTCGTTAGTATCCTCTGGAATAAGTGGCAAGCGCTCGTTCACAAAGAATACAAAGTAAGTTCCAGACCGAAAACGAATTTCGTCATCGGGCTGGCATCCCTTCAAATTAATTCCTGTCTCCTCTCGGAGTTCACGTATACAGGCTTCCAGAGGAAGTTCTCTATATTCGCCATGGCCTTTAGGGAAAGACCACATCTCGCTCTGGCGACCCTTGATAACAACTGTTTCGTTAAAGTTGTTAAGAAGAATAGCACCATAGACATGGCTATTAATACAATGTGATCGAGGGATATACGTTTGGAAAGCTCTCGGAAACGCCATCTTAGCGATTTTGGGTGCTTTTACTATGTTAAGTAAGCCGGTCAATTTTTATTCACGGCTATAATCACGTTCAACGTTGAACTTTCGGGTGAGCGGTTCACTGGTATCAGGGCTGTCTGACTTGCAATCATCCCTTGACCTATTTGGAGAAGGGCTCCTGGATCTTCTTAAGGGGTGTAGGGATGGAGGATTTATACTCTTACCTGGCCATCTTACAGTTTCAGGATCATCCTCGTTAAATCTATCCAATGATGGGCGTCTGTGTCTGGCATTATATCTCACACTAGGACCTCCGCGGGTCCACTTGGTATCCTGTTGTTCCTCATATCTTCCCATATTCTTGCTATTAGGGGGAATAGATATACCCGCGTGTTCATGATGTTCATCGTGTGAAAGTCTTAATGCTGCGTTTTCAGATATAGCAGTTTGTAGAATAGCATTCTGAATATCTGAACTACCAGCGCCTTCATATGCGCCACGTGATAAAGATGCACCAGCTGCAGATCCTAGAAGGCTACCAAAGCCTGCCCCTAAGAACCCACCTACTGCTGATGTTAAGAAGCTATTTTGCTCCTGGCTAGGCATTGCTCCAGATGCACCAGGTAATGGAGAATTCTTCATCATAGATCCAGCTGCTTCAGGGTGCTTTTCTAAGAGTTCTGCAGAAGCTCCTGGAGAAGACTTGATCAATGTAGCACTTACCGCTGGGTTGTTCTTTAATATATGTGTAGCAACGGCTGGATTTGATTTGAATATAGCTATTACTGCATCTGGATAATTCGTAGCAATTGCTGTAGCAGCGCTTGGGTGGTTCTTCATCAAGGTAGCCACTACATCTGGAGATGTATTAACAACTGTAGATGCAGCTGAAGGATAGCTCTTAATAACTTGTGCAGAAGCCGTGGGGTACATTTTTATTACAGCAGCAGCAGTTTCAGGGTAATCCTTCATTATCTTAGCTATGACAGCGGGATGTGTGTTTATAATTGTGGCAACTGTCTTAGGATCATTCTTTATAATTTTAGAAGCGGCGGCGGCGTGCTGTGATGCTATTGCGATAGCAGCATCTGGATATTCCTTCATCAGCTTAGCAGAAGTTTCAGGATAGCTCGCCACTAATCCTCTAGCTGCCGATGGATTTGTTTTCAATAGGGCAGCTACCGCTTCTGGTTTACTCTTAGCTAAAGCATCGATAGTAGCAGGGTTTGACATAAGTATCTTTGCCGATTCATTAGGGTATCTTCCTAGAAGAGACACAGCAGCAAGTGGGTAACCTTTCATTAATGTAGATATAGAAGCAGGCTGTGATACCATAAGGGATTCTGCAGCGGAGGGGTTATTCTTAATTAGAGCTGCAACAGCGGCTGGCTCCTTACTTATCATATTTGCTCCAGCGGAGGGGTTTGACTTCATCGCGGCGGCGGCGGCTGCCGGGTTTGACTTCATTAATTCTGCCGCCGCCTTTGGATCTGTTTGCATAAGAGTTGCGTGGAGAGCTGGTGAGTTTTGATCCTTCTTCTTTTCAAGTGTTGCATCAATCTTCTTCTGAAGTTTTCGGTCTTCTTCCTTGACACGTGTTTCAAGTAATTTCTCTTCAGCCCGTTTCTTTTCAAGCTTAATATCTAGTTCCCTCTGGGTTTCTCTACGCTTTTCAGCTTGTCTTTCACGTTCCCTTTCTCTTTCAATTAGTTTCTCTTTTTTAAGAGCCGCCTCCCTCTCTTTGGCAACCTTCAATGCAGCAGATGTATTATCAGCAAACCCTTCAGCTCCTAGGAGCACTAGACGAACAATATAGACTACTACAAAAAAACATAAGATTGTTCCTATTAACATTAGTCTTTGGTCAGCCATATCTATCTACACTATGCCGCATAAATAGAAGAACATTTAAAAAACTTCTTACACTGGGATGCAGTTGGTTTAGGAACCTCTATAAATCCCTCGGGGAACCCTTTCTTCAGTTCTGGGTTGAATGGGAAATCTGGAACTCTGGCCTTAATTTTATTAATCACCTTTCTAGCTAATCCCTTTCCATCGTCTACTAAAGCGTCAATGGCATTCTGATCTTTCTTCTGTTGAGCGGCATAACCAAGTTTTGTAAGTTTGAGGCCGTCTTGAAAATGAGATTGAATAACCTCAAAAGCCACCGAGACATTCTTGTTTTGAGAGGCCTTATTCGTTAGTATGTTCCTAAGAGACTTTATGTCGGCTTTACTTTTAACCGGTACTGTATCTGCTGGTATAACAATTGACATCTCCTTTAATGTCTGTGCGGCATCTGGATCTTTCGAATTATCTATAAGGATAGATGCATATACAGCACCCATTCGTAAAACCAGTAATTCTAATACTTCATCATCTGATAACTTAGCCCATGCAGGATTAGTTGAAGCTCTTGGTGGATTATCAAAGCCTTCAGACCTGCCTAATAGTAAAACATACACCAATATACTAATCAATAATGCCAGTATAATTTTACTTATCATAGCTCTCCCTATTCATACTGTGTAAAATTGAAGTTCAATATGCGTAGGTTGACCTACACCTATAAAGAGCAATGACACTTAATCCTGCGTGGCCAGGTGTTGTATATGCAAGACACCAGGTTGAGGGTATCAACTGGATGTTGAACCTTGAAGAGGAGGGTTATGAAGTGCCAGGTTATGACTATGTAGTTCGCGGAGGCATCCTCGGGGATGAAATGGGGCTTGGTAAGACGGTTCAATCTATTGCTCTTATTGTGAATGGTCTTGGGACTAACACCCTTATCCTTATGCCCCTCGCCGTGCGTAAGCAGTGGGAAGAGGCAGCTGCAAAGTGTCGCGTGAACCTCTTTGTAGCCGAGAAGTCCGGGTTTGTTCGTATCGGGCGGCCTATCCTGAAGGGTAAATCTATCTACCTCGGCCACTATGACAAGATGGTTTCAGACCTTGCGCTGTTCCAGACTGTTCGGTGGGACCGCATTATTCTGGATGAGGCTCAGCGTATCCGTAATACAAAGACGGTGACTGGCTCCAGTGTTCTCAAGCTCAAGGCAACTTACAAGTGGGCCTTAACTGCAACTCCTATCGTCAACAGCTTTGATGACGTTGTTGCCTACCTCAAGTTCATTGGGTTCAAGGGCCTTGGTTCCGGCTGGTCGCAATCCTACCAAAAGTGGATTTACCACATCTATATGGCACGAACCCTTAGCGAGGGAGAGGCACCCCCTGGCTTAACGATGCCTCCGAATGGTACATCTGAGACCCTCCATCTGGATTTTACGAGCAAGGAGGAGGCCGATGTCTACAATGGTATCCTGGACAACCTGGAGGCAAAGTGGCGCTCTGCTCAGGCTCTCAATGGTCGTGCTTACCAGCTTCAGAAGTTCGCCATGCTACTCCGTCTTCGCCAGGTGTCTGTTAATCCCCAAATCTACATTCGTGCTCGCCAGAAGGAAGCCTTCGGGTGGACTGGTCCAGAGTTCATGCTGCCTTCTAGGAAGTTCGATGAGATTTCTCAACTCATGCGCCAGTCAAGTGAAGCCGGCGAGAATAATCGATGGATCATCTTCTGTCAGTTCCACGACGAGATGACATTACTGTCTGAGTTCCTCAAGGCGTTTCCTCAGACTGGGTCTGTGCTCCAGTATCACGGTGGCATGAGCATGAAGGAGCGCGATGAGGCTATTGAGCAGAGCAAGGTACTTTCTATGGATGGGAAGCAAGATGTATTCCTTATCCAGCTGCAGGCAGGTGGCACGGGCCTTAACCTCCAGCATTACAACCGCATTATCTTCACGAGCCCCTGGTGGACATCTGCTCTACTGGAGCAGGCAAAGGGCCGTGCAATTCGCATTGGTCAGAAGGATGTAGTGAAAATCTACTGGCTCAAGTTGAAGGCCGAGGAGGATCGCTTCTCCATTGATGACTTCATGATGGACAAGGCCGATTCAAAGAAGGCGATGGCAAACAACTTTCTGAGTTGGGCGTATAATAAGAAAGTCGATTGAAATCTAATACATAACCAGAATGGACGCTGCTTCAATGACAACTATATCTAGTTCAAGTTTTTTTGCAGTAATCGCAGGAATAGTTGCTCTAGCCGTCGGATTTATTGCTTACACATTGATTAATAAGAGAAATACAGTGCCTTCCGGTTCTACTGAGAAGAAGGAGGGGTTCCAGGGTCCCGCTAGAGGCGTCTCATCAATTCCATGTGGACAAGAATCATCGCATGTGACAAATATATTAGAGGTCTTTTCAAATAAGATGTCTACAACCGAAGAGGGTTCACCTGACTTCAAGGAATTTAAGCAAATTATGTCTAAGATGTGTTGCATGAAGCATGATCTGATGGGTGCCTCACAGAGTGTAAGTTCTACACTATATGTCCCTTATAATAATACACATGACCGTGAGAACCCCGCAGACACTGTTGCCCGTTGCTTTACAAAGTCTATTCCACCTCGTGATTTAGATATCATATTTGGTACATGGAAAAATCGTGGACTTTTACTCTTAGATAAGCTATGTACATCTTATAAGTTAAGCTCACGTGAATCAGAAAATGCTAGAAAGCACTTCAATTCTCTATGGTCTGATGTTTTTGATATTGCGAAGGGTGCCTGCTCTCCTCCTGAAAAGGCCCCTGAATATGGATCTCCACGTGATCCTAAGGGGTTCATGAGTGCAGATGTAGAAGAGCTCGGTGAATATAAGGGCTACTATTGAAATGACAGATGCGGAGCAGTATCTACGATATGAGGTATATAGGGTCCAGATGTATCAATCTTATCTCTGAGCTTTTTTAGCTGAGAGGCAAGCTTTACCCTAATACCCAGTTCTACAGGGGTTCTAAGGTTAATGAGCTGTTCTACCAGGTTTCTTATCTTCTGAATAACGCAGTCACGAAATGCAGGATATCTTGCGATAAGGGTAAAGTAGCGTGGCTTCTGTAAGAGAATGAACATCTTGATCATATTCTCCAGTTGTTTCTCTACGGTAAACAGCGAGTTCTCATGTAAATCAAGATAGGCTCGAATGGTTTCTACGAGAATGCTGCGCTCATGCCTCTCGATTGAGGCTTTTAACATCTTCTTTGAAATACGGTCTTGAGGAGGAAGACATTGGTTCAGATTAATGCGCTCATCGTAATTTAAAGAAGGGAATATCTCAAACTGGATGACATCAAGAGGAAGGTTGTCGAAGACTGTTAGCTTTGCCATGGTAGCGTATCTTCAAGTTGGTTAAAAAATCAATTTTATTTTTAAGCTAGAACATCATATAAGATTTTCTTTCTTGACCATTGAGTGCTTATAAAAATATAAGAGGGAAGCTGATAACTTATATTGAAATCATGAGTGATCAGAGGATCATTCATGATTGCAAGAATAACATAGTATTTTCACTTAGACTTTTATATCTTAAGGGTGAACAAGCGCAAGGAATATCATTAGTCCTAGGATGTGGAAGACGGATTTAGCCGGACGTGCGAACTCAAATAGAGGAACTACACTAAAGTTCCATAACCATAATCCAACAAATGAAACGATTAGAGCAGAAATAAAAAAGGTTAAGATAACTGCCATGGCTTCAGCATAAATGGGATCCTGTCTGTGTGACGCAGCACCACTGGGATTTGTGAAACCTTCTAGAACAGCACGCATTGCAGCATTTACAATAGAACTCATATCTACTGGGTTCCCTCATTTTTCTCATAGACCAAAGACTCCTTAACTGTTGTATCACGCTTAGTATCGAGGAACTCTAGCAACTTCTTACCCTTCTCAGGATCCTCCTTGAAGTGCTCACTAAAGTACTTCTTGAGCTCCTTCTGACCAAGGGGAGACTTGATAACACGCTTCTTGTATAGAGCACGGGCATTGGAGGACTTGAGGTCGAGGGCACCAATGCTATTCTTCTTCATAATTGTAAGGATCATCTTCTGCATAGCCTCGGCACGCTTATCTTGCTCTCTGATACGCTCATTTACTTTCTTCTTCTCCTCAATGAGCTTCTGCTTATCCTCCTGGATCTTCTTCCACTCCGTTAGCAAGGTAGGCAAGTTCTTGAACTCAAGCTGGTCATCATTATCTGACATTCTAGTAGTCTATGCTTGGATTGATTTAAGCGGAACAATCAACTTTACTAGTTAATGAAAAATTTGAAGGTCTAATGAGGTCAAATGTAGGTACCCAATGCTACAAACTCCACTTGATATAGGCATTCGCTTTATTGAAACTTTATGGTATTCATTTGCATCTCGAATTGTAGAAAAAGCAATCGAAGTCTATAAGGTCGATCCTGAGAGGGCCGAGCTTCTAAAACAAAAATTTCTGAAAAGAGGTGAATTCCAGGTGATTGTCGGGCCTTCAGGCCATTCAGACCTCTGAATGATATTCCTTGAAAGACATCATACCGTGTTTGGGAACAGGTCCTTTAGGAGAAGGAGGTGTTTTTTCTCTTGAATTAGATCTCGAACGAGGTCTGCTTGGAGATTGCCTTGAATTCAATGGTGATCTAGTTGCAACGGGTAGAAGATGATCCTGTGTTCTGTTATACCATATGCAGTTCAAGACAAAACGTAAGATACAAGGGAGGCCAATGAATATTGCAGAAAACAGACAAATATTCATACCAAAGTAAAGGGCAGTATCTTGTTGTTGGTATGTACACTGGTACTTGATATTACACAATAGACTTGAAACTAAGATTGCTATACCGCTTAGAACAAATAGAATGAGTAAGGCAAGTATCCATGGGTGTTTTGTAAACCTCTTGTATAAATAGGAGGCATCTTCGTTGAGACATTTCTGCATTTTGGTAAAAGCTGGTGAGTTAGGCAACTTGGTCAAATTTTACTTCAGTTGCCTCACGCATAGGCACCGTAGTTGCCATACTGTTAACCAAAGAATATCCTTAGCCTGCTTGTAATCTGTTGTCTACAGATATGGCAAACAACTGAGCGCTTCGAGCAATTGGTACAGAAAGTATGACCACATGGCCCCATAGCAATTACAATCGGTTCCGTCATACAGATACAGCACAGGGGTTCAGATTGGTTTGCTAAACGCTGGGGTATCAAGATTTCTCTGAGAACAGAGTATTTCTGTAAAGTAAAGATAAAGTCCCAGTAAAGTGTCTGAAGATTATTCGTCTCAAATTGTTTTTCAATATATTTATCCATCATTTCTTGAAACCCTTCAAGCTCGGGATTTGGCAATGCAATGAGTTGTCCAACCTTTTCTACAACTGAATCTACACGTTGACATTCCATCTGAAGACGCTGGTCCAATCTGATGAGTTCGTCTCCAATGTCTCTCAGATAGTCTAACATATGTCTACTCATATTAATCCATCTGGATACAGGGGTGTCTGAACTTCGTGCATCTGATAAATCAGTCAGATACTTGTTCAATTGGTCAATTCCTGTCTGAGGTGCATCCTTTATAAAATCCTTGAAGAACTGAGGTATAGCCCTTGAACTGTCATTAGACACCTTTCCGTATTTTGCTAACAATGTATGAGCAGACTTTAATGGGTGTTCATTAGGTAAGGGTTTTGTAAAAAATTCCAAAACACGTTCTTGATGGTTCTGTAAGATTTCTCGAACCTTTCGCTTCCAGGTTCTATGTTGGTTCTGTTTATCAGCGGCGTCTGAGACATGGTATAAAATAAGATTGGAGACCGCGCGACTAACTCCTACAGTTGGCTTATTATCTAGTGGTTCAGCATCCGGGAAATCTGGTGATGCATATACTGTTCCTCCCTGAACAGCTCCACCTAATTCCCCTTGATCCATCTGTTCCATTGCTGTGGGTCAGAGTGAAAAAAATAGTTTAGATATAACGCTTCCTAGATTAGATGTCATCAATATTGATGTCATCATCCTTTTTCTCAACTCTCTTGGAAACCTTATCTCTTTTATCAACTACCTTACCCGCCTGTAGTATAACATTCTGAGGTACCTCCATGTCTACCTCGGATTCCTCTGACTCATCGTCTTTCTGACCAGTTCTATCAAAGATGTCCTCTTGAGCATTCTCTGCAACTGCGAGGGCACCTGCGAGGTCTCCATTCTCAACCTTCAAGGCCATCTCATTTACTGAATCAAGTGTCAAGAACATAGCAGAATTAATACCACCATCCTTCAATTCCTTGAACTGCTTCGGATGAAACTTATCCAGAATATCTCCTCTTGAACCACGGACACCCTTTGCGATCTCATCATTTGAGACCTCACAATCTCTCAAGCTGATGAGAACAATATCGCCTACCTCAAATCGAACAGACTTCTTGATAGACCGGCAAATCTTACAAACTCTCTGCTTGTTATCCTGACAGTAAATGGTTGCATTAAGATTACCTAGGAGCTTCAAGATGCGACCCACCATCTGGTCTTTAGCAATTTCTAGATAGGCCACCTCGTCATCTTCTCCGAACTTAGTTTTCCCCTTAGACTTCTTATACGATTTTCCCCCTCTAATGTTTGGCATGTGATACCAGTAAAAATAGTCTATGAAAGTCAATTTTTACTGGTAGACATCTTATGCGGATGTCTTGGACTTCTTGAGTTTAACGGGGTTCTTTACATTATCTTGGCCAACAATGGAAACCTTTTTTCCAATGAGATCACCGAACTCATTCATAACACGTTTATTTTCCTTAACGCTAGAGGAAGGTAAATTATAGGCCGCTAAAGTTGCACGAACATTCTTACCATCTTCATCGTAAGGAATTTCAATAACAGGTTCACCATGAACATATGGAATATGATCATGTTTTGGAGTTCCAATCGGGGTAAGAGAAGTAATATTATAATGATTCAAGATACTAATAGGAATGAGCTGCTCAACGAACTCCGGCTTTCTATAATGCCAAGTGGCTCTATCAGGACACTTCATTGTTGAATGACCATTTTCTTGACAAATAGAGCAAAATAGAGATGCATCAACGGGACATTCATTAGGCCCATGAGTTTCATTGATAGTTAATTTAGAGCAACCACACATATAGTTAACTGCTTGCAGTTTGTTTTGGCAAGTCAATTTTTGTTTTTTTGAAATAGAAGAGGGTACAATAGATATGGCGGATGTAAATTGGATAAGGCATGCCATCGAAGATACGGTCCACGATACATATGGCGGATGGAGAAATGAAAAACATAGTGATAAGGATAAAACTAAATTAGAGAATCATATCATAAGAAAAATAACTAAACTTGGGTATCCTGCATTATACAGGTCAGATAATGAGGACAAATATGTAGGTGAACTCGAAGGTAATGAGATACTCGACTCAGTAAAAGGCCCAGTGACATATGAAGAAATCTTAAGAGGTGATGACCTCACTAGACAAACTGTAATGAGTAGTATTAAAATTTCATCTGAAGGATTTGATATTAAAACTGCATCAAAGGATCAACTATCAAAAATAGCATCTTTTATTTTGAATTATCTTTTTGGAAGTGATAAGGTTAGTTCTTATTTTACAATCGATACATCAAAGGGTAAAGTAACAAAAATCTTCAATGAACATCCTACCGCAAGAGGGCTTATAACACCCCAGAATATAGGAGATTCTGCAAACACATGCTTGCGTCAATTCGGCGATGAACCTAATCTCTACGCATTTCCAATTGTTACTGATAACAAGTTTATATCTCGATGGAACACCTTTTCGCAAGATTTTATGATTAGTTATGAAAATAATAAATTCAGTCAGAATAATACATTTGGATTTATATTTAATTTTACAAGCAGAAGTGGTAAAAATATTCCATATACATTTGGACCAAAGGAACCAGAAGGAGCATCATTAGATTACTTATTAAATCTTACACTTGCGGCAGAAGAAGGTAGAGAATTAGAGAGCATTATATCAAATGGTTGTCTAAATATTGGAAATCACATCCAGCCTCTAGAAGAAGATATACAACGGACAATAAAGAATGGAGATGATTCACCTTTCCTTGATATGAAACGTGCAGGTGATGCTGATCAAGCAGATGCCGCTTTTATACTAAATACATCACTAAAATACGTAGTTCTAGTAACAATTGATCGTTTACTCTCAGTTCAAGCTCGATTAATGAAACAATCTTGTATTCTTGAAAATAATGATACAATTACTATTTTTCGTGGTACTATGCCAGACATAGATCCCTCTATCATCGCAGCACACGAGGCAGCAAGAATTAATAGGTACATTGAAAAACATACTGAAAACTATAATAAGTTTACAGACCCTAAATTCATGGCTGCTATAGAAACATTCGCTAAATCTCTACTACCATCGCTTTCAGTAAAATTAGGAATACTTGACACCGTTAAAATATTATTAGACATTAAATTAAAAAGTATATACAGTATCTTATCATCCTTTGTAAGTAATGCCAGGGCAACCGCCCTTCCAATTACTCCTACACCTAATGAAGATAATATAAATAAGATGATTGCTATTTTCAATAGTATATCAATATCTAAATCTGATATCGAAAGCTTTATTAGCACGTTCGAAACTCCTTTCAATATTAAAAAAGGCATTGATGTGCTAAAATACTCATTAAAACCATACAAGGCCTTGAGTTCAGCAGTTGTTGCATTATGGGCTAAAGTCTCATCTACTCGTAAACTAAGAGCTCCAATTAATTATTTTACTTTGGCAAATGAAGAAGGTGGGTATAATAAATCACTTGATGAAATTTTAGAGTCAATGCCCCCAATTCCAGCAGAAGTAAGGCCGCCACAAATTCTTGATAATCAGACTACAGCAGATGATATAAGGCCAATTATAGCTTCATTTAATCCTAAGAAAATGTCTGGAGGTAAAAGAAAACAGAGTGGTGGAGTTTTAGACGCAGGGCTATCACGCGTTCGTGCAACGATATTCAAGGAAATATGTTCTTCTGCAGCAACATATATAAGAAATACTCTCAGTCCCCATATAACAAATATAGTAGCATTAACTGTATTACAGACATTAAAATATTCAGCTTTAAAAGCTGATGCAGCGGGAACAGTAAATCTTGCAACAGCACAGCAATATTTTCCTGAGATAAACCCTGGAAACTTAGATGCAACTATTGCCAGTCAAACAATATTAGCTGATGCAGAAACTTCAAATATATTAAGAGTATTTTCAAATGATGTAGAATCTAGAAATGTGATAAGTTTTCTAGAAGAACTTCAATTCAAATGGACTGCTTCATATTTAGAGGACATAGGTGAAGATGAATTAAAAGATGCTAGTGTTTGGTGGCAAATTCTAAATCCATACTTAGATGATAACACAATAAACGGTGGTCATATTTTTTCAACTAGTAACTTGGCAAGAGACCCATTAGCTACAAAGTATTTACCTGTATGCTTATCTGTTCCAGAATTACCATCACTTCTTACATTAGCAATAGTGAACGATATTTTAGAAGGGTCAGTAGGAAGAGAAACATCCGTATTTACTCAACTATTTGTTAAAGGCGGAATTATTCCTAGAGGGCTTGGAAAAATACATATAGAAACTAATGCAGAATGGACTAATTTACAGAGATTAATTGTTAATATATATAGATCTATTTCAACGGGTGAAATTGGTAGAGAAATATTTACATTATACGGAGGTTCTAAGACTAGACTAAGAAGAAGAAAGAGAAAGTCTTCACCAAGGCGCAAGACCTTGAGAAAAACTCGCAAGCACAAGTAGAATGCCTTGCTTTATCGGTGGTCAAATGAAGGGACTTACATATACCCAGGTGAATAAATATTCCCTTGCACAGAACACTTTCATGCGTATTAATGAGTATAATAAGGCGATAGTAGTTAAGAGGGTTGGAGGCGACAAAACAGCATCTTATTATACGTTTAAGGAGGGTGAAGAGCTACTTTACAAGCAAGGTCAGTTCTTATTAACTCAGAACGATCCTACAAATGCTGTACTTTATCAGTCTGTAGCAAAACTCTAATGCTAAATATAGAGATGTCTGCCTTTAACTCAAGAACATGTGAATGCACTAAACAACAATACGGTCAAATCATATTCGACTCTGTTGCTTTTCAGAATTCAGCAAATACAGTTTATCAAGCAAAAAATGCTCAAGTTCTAGCTGCTACAGCAGGAACTCTTGGTTCCAATGCGACTGGAAATCCTATCTTCAAGTCTAGCTACGAACGCATGCAGTATTTACTTGGGCGGCAGAACCAATTGAGTTGCGGTGTTCCCAATAAGACTTTTAGCCTTGGAACCAACTGAAGCCCTGAGTTCCTGCCTCTTCTGCTCTTGCCACTGAACCCACCAAATACCCCAGGCCTCAATGTGATGTTTCTCCATTTGAATGATCTTATCCATACATGCTTACATTAGAAAAAAGTATTTCATTTTTTAATGTAAACTACCCGGTACACTGGTACACCGGTAAACCGGTACTTACTTACGAGAACGAGGAACAAGACTAGCCTGAAAGTCCTCTACCCACTTCTTCATCTCATCCGTATTATCCCAAGTAGCCTTCTTTGTTGTGGTATCATAATTACCAAGCTTAATTCTCTTTGCTGCAGGTGCCTGAGAAGACCCTGGTTGAAAGGCAAACATCTCAGAGCCCTTTAGGGTTACAGGAATTCCATCGATTAGTTCAATTCCGTGATTTGGCATGCTTTTAGAAGGCCAAATCAATGACTCATTTTTTATAGCGCATTGAATGTAGATGAATACTACACTAAACCTATTAGGATATAAGTCAGAATCGTTTTCAGGAATAGAAACTTTACAAACTGCTTCTCCAGGAATATTTGCAGCTGGTGCATTCGGATTTCTTATATTTTTCTTATTTGGAATTGTCTATTGCTACGGCGCTGCTAAACTATCATATAACTATAATATGTCAATTGGAAATGGGGGATCTGCTTTCATGTGGGCGTTTATATGTTATTTCTTTGCTGCTATATACTATCCTTATTACGCTATTATGTTAAACCCAGTGGGATCTGGTATGTCCGGTGGAAGACGGCGTTAAAATGTAGACTACGATATGAGAAACATTAATATATCTTTCTCATATGATAAATTTGAATACTTAATTGACGGTTGACTAGCAAAATGAGTATAGTAAATCCAGTTATAGATTTACACGAGCAAAGAAAGTTGGCTCTAGCAAAAAGGAAACTCCAGTATCCCATTAAGATATACTGTATCGTCGATGACCTCTCAGATGCCAGTAGGGATACCCTAGTAAGACAGATAAAGGAACATGCCCTTCAATCAAAGGTTATATTCAGCACACGTGTCTATGATTCTACGAAATACTCGAATGATCGTGACATAATAACGCGCCTCCCTGCATTTCATGTCTACATAAAAAAGGCATATAACCGAACCTTCTATGCTAATACCAGGCCGCTCGATCACATTAACGAATGTGTTAACTTGTATCTGAAAGGTGAAGATGAGAAGGTTCAACGGAGGGCTCGATGGCTACGATTTTATGAACGGTGTAAGAATTTCCTCTTTCGTCTAGTTCATAAAGAGACAGCAATGGAGCGCCACGAAAGAGAGACATATGTATCTGCTAAAAAATCCAGACTTGAGAATATGAAATTAAATGTTTCAGATTGGGGCTAGAAGTCTAGAAATCTGCATCCGTGCTGAAGCTCATCTCAGCTGCAGTCTTCCCTACACCCGCCTTAGCATAGTTGGCATTTCTTTTTTCGAAGAAGTTATCCTTGCCCTCTAAAGAGATGCGCTCCATGAAGTCAAAGGGGTTCGCAGCGCTAAAGATCTTGGGGTATCCAAGCTGCATCGAAAGTCTGTCAGCAACAAACTCGATATACTGGGCCATCAAGACAGCATTCATCCCAATGAGCTCACACGGGAGAGCCTTAGTAATGAAATTCTTCTCAATCTTTACTGCCTCCTTGATAATCTTGTTTACCTTAGCCTTCGTGAGCTTGTGCTTAATCTTGGAGTAAAGAAGGCACGCGAAATCAGTGTGCATCCCTTCGTCTCTCGCGATGAACTCATTGCTTGTGGTTAGACCAGGCATTAGCCCACTCTTCTTAAGCCAGAAGATAGAACAGAAGGCTCCACTGAAGAAGATACCCTCGACCACTGCGAACGCAACAAGACGGGTAGCGAAATCAGCCTCATTCGCATTGAGCCACTGCTTTGCCCAGTCAGCCTTCTTCTGGATCGCAGGAATGGTTATGGCCGCCTCCAAAAGCTTCTGCTTCTCGGTCTTGTCATCAATGTATGTGTCGATTAAGAGGGAATACATCTCTGAGTGAATGGACTCCATGAAATTCTGGTTGGCATAGAAGTATTTAGCCTCTGGCCACTGAACTTCATGCTGAAAGTTTAGAGCTAGGTTCTCCATCAAGATGCCATCTGACGCAGCGAAGAAGCCAAGAACATGCTTAATGAAATGCTGAGTATTTGCATCGAGTTTTGCCCAATCCTTAGTATCCTTGGTTAGATCAAGCTCCTCGACTGTCCAGAATACAGCAACTGCCTTCTTGGCCATAGAGAAGACATCCTCGTGCTGAATGGGAAAGAGCACAAATCGACCAGGGTTCTCCATAAGAAGAGGTTCGTCAGTAGCAGGCTTAGGTAAGACAATGGAATTCACATCGGCCAAATTTAACGCAGGAGGTTCCACTTTTGGGACCCTCGGCTTTCGACCCGGAGAAGTGGTCGCTTTAATGACGTCGCTTGCGTTAATGGTAGATGTATCCTGAACCAGTGATACAATGTGCTCCTCCATTCTGGTTCTGGACAAGATATTAGGTTCAGATGAATATTCCATAGTTGGTATAATTAATACCATAGTTTTATCAAGCAATTTTTATGGCATGATACGATAGATATGCGTGGAGGAAGAATTATTGGAGAAGGAGTTGATGGTTGCATTATGTCTGAACCCATGTGGCCTTGCGCTACATCATCTCAGACTGCTATTAACTCAAAAGATAGTCATTATGTATCTAAAGTCGTTTCTGTGAAGGATGAAGAATCAGAGAATTTGAAAATGGCTGCTAGAATTCTTGGACCTGAGCTAAGTTCACGATACATTGCAGGTCTAGAAGGAGAATGTGTTCCATCTGACAAAGTACACCCGTCTTCTAATACCGCTTCTATGAAATCCGTTGAGCGTGCTGTTTTAACATGGTCTAAGAAGGGTCAGGCGTGCGCTGCGTTGAAAGATAAACTTGTTAAAGGTCAAGATATTTCCAAGAATTCCAAGATAATGATTATCTCCAAATATGATGCAACCGTAAGTGGATGGGTAGAAACTCTTCAGAAGCCTTATAAAACCACAATAAAAGATATTGAAAAAGCAATTCCACAGTTTATTCTAGTTCTTCAGAAACTCTATCAAGGCCATGAGGAACAACTTATTCATATAGATCTTCATACTGGTAATATATTTGTTCGTTTACTTGGTACAAAAGGTCTTGAATTAGGCCTTGCCGACTTTGGTCGCTGCATGTTCCGGCGTAATGGCGTTGACCCTTCTAAGACATTCTATGGCGAATTCTTGATAGACTATATATCAAGGAATGAATTTTTCTGTAATTACAGCCAAGTTCCTTTTGAATCTAGACTAATGAATTTCTGTTATAGAAACAATCTTGATACTGTATCACCAAGTAATTTAGTTAAGGCCTGGGAAAATGATAATACGGTGAGAATGAGTGCTGCAGGTTCCAGTGATTTTATTGAAGTAAATCGTAATCAGATGATTTCTTATTTATTAAAACGCGTTCTCTTTATTGCAATGGTTGAACAAATTCAGGCAATATGTAAGAAAATTAGAGCAAATCCTAGTGACTATACGGCCCTCTATAACGCTCTGAGTTCAAATGAAAAAATAGTTGTTCACTTTATTTTAACACGATACTCCATCTTATCACCCATAAATACAATTACAGAAGATATTATGAACAGATACAATGAAAAATTAATAGATGCTAAAGGAAATGGAACCAATTCCCTCGTAAGGTTCCTTATGAAAGGTATGATGGCACCCTATGATCAGGAGGGATCATCATTAGTTAAGGCATTGTCTTCCGTCGAAGCAGCAGACATGGGAATTATCTGGGCAGATGTCTCCCGCACAGGTTGACTATTAGGCAACTCAGGATCTGGAACTGGCATCGTGGTGTCTAGTTCATAGACCTGCTGGAGAAAGGCCTCTACCTTCGGATGAACTCTAAACGCAGTCGGATCTAGGTCCCAGATATACAGGCAATCAAGAGACTTTACACGTGAAAGCGCAACATACGCCTGACCATACTCAAAGGTATTACGTCCAATGTCTATTAACGCACAATCCAGAGTGGCTCCCTGAGCCTTGTGGATTGTGACAGCATATGCCAAGCGCAAAGGAATTTGCTGCCTCTCCAGACCTTCCACATCCTCTGAGGGCCATGTATGTGGGTCAATCAATAAAGTCTCACCATTAATGAATTTTACATATGGATAACTAGCTAAGCCCTCACAGAATGATTCCACTACGCCTCTTGAACCATTCACTAGACCATGATCCATGAACTTATTTGTCAGAAGCATGACTTGTGCACCCTTTCTCAAGGTTAACTCAGGAACATATGCACCACTCTTGTCCATCTTATCAATTGCGTATTCAGTCACTTGATCAGTCGAATGACCAATGAGGTATTTCTGGGTCTTGTTTGTCCTTGCCCTAAATACCTTATCATCACCCTCGCACTTCTGGAGCTGAGTAATATTAATCTGATCAACATCTGCCCTCTTAGTGAATAAGAGTGTAGGCTTGATTTCTAGTTTCTTCCATTCGGTGGTTCTTCTGGATTCAAGAATTTTGATAGATTCCTGAGAAAGACGACCTGCCCTTGCTTCATCTAGGATCTTCAAGAAGACTGGGTCCGACTGTCTGTGAATTTGTCGCAGAACAACCGCATTCTGAATAACGTGTTTCCATGTCTGCGATTCAAAGACAAAGAAGGCTCCCGTGTTTTCCTTGTTAACTGGAGGTAACTGATACATATCACCAACAGCAATTATTTGAATTCCTCCAAATGGCTTTTCCACTCTTAGGATAGCTCTACCAATAAGGTCTAGCTTATCAAAGAGGTCTGGGGTCATCATGCTAACCTCATCTATAATCAAGGTATCTGCCGATTGCCATCCCTTCTTTGCCTTGAAAGACTTCCTGAGTTTCTGTAGGATAACATCAACTGGTTCCTTTCCTAGACCAATTCCTGCCCATGAATGTAATGTCTTAGCACCTCGTCCTAGCAAAAGTGCTGCACAACCTGTCATAGCAGTTAGAGCAACATCCTTGTCAGCTTTTGTTAAGGCGTCTATAATTGAACGAATCGTATAGGATTTACCTGTTCCACCTGCTCCTGTCAGAAAGAATGATTTTCCTGACAGGGCCAAGTCTACTGCCCTACGTTGGTCTTCATCCATTTGTACCTCAAATAAAAAAGGCTATGCTAAGCAATTTTTATAGTTCAACGGCGACCAAATTGCTTCTTATATTCTGAGCGCTTTAGTTTCTTCTTAGGAGGCTCTGGTTCATCATCATAATTGAGATTAAATATCAAATTATGGTAATTATTAAACTGGTAAATATGGTGGGCTACTACAGGCACTACAGGGACTATAGGTGCCACATAAACCCGTCGCGGCTGTCTGTATTTACTCTCGAATTTTGAGTTTTTCAAGAGACTAGACCATGCTCTTTGTCCAAACTTAGAATTATATGCATAATATGAAGGAGTTGCACCAAGGTTATCCTCCTGATTGTAATCATGTCCCTTTTTCAAGAGATAAGATACAATCTTAGGAGAATTAGTCTTACACGCAGCAATTAATGCAGAACTACCATCGGCATCAGTAATTCTAAGAGCCTTATCAAAGATTTTTGTGTGATAGCTGTTTACAGCCATCTGTTGAATTTCTGCCATACGTGTTATCCATTGCTTGTCAGGCTTGTAGATGAGCATACCATCCTTCTTTGGAACAAGCTTACGTGTATGAGGGCTTTCCACATGTGTGCAGTGCTCAGCTATGATCTGTGGAAGTGTCTTCTTCTTAGGGCCATATCCATGCTGTATAAGAAAGGGAAACCAGATGCGCTCGTCTGTATATGTCTCCTTTGAAACATAGACTGCTTGGCGAACCTCTTCAACATATCCATTCCACGCTAGAAGATGTAAGACATCTTCTAATCTGGGTTGTAAGCTCATTGTGTACATTTTTCACAAAGTAAATAAAAAATCAATTTTTTACTTTTTACTTTAGAGGAAGAACCTGGGCAACTTTCCTAGAACTTGCCATACTGATATAGGTTCATCGGCAGGTAATTCCATAATATCCGCTTCTTCCTGTAAAAGGCGAACATTGTGTCCTCTCGAAATTCTCTTATCTTTCTTAGCGGATTCTAATAAGGTCCTGTGAATTTGCCACATCGTAGTCTTTCTTGGAACCAAATGTTTCTTCGCCCATGCATACGCCCGCTCATCCAACTGAAATTCCTCTGTCCATACATCTATTTCAGGGTGTTCAACTAATGCATTGATTTTCAAGGCTTTCGAGTATATCACCTTGGACTCATGAGATAACTTCTCAATCATAGAATGAATGGTAGACATGGAATCACTAAGATCATCTTCAGAATCTGACATTGCTCTTAACTAATGAAAGCCTCTAAGCAATTTTTACAGCGCTCTGAAATTAAACATTTTCATTAAGGGCTTGCGCCATCTTAGATATAGGATGATGTAAATCAGTTCTAGTCCACCAGAATGGCTTCTGGGGATCCAGGGGTTCCATTGCAATTAGCCAGTGAGATGGAACCAAGAGAACTGTTCCAGGTCTCAAGATTACTTCAATGTTTTGTACCTGTGTCCACAATGGGTGATGAGCAACCGTTGCGTCAGACCATCTTAGATTGAGCCAGCCAGGTGGCAACCTGGATTTCTGACCACTATGTAATAAGATACATCTGGCTTCACCGTCACTACACGATACAGCCGTAGCCCATCCATAAACTTGTCTGATACCTTCGGGGCCAATATGGGCCTCTGTCCTTGTAGAAAAGACTATCGGACTCATGTCAAACCATTTCAACAATAGTTCAGATTCAATTCGTGAGATACCTAGAATATCAGACCATGTTGTCTGAAGGCTACGTTCCACGGGTTGAATGGCATGAGGGTTTTCCTGGTATTGTTGCCAAATAGGTTGGGCTCCCCAAAACCTAGTTTGTTTCAGGGCGTCTGAAGCCCAAATTCGTCTGGACCTTACTTCAGATATAACAATTGGATTTTTTTCTTCCCATAGACTTGTTAGTGAAGTTGCAATTTGTGTTTCTGTTATCTGAGATAAGCTGTATTTTGTTGTAGACTGCGTGTAATGCCAGACCACTATACAAAAAATTATTAAAAGGATAACAATCCATTCAATCATCTTCTTAACGCTTACTCGTATATTATTAATCTTCTATAAGCGTGGGGTTTGGCTACGCCTACCCCCACATCCCCTTTTAAGTAAATCAATAGGGTATGGGGTCGGTCATAGGCACGGGATGTGGGGCCGGTCATAGGCAGAGCCTATCAGCACCCCCAAGCTCTACATCCATCTGTAGCGAGCTTAGGGCCACTTGTACTGGTTGTATCACATTTGCGTGGATCCGCCCAGATATTCTGCCGGGGAGGCTCAGTAGGACCCTTATATCTGTCCTGCTTTGTTGAATTATTGAAGAGGCGAGGAGACCGTTCCCAATTACGTTGGTCGGCTTGTTCTCTGCAATGGTATGTTCCAGCTCTAAGTAAAGCCTGAGGCATTGATATTTCCTCAACAAACCGAGATGGAGGCTTTGCTGATTGAGGAACTAACATTCTATCAACATACATATCTCCATTCTGAGGGGGTGCATATTCCTTGTCATCGCATGTTCCTAGAGGTCTGTCTAGGCGTCTAAGCAAACTTTCCTTGTCAATGGCCCTGATGTAACGATCGGGGGGATATACCTCACCACCCTGTGGAAAGACCATATCATCTGCAATCTCAGGGGCAGCCTGACCTGCAGCACTAGTTCTGTATTCTAAGCAAACCTTAGTATAAGGACGGAAGTCTACAGGCAAGGGAACCAAGGATGTTGGTACGGAACGT
>Ga0209353_10000642_pt1 | contig 21045 bp, 22 predicted proteins | sample LauGreSpBDMM15SD_2_FD_187561 | JGI IMG/M metagenome (GOLD analysis project Ga0209353, IMG submission 187561) | Freshwater lake microbial communities from Lake Michigan, USA - Sp13.BD.MM15.SD (SPAdes) (version 2) | ecosystem: Environmental > Aquatic > Freshwater > Lake | place: Lake Michigan...
ATAATCATACTTAATTAAGACTTTGTAAATCTAATTAAGATAGTGATTTTCAGGGTTTTAAACAAATATTTTCAATGTTATTTTATTGATAATCAAGCAATTAAATAAGTTTTTAACGAAGTATTGTGTAATAATATATTAATAAAAATAAGCTCACTTTTTACAAAGTAGGATTCTAATTATCCCTAAAAATATTTATTTGTCAATACAGCCAATGCCCACTAAAACCGTTGTTGGAATTGTATTCCAAAGTAGGCAAAGGAATGCGGATATAATTGATTGTTTTAAAGACGGTATTCATGAATTTTGATTTGGTTTTGATGCTTCCCAAATTGATGTCTAGGGAAATAAAATACCTTCGGTAAGGTTTTAAGCCTAATGCTATATTAGCCTCATTTTCGGCCCTAAGCATGTTGGTTGCCCCTGTTCCAATAGCTAAGTTAAGCCATTTAGGGAATTGATTTCCTAAATGCAGAAACTTATGGATGTCAAAAGATAACCAATAGGTTTGTCCATTGTAATCTTTTAACCAGTAATCGCCCCAGCCATTTCCAAGTAAGCCTTTATTGGGAGTATTGTTGGGGAAATTGGTGTGGTGGTACATAAATTTGGGTTGAATTCTAATTTCATCCCAGAGTAAATATTGGGTGAGCACCAAACCTGATCCGGTAAAATTAGCTATTTCGTCACCCCATGAGGCACCATAATTTTGAGAAAATCCATCCAGTATTTCTATAGGTGTTTGGATTACAAGTCCTGATAAACTTCCGATAAGTATGGCTTTTTTACGCTCCATTCCTATGTTTCTTAAGGTTTGTACAGCCGTTTCACTAATGGCAAAAGCACCCAAAGCGTGCCCAAACTTGTCCATTTGCATCCATTCCTGGTTGTCATTAAAAAAATGAAAATTACTAGTGGTCTGGGTACTGTACCAGAAATAACCAAGAGTAGCATATGCGCCAACATACCCAATGGCAGAAGTTATGGCCAACGTTTTAATGTTTTTTTTATAACGAAGTGTACTGTCTGACTGAGCAAAAATAGCTTGGCAACTCAAGTATAAAAATAGTAAAACAAAGCTTTTTTTCATCGGGTATACATTAAACTTCGGATTCTAATTGTTGGAAATAGAGCTTTTTATAAGTCCCGTCCGCTTTAATCAATTCTTCGTGTGTTCCTGTTTCCAGCATTTCACCTTTGTCTAAAACAATGATTTTATCACATAATTTAACCGATGAAACACGGTGTGAAATAATCACAGAAGTGCGGTGTTTCATTACTTCTTGTAGACTGTGTAATATGGTATTTTCTGTTTTGGTATCTACTGCTGATAATGCGTCATCAAGAATTAATATTTTCGGTTCAACTACCAATGCTCTTGCAATGGAAACCCGTTGTTTTTGACCACCAGAAAGTGTTATGCCTCTTTCTCCAACTATCGTTTCAAATTGTTGTGGGAAAGCCATGATATTGTCATACAAGTCAGCTTTTTTTGCAGCCGATACGATTTCTTCCTGAGTAATGTCATTTTTTCCAAAGGCAATATTGTTTTGAATGGTGTCAGAAAAAAGAAATACATCTTGAGGAACGTAGCCAATATTTGCCCTTAAATGATTAGGGGAGAAGTCTTTGATGTCTTTTCCATCGATCCATATTTCACCCTGATCAGCATCATACATGCGGTTTATCAAACTTGCAATCGTACTTTTCCCCGCGCCGGTAGTACCTAATATCCCCAATGATTTTCCAGCATCAATTTGAAAAGAGATGTTTTTAATCGCCTGTATGCCTGAATCGGGATAGGTAATGGACACCTTGTTAAAAGTAATACTTCCTTGTATGGGCGTTTCTAAATTGATTTTGGAGACAATGGTCGACTTCGTGTTTAAAAATTCATTGATGCGTTTTTGCGATGCTGCTGCACGTTGTACTAGGCTGGTCGTCCAGCCCAAGGACGTTACTGGCCAGGTAAGCATATACACATACATGATGAATTCGGCAATAATACCAATGGTGATTTTGCCTTCAGAAACCTGAATACCACCTATATACACGGTTAATATCGTACTCAATCCAATCATTGCCAAAACCAAGGGTTGAAATACCGCTTGAATTTTTGTGAGTGCCAATTGTTTAGCCCGGTAACCTTCCGCTTCGGTTTCCATTTTAGCCTTAGAACTGTTTTCACGAACAAATGCTTTCAAAACCCTGATTCCTGAAAATGCTTCTTGTGTAAAAGTAGAAAGGTTGGAAAGTTTTTGTTGAATTTCTGTAGACCGTTTTTCAATGGTATTGCTCACCCAATAAATGAGCAATGACAATATTGGTAAGGGCGTTAATACATATAAAGCCAACGTTGCATTTACGGAAAACATATACGAAATCACCAATACAGCAATGACTACGAGATTGATCCCATACATGATGGCTGGCCCAAGGTACATGCGCACTTTTCCTACGTCTTCCGAAATGCGGGCCATGAGGTCTCCAGTATTGTTTTGACGGTAAAAGCTTAAAGGTAACGTTTGATAATGTTGATAAATGTCATTTTTAAGGTCAAATTCAATTAACCTTGACATGACAATAATGGTTTGACGCATAAAAAAAAGAAATAAACCTTTGAGTAAAGCCATGCTTAAAATCAGTAAACCAAATTTTAATATGGTAAAATCAAACAACTTTATGGGAGCATTTTGGTGTAGTAAACTATTTTTTTGAATATAATCCAATGCTTCCCGAACAATTTGTGCCGGAATGATGGCAAATAAATTGGTAATCACCACAAAAAATATCCCCAGAACTAGTCGGTATTTATAGTTGAATAAGTATTTGTTTAAATAGGCCAGTGCTTTCATTACCATTTCCGTTTGCGAAGTGCAAAAAAAGGATTACTTTTGTCACAAAGATAATAAAGCAAAGCGCAATTATCCCTCTTTTAACAATCGTTCTTATATTTAATGCTCAACAGAAGAATTCTCCGTATGAAAACCCTTCAATACCTGTATGCAGTGCATCAGTCGAAGGGAGCTAATTATTTACTTTCACAAGATGTAGTAGCTGAATTGTTTATGCCTGATCTTACTTCTATGGAGCCTCAGGACAAAGTGGGGCTTGAAAATGATAGAAAGTTAGCTTGTGAGTTATTAGATGAAGTAATCGGTTTTTCTCCAAAATCGGACAAAATTTTTAAAAAAAATATTCATGTAGCCACTGACAGGGCGTTGCAAAAATACAATGAATATAACCGTACCGACAAAACTCATTTATTTAAAACCTTGATTTATGAAACAGAAAGTATTGCAGATGTTTATTTGCAGGTGCTTTATTTGTTACATCAAATTGAAGGGTTTATTCAAAACGATGCTGCCAATTCTGATAAAGTTGCCTTGAGGGGTGATACAGAATTTAAAGAAATTTATTTATTGGATAATCCAGTTCTTAAAATAATTTTTGAAAACAAAGCGTTAAACATTGAGTTTGCAAACCATAAAACCAATTGGGACAAAGACATTGAAATTGCCCGTTCTTTTTATACACTGATCAGGAAAGATGAATTGGTACAAGCCTATTTGAATAAAAAAGGCGATGCTGATTTTGAAACCCACAAAGAAATTATCAACCATATCATCAGGATTTTAGTTTTTAAAGATGAGGTGTTGCAAAGTTATTTGGAAGGGATAGATTCTAACTGGTACGAAAACAAATCAGTGGTGAAGAACATGATTACCAAAACTTTAAAACTAATTAATGAAGATCATCCATCAAGTAGTTCTCTGGTAATTCGTTTGACTTCAGACTGGGAAGAAGACAAAGAATTTATGCGGGTATTGTTTCACAAAACCCTTGAAAATGACAAGTATTTTGATGAAATCATTACCAATAAATTAGAAAACTGGGATTTAGAAAGGTTAACCATTACCGATAATTTAATTATCAAAATGGCACTGGCTGAAATGATTAATTTTCAATCTATTCCGGTAAAAGTATCTATCAATGAATATATTGAAGTTGCCAAAAATTACAGTACACCAAAAAGTAAGCAGTTTGTAAATGGTGTTTTGGATAAATTATCTACTGATTTGGTAGCACAGGGAGTGATTAAGAAAAGTGGTAAAGGATTAATTTAGGGATGAGTTTTTAGTGGTGAGTTTTAAGTATTAATTTTTAATAAAAAAACTTACCACTCAACACTCAAAACTCAACACTTTTACTAAATTTGGTCTTTATAATAAACTAAAATTATGAGCAAGAAAAATAGTGCATTCTTAGCATTTTTGGCCGGAGCGGCCGTTGGAGCTGCATTGGGCATTTTGTTTGCGCCAGACAAAGGTACAAACACAAGGGCAAAGTTGAGTTTTGAATTGGAAAAATACCGTGAAAAACTGAAAGAATATATTGATCAAATCATGAATGGTAAAGATGTTCCTTTTACTGCAGCGCGTTCTGAGAGTGAAAAAGTAGTGAAAGAAGCGCAGGAAAAAGCTGAATCACTTTTACAAGATGTGGAAGATTTGATTGGGCAAATTAAAACAAAGTCAGTTTAGTTAAAATAATAGTGGAGATGAAGAAAATTTGGATATTGGCTTTTGCAATAGTTTCATTTACGGCATGTAATTCAAATAAAGAAGGTGGCGAAACTTCAGATTCATTAGCAGCAAATAAAAAAGAAATAGCTGTTGATCCTGAGAATTCTCCCATCATTACTTTTGAAGAAACAGAATTTGATTTTGGTGATTTAAAACAAGGAGATGAAGTGAAACACATCTTTAAATTTAAGAATACTGGAAAAACAAATTTGATCATCGAAACGGCAACCGCTCCATGTGGTTGTACTGTTCCAAGCTGGCCCAAAGAACCAATTGCTGCTGGTGCATCAGGTGAAATTGAAGTAAAATTTAACAGCACCGGAAAAGAAGGTGTTCAAAATAAGGTGGTTACCATTACAGCCAACACTGTACCGAGTACCACCACAGTGAAGATTATTTGTAATGTTTTAAAAAAATAAAAATTGATGATTATGTTAGATGTAGTGATGTTGCAGGCAAAAGGGGTTGATTATACTCAAATTGCCATGATTGGCCTTATTTTAATTGTGTTTTATTTCTTTATGATAAGACCACAACAAACCAAAGCCAAACAACAAACGAAGTTTCGTGAAGCTTTGAAAAAAGGGGATACAGTAGTTACAATTGGTGGTTTACATGGTAAAATTGTTGAATTTTCTGATGACAATGAAAGTGTAATCGTTGATGTGGACCGTACTGTTAAATTAAAATTTGAGCGTTCTGCCATTTCAATGGAAGCAACAGAAAAAGCACAAAAAAAGGAAGCAAACGTATAGGCGCTTATGCTGAAAAAAACCATAAAGTGGATACTCAATCCACTTAGATCCAATAACAAAGGCGATTTGAAAATAATCGTCTTTTGTGGTTTGGTGGCAACCGTTTTTTGGTTTTTTAATGCTTTGAATAGGAATTTTAATACACAAATTAAATACCCGATTCAAATTACCTATGACAAGAATAAAATCATGTCTGTGGGTAAAGTAAAACCTTCTTATTTAAGGTTAAATGTGTCTTCTTTTGGTTGGGTGTTGGTTCGTAGAGGATTTCTTTCTTCTATTTCTCCCCTTGAAATGGAGATTGTTACTATTCCAAATGGCAATTATATTACTTCAGCTACTTTTAAACCGATATTAGAAAATCGATTGAAAGGTGTGAAAATAAACAGTGTTGAAAACGATACCATCCGTTTGAACTTGAGGTACATCCTTGAAAAGAAAGTTTTTATTAAGGTGGATAGTTTACATGTTTCCCTGGCAAGTGGATTTCAAATCAATGGGCCAATTCATATTGAACCCAATATGGTTGTTTTTCGTGGACCTGAAGAATCATTGACTAATATTCCTGATACTTTAAATATTAAAATTGCCTCTAAAAATATTGACGCTTTTCATGAAGAAAAGGTGAAAATTCATCACCTGACGGATGAATTTTTGAAGGTGGATAAGAAAAAAATTATGGTAAGTTTTAATGTTTCGGCAATAAAATAAATAATATCAACGTGGTAAAAGTCGGCGTCACTGGTGGAATTGGATCTGGGAAAAGTGTCGTTACCAAACTTTTCGCCCTACTTGGTGTCCCCGTTTACGATGCCGATTCAAAAGCCAGATTTTTAATGGAAAACAATGAGGCATTAAGAACTTCATTGATGGTATTGTTTGGAGTGAATGTATATTCAAACCATCACCTCAATAGGAAATTTTTAGCCAGTCAGGTATTTGAAAATGCGCCTAAATTAGCACAACTCAATGGCTTGGTTCATCCTGCTGTGGCCACCGATTTTGAACAATGGCTGACCCTTCATCAGCAAGCTCCAATGGTTGTGAAAGAAGCCGCAATTATGTTTGAATCGGATGCATACAAAACACTGGATAAAATAATCACCGTTTTTGCCCCTGAAGAAATTCGTTTGCAACGTGTCTTAATGCGTGACCCACAACGTACTGAAAAGGAAGTGAGAGCCATTATGTCAAATCAGTTTCCTGAAGAAAAAAAACTTAAATTAGCCGATTATGTCATTTTCAATGATGATAAACATTTGGTAATTCCTCAAGTATTGCAGCTTTACCAGACATTAACAAAGCAAGCACAGTAACCATAATTTTATTGATTTGTCTAGTAATTCAACAAATACCTTGTATTTTTGGTAATCTGCCATAAACTTATTGATGATGAAAGACTTTAAATACATTAGAGAATCTCAGGTGACGCTTACTGAGTTGATGATTCCTGCATTTGCCAATTTTGGAGGTAAAATTCACGGAGGAATTTTGTTGTCTTTGATGGATAAAGTAGCTTATACCTGCGCTTCAAAACATGCCGGAAATTATTGCGTTACCGTTTCTGTAGATGGTGTTGAGTTTTTACAGCCTGTAGAGGTAGGGGAGATGGTTTCTATGATGGCTTCTATCAATTATGTAGGCAAAAGTTCTATGGTGATTGGCATAAAAGTAGTGGCAGAAGATTTTAAAAATGGCCTGGTAAAACATACCAATACGTCTTATTTTACAATGGTAGCCAAAGATGAATCGGGCAAACCAACTTTGGTTCCTGGTTTGGTTTTAGAAAGCAGGGATGAAATAAGACGGTTTTTGGAGTCTATCAAACGAAAAGAATTAAAAGCGGTTTACAAAGATGAACTTGACAATGTAAAAACGAATCTTTGGGTAGGGGAAAATTTGACGAGTTTAAAAAATGAACGTTGCAAAGTTTTGTTTGATAGCTATAATAATGTTGATATTTAGTGTAGTTTTGAGTTTTAAATGTTGAGTGTTTAGTAAAAAAAATGAATAGTCGAAATACTCAAAATTCAACACTCAAAACATTACCATAATAATGTCTTTAGATGTAATCAAATATCCTAAATTAAATTTCCCTGACTATGAATTTAGGATGGAGACTGTAAATGGTGCACCATGTATATTTGACATTACCCGAAAAAAGTTTTTTGTTTTGACGCCGGAAGAATGGGTAAGGCAACATGTGATTCATTTTTTGAACAAACATTTGGGTTATTCAACCGCAATTATCAGCACTGAATATGGGTTGAAGTATAACTTTTTACAAAAAAGATCTGATATTATCATTTACAACAAAGAAGCATCGCCATTTATTTTGGTAGAGTGTAAAGCGGCAGAAGTCAAAATTACCGCCAAAGCGGTAGAACAAGCTGCTGTATATAATAAAATTATTCAAGCTGCTTATATTTTGGTTACCAATGGTTTGGTGCATTTGATTTTTAAATTGGAAAATAACCAATACAAGCAAATTGAATCACTACCTTCGTACCACGAATTGTAGCATCGAATGAATTTCGATAATTAAACTTTCAACTTTTTTTAAATTTTGAAAGGAAAATCAATGTAGTTTGTTAATGATATAATCCGCGAAAATCTGTCCAATCCGCTCCATCAGCGTTCCAGATTTTTATTCTTTGACAAAGAATAAAAACAAAATTACACACAGATTTGGCAGATTATCACGGATTTTAATGGAATAAGATTTGTTAACCAAACGACATTTAAAATCTAAAATTCTACATTTAAAATTCAAAAAAAATGAAAGATATAAGTACCAAAGAAGATGTCAAATTAATGGTGGATTCATTTTATGAATTGGTTCAGTCAGATGATTTGTTATCACCTATTTTTACCCACATTGCTCATGTAAACTGGGATTTACATGTAGAAAAAATGTATAAGTTTTGGGGTACAATGTTATTGGGTGAAATGTCCTATAAAGGATCAGCCTATACTGTTCATGAAAAAATGCCCATCAATACAGCACACTTTGATAGGTGGTTGTCATTGTTTGATAAAAGTATAGATGCACATTTTGCGGGAGTAAACACCGAAGATGCTAAAAAAACTGCCAAAACCATCGGAATGACATTTCAGGCAAAGATGGGCTTGTATCCTAAATGATTTTTACCCAGTAAATATTAGTTGCTGCTTTTTAACCAACCTGTCACACTCATTCTCCTTTCTTGGGTGACCAATACTTCATGTGGCAATTCATCACTTTTGAAGAGTACTGTTTTTCCTTGCATTGGAGATATGGATTGGTTGGGATGATTCCCTTCATGATGAATGAGTAACTGACCACCGTCACTTTCTTGCCAATCCTCATTGAGGTAACTGACCATAGAATATTTTCTGTTTGAATTGTTTTGAAACTGGTCTAAATGTTTTTTGTAAAAACTACCAATTTCATACAATGAAAAATGAAATTCACAACTGGTGATTCCAGCGTAACAACTGATGTTTAAATAACGAATAAAGTCTTCTATCAAATTCAAAAAATCTGTTTCTGAGGTGTTGTTGTGCTTTCTATCGAGCCAGTAAATGGTGTCGCTTCTGATGGATGTGTTGTGTATCAGGTTTTCTGAATTGCCTATCCCTGCAGTGATTAAAAGTTTTTGTTGGTTGAGTTGTAATAAGTTTGTTTTTAACCTGTCAGCCAATTCTTTACTTAAAAACTGATTGGAAATTCCGACCTTATTTTCAATAAAACTTGCAATGAGTGTTTCAAAGTTGTTTTCCAATAAAGTAGCCTTTAGCAAAATGTGATTTTACTAAAGGTAACTTAATTTTAGGGCTTACTAAGGTAATAATTGAATTAGTTTTTAACCTTTGTGTCTTTCTAAATTTTCTAACCTGGCCAGCATTGGCGGGTGCGAATAGCTTACAAAAACTACTGCTGGGTGAGGAGTAAGGTTGCTCAGGTTGTTGACCGATAGTTTTTTTAGCGCTACTTGCAAAGCTTTGCTACTATAAGTTTCTGCAGCGTAATCGTCTGCTTCAAATTCGTTTTTGCGTGACAAGAGGTTCATTAAAATACTGGTAATGCTTGAAATAGGAGCGTACATCATGGTGAAGGCTACCAGGTTCAAATGCATGGCATACGATTTTGCACCCAATGCCTGAGAAAGTTCAGTGTTGAAGGCAAATTTGGAAAGCAAAAACAACATGAATCCGACTTGTGCCACGGCCAATATCATGGTGGTAATGATGTGTTTGCGTTTGAAATGACCTACTTCATGTGCCAAAACTGCTACCAATTCTTCAATGCTATGGTTGTTGATTAAGGTATCGTAAAGTACTATTTTTTTCTTTTTGCCAATTCCTGAAAAGAATGCGTTTGCTTTATTGGATCTTTTAGAACCATCAATGACATAGATGTTGTCCAAGGGGAAATCTATTTTTTGACTGTAGGCAGTGATGGCAGTTTTTAATTCACCGTCTTCCAAAGGGGTAAGTTTGTTGAATAAAGGCAAGATAAGACTGGTATAAAACATGTTGATTCCTACCATCAATACGGAAACGACTGCCCAGAAATAGATCCAAAAGTTTTCTCCGATGGTAGTGGTGAGGTAGAGTAAAATACTGATGATTACGCTTCCTATTACGGCTGTTAAACCATATCCTTTAAGTTTGTCTATGACAAAAGTTTTGAGGGTTGTTTTGTTGAATCCAAATTTTTCTTCAATAACGAAAGTACTGTACAAACTAAATGGAATGTTTAAGACATCGGAAGCAATAAATAATATTCCAAAAAACACCAAGGCCAATACAATCGGATTGCTGTAAGATATACTTAAAGCGTCATTCAATTGACCTAAAAGACCCATTTTTAAGACAACAAAGGCCAATATAAAACTGAATGTTTCGGTGATGAAACCGAATTTGGTATTGGCTTTGGTATATGCCTGAGATTGAGCATATTTGTCATCTTCATAAATTCCTTTCAAAGCTGAAGGAATAGTAGATTTTAAATGACTTAAGTTGAGGTAAGCCAAAGTTTGGTCAAGTATAAAATTGGCCGTTAAGATGACAAGGATAATGGTTAAAAACATGGTATTGATTTTAGAATATGATTCAGGTTATAACAAATAGAGTTGATGGAGGTGAATTGTTGTTCGATTAATAATAAACATTCTTAGCTAAATAATTGCTTACATAATCCTGAACGCCTTCTTCTAAGGAATGAAATGGAACTTTATAACCAATATTGATCAGTTTTTGCATGTTTGCTTCTGTGAAATATTGATATTTATCACGAATATCTTCCGGGGTATCTACAAAAGAAATGTCTTCAGGTAAATGCATGGCTTTGAAAGTGTTTTTTACCAAGTCAAGGAAGGTTCTTGCTTTGCCACTTCCCAGATTGAATATGCCTGAGTTTTGTCTGTGGTGCATTAAAAACATACATACTTCAACGACATCTTTGACATAAACAAAATCACGCATTTGTTCACCGTCCTTAAAATTAGGATTGTGCGAACGGAACAATTTCATTTTTCCTGTATTGCTAATTTGTTTGTACGCATGCATAATTACAGAAGCCATCCTGTCTTTATGGTACTCATTCGGACCGTATACATTGAAAAATTTTAACCCTGCAAAAAAGAAAGGTTTTTCTGGCTGAGCTAATGCCCAAATGTCAAAGTCATTTTTAGAATCACCATAAGGATTAAGCGGTTTCAATTGACTGATGGTGGCTTCGTTGTCGTCATAGCCTAATTCTCCCAAACCATAAGTCGCAGCTGAAGAAGCATAAACCAATGGAATGTGGTATTGAACACAAGCCTTCCACATGTTTTGAGAGTATTCCACATTCAATTCATCAAAAATGGCTTTGTTAAATTCTGTGGTATCAGTACGTGCTCCTAAATGAAAAATAAATTCAACTTCTTCATGGTGGTTTGCCAACCAATCGAAAAATAATTTTCTTTCAACTTTTTCTTTGATTTTTTTCCCTTCCAGGTTTTTGTTTTTACGGTCATTGCTAAAGTCGTCAACCGCAATGATGAAGTTATAATTGTCTTGGTTTAGGCGAGATATAAGGCAACTTCCAATAAATCCTGCGGCTCCTGTTACTACTATCATTGATCTGTTTTTTGATGTCAAATGCTATGTATTGTAAATCAATTGCTTGTTGTTGTTTTTTGTAAAAGCTATTTACAACTACAAACTTATATAAATTATCATATATAAAGACTATTGCCCTTTTGATTATTTAGAGTGACAATTTAGTAAAAAATAACAGAGAAATACGTGATTAATTTAAATAGCTGCTTTCATTTAACAAATTCAAAAAATACAACTATTTTTGAATGATTCAGCTTGTAATTTTAAATGAAAAGAAGTATTCGTCATATATTTATACCAGGCATTTTGATTTTTATCCTGTCATGTAATTCTAATCATGATAAAAATCATAACCACATGCATACCACCAAAGATGATTTACATCGTGAAATGGAATTGCCTGTCAGGTTAGTCCGTGTGATGTCTTTGACGCCTTCCATTACGGAGATCTTATATGAAGTTACAAGTCCTGCAAAAATTGTTGGACGTACACCTCACTGCAATTTCCCAACTGAAGTAATTCATAAACCTGCAGTAAATTGTTTTCCGCTTGATTTGGAAAAACTAATCAGTTTAAAACCTCAATTGGTTTTTGCAAAAGCGGACATGCTTGCAATGCATGATGCCCAGAAAATTGAAAATGCAGGAATCCATGTATATTATTTGAAATACCTTACCTGTCAGGACATTGTAAATAGTGTTGCCAAAGTCGGAAAATTAATGGATGAAGACACGAAAGCTTCATTGATTGCTGATAAAATGACCATGCGTTTGCATCAATTAAAAAAAGAAGCTGACTTAAAGGAGGAGAAACCAAAAGTACTGATTTTGATTTCTCATGATCCACTATACGTTTTTGGAATAAATAATTTTGCTTCTGATATGCTTTCCTATGCAGGCGCTCAAAATGCTGTTACAGACAGTTTAACACATCCATTTCCTCTGGTAAATAGAGAATATTTACTCAAAATAAACCCTGACATGATCATAGAACTGGGGGATAAAAATAGTTTGACTTTGGGCTTGTTTGATCGTTATCCTGAATTGAAAAATGTAAATGCATATAAAAACAATAAATTATTGACCATTCATGAAGATTTGGTTTCTCGTCCAGTACCTAGAGTAATAGAAGGGATTTTAGCTTTAAAAAAAATGATACATCCGAATGAAAAATAGCGTTGTATTAATGTCTTTGCTGGTTATACTGTTTTTTTTATTGTGCTCAGGCTTATTGGTAGGCAGTGTGAATATTAAAATTACTGATTTGTATCATTTTTTGTTTGACTACGACAATTCAAATTCCAACCATTATGTTTTGTTAAATGTCAGGATGCCCCGATTGTTATTGGCGGCCTTGGTTGGAGCATTGTTATCTCTAAGTGGTTATTTGGCCCAAACCATGTTCAATAATCCATTGGCTGATCCCTATATTTTAGGTACAGCCAGTGGTGCTTCTATTGGTGCGAATTTGGTAAATATTGGTTGGGTTCCTGCGGTGTTTTCTGGTTTTGCCGGTGCTTCGGTATTGGGTTTTGCAGGTGCTTTATTGGTTACATTTATAGCTTCAGCCATTGCCTATGAAAACGGAAAAATTGCTCCATCTAAATTATTACTTACAGGTGTGGCGATGTCCTCACTGGCAACTGCAATCGTGAGTATGTTTACCTTTTTGGCCGAAGACCAACAACATTTAAGGAATATTTTGTTTTGGATTATGGGAAGTTTTGACCGAGCTGTTTGGGAATATATTCCAATTTTATTGGCTGTATTGGTATTGCTATTGATAGTTTTATATGCTTACAAAGACCATTTTGTGTTGTTGATTTTAGGCGAATCACGTGCCGTAGATTTGGGTTTGGCTGTCCATAAATTTAGGTGGTTATTGTTGGTATTGATTGCATTGATGGTTGCCGTATGTGTGGCAACCGCAGGTCCAATTGGTTTTGTGGGTTTAATTATCCCTCATTTGGTGCGGGGAATGTTTGGAGTTACCGGGAAATTTAATTTGTTTTATACCGCATTCATTGGCGCAATCTTTATGCTTGCCTGTGATTTAATTGCCAGGTTAATTTATCCACCAGTGGGTATGCCAATTGGGATTGTCACCTCTTTGTGCGGTATACCTTTTTTTATCTGGCTGTTGAATTCAAAAAAATATCGCTTTACAGCTGCTTAATTTACAATCAATACTCGGTGGTGTTTTTCTTCATTTACAATAATAGTTGCCAGGTAGTCATCTTGATTTTAAATGATTTCATTGGTTATAGTGTGTCGGGTATGTGAAAAAGACATAATTGTAAATGGATTCATTAATTTTCCACTGAATTTATAAATTGCTATTGTCATAAAGGATATCAACACCTTGAACTATTGCAACAATGGAGAGTAGGTAAGCATTTGCCAAAATGAGAATATAGTATATCGTGCTTTTTCATGAGCTTAAAATTTGGTTTGAAAAATGTTTAATGTTGAAAGCTTTGGGAATATGTTTTGTTTTAACGTAAAATCTTCAAGAAATGGTTGCGTATTAAATCTTCATTGTTGAATTTATACCAAATACATTTTTAATATAGACCGTTTGTGTCAATTTTAATTTTATAATTCAGTAAATTTTATTTAGGATTAAGAGGATTTTTTTAAATTAAATTGAAAAAATTTTAGATGATTTTTATAAAGAGATATAAATTTTCAATAGGAGCTTATTTACAATGTTTTATGAAATAAATATTAGGGCGTTTCCGCCGCGGCGGATCGCGTGTTCGGCACTCGTCCCGATTTTTTGGAAGCTCAAACAATCCCGATATTCTCGGGACTCCCGCTAACGAAAAGCGGATGTACTAAAGCTTTTTGTGTTTTTCTAATGAAATATTTGTCAAAATGTATTAGACTATTTAATATATGTGTTTGGTATTATTTTTTTCTAATGAATTTTAAAGGGTGAATTTTTTTATAGCACAATAGTGATTAAAAAATATCATAGAATTGTTCAAATAGTTATATTTTTGTTAAATTTGAATCGTTTTATTGATAGATTAAAAAAAGAAAATATGCTAAACATGAAAAAAATATTATTACCATTATTAGTGCTGGTTTCGGCTAATTTATTTGCACAAGGTGTTTTGAAATTTAAATCTGAAAGCCATGACTTTGGTGTTGTCGAAGAAGGAATTCAGGCCGCGCATACTTTTGAAGCCGTAAACACGGGGAATCAACCTGTAGTGATTTCAAATGTACAGGCTTCATGCGGTTGTACTACACCTGATTGGCCTACAGCACCTATCATGCCTGGCGCTACTGCTAAAATTAAAGCTTCTTACAACAGTCAAGGTCGCCCTGGGGCTTTTAACAAAAGTATTACCGTAACTTCAAATACTGCAGAACCAACTAAGGTGTTGTATATCAAAGGGATTGTAGTGAAAAAAGATACCAACGCAGTAGTGTATACCGAAGCACAAAAGAAGGCTTCACCAAAAGCAACTTTTGAAAAAACAGCCTATAATTTTGGAAAATTAGAAAAAGGACAAAAAGTGAGTTACAAGTTTAAAGTGACCAATACCGGCATGAGTGAACTTAAAATTTCAGGTATTCTTGCGGGTTGCGGTTGTGTGACACACACTATTTCAAAAGAAACCATTAAACCAAAAGAATCGGCAGTATTAGATTTGATATATACGCCTAAATCTTTGGGAGATATTGAAGATGTAGTAACCATTACTTCAAACGATATTGTCAATAAAAATATTCAGGTTAAACTGAAAGCCAATGTAGTGAACTCTTTGGCACAACCTAATTTGATGAAAGAAGGTGGGCAAAAAATAGGATTCTAAAAATTGAAAATATAGTTCAGCATTTTCAAATTTAATTAAAAAGGAGCGAATATTGGTTTTCAATATTCGCTCCTTTTTATATTAAACCTCTTCGTTGATATAAGCTTCTTTCGCTGCGGGGATTTCTTCTGCTTTCTTTTCTTTCAAATAGAAGGGGAAAATTTCCATGATCGGAGTAAAGGCCAATTCTGTAATTTCATGATCGTCAGTAGTAGCACCAAATAAGTCGTTTACAGAATCATAAGCATCTCGTAGGTTTTCTGCTGAAGTCAATATGATTTGGTTAGACTTTAATTCTTTGCCTGATTTTTCATCCAATGTGGTCAGGTTAACTTTTGCTTTGTACCATTTATAGGATTCTTCGTTGTGAATCAATTCTGTTACCTTGGCTTTTTTAACCGAGTCCAAATTGAATTCGCCAACAAGTTCGGCCATCTCTTTGTATATTCTTGTCTCAGCTTCAGTAAAACTCACTGCATCAACCAGGTACATTTCACTCACTTTTGCTGTTTTACCGTTTTCTAAAGTTTTTATATAAGAAACTTTACATTCGTACCACGCTGCCATAATGTATATTTTTTAATTGTTTTTGAATTTTTTTAGCCTACAAATATACCATCACAATTTTATAATACTATTGATTTTTGCCTTATTCAAAAATGATTTCTAAGGTTTCATTTTCGTCATCTAAAAGCTTGAAACTTGTACGGTGAAGTGACGTAATGCCGTGTTCTATGATTCCCTTTCGGTGTAATTTAGTTGCGTAGGCGGCATTTGTATCCCAACCATAATACGGATATTGTTGGTGGAGTTGTATCATCAAATCGTCGCGGTATGTTTTTGCCAAAACTGAAGCCGCAGCAATGGCGTAAAATTTTCCATCTCCCTGTATGATACATTCATGAGGGATTTTTTTATATTTTTTAAACCTGTTACCATCTACCAATAATAATTCTGGCGTAATCTCTAATTGGTCAAGTGCCAAATGCATGGCCAAAATGGATGCATTTAAAATGTTGATTTCATCGATTTTAACATTGGATACTTCTGCTATTTTCCAGGCAATGGCTTCTTTTTCAATCACCTCTCTCAATAAATACCTTTGTTTGATGGTTAATTTTTTGGAATCATTGAGTAACTCATGCTGGAAGTCTTTGGGCAATATTACCGCTGCGGCTACTACTGGGCCAGCCAGGCAACCTCTCCCGACTTCATCCAAACCTGCTTCAATTAAATCTTTGGTAAAAGACGATTGTAATCCCATGTTGCCTAATTATTGTTGAATAATTTGTTGGTTGAATTGACTAAAGTGTAGACAATATATTTAATAATGCTTTCAAAATTCCCATGGAATATTTACTTGAAATCTCATTGATGAATTTTGGGAAATCTATATGTGCCTCATTGTTTGCACTGTCAGAAATGGTTCTGATGATGGTGCAAGGAATATCAAATTCATAACACACCTGAGCCACTGCTGCACCTTCCATTTCTACACAAAGTACATGAGGCAATGCCTTTTGTAAAGCCAATTTGTCTTCATGCGAGGCAAAAAACTTGTCTCCACTCGCGATGTTTCCAATATGGATTTTAGGGTTTACAATATTAAATGCTGCCAAGGCGCTGATACTTATTGAAATCGTTTCTAAAAATAGATTTACTGCATTTGCTGCAAGTGAAATGTATTGCTCAGGTGTTTCAAAATAGGTTTTATTTAACAAAGGAATTTCAAATTGTGCCATCAAAGGACGTGCATCCATATCATGTTGGTACAACTGTTTGGCAATCACAATATCGCCAATGGCCAAATCGTCATGAATGGCCCCAGCCACTCCTGTGAAAATCAGCTGGTCAACTTTGAATTTCAAAATTAAGGTACTGACAGTTGTCGCAGCCGCTACTTTTCCCCACCTAGAAAATACGATTACCACCGGTTTTCCCCAAAGGATTCCTTCGTAATAGGTGCGCTGACCAATAACCTGGGTCGAATTTAAGGTTAAACAAGCTACCAAATCGTTGATTTCTTCGGGCATCGCGCCCATGATTCCAATCATTTTTTAGTGTTGAGTGTTTAGTGTTGAATGTTGAGTAGCTTCGCTTTAATTATAATGACTTAATAAAATATAGTTTTTTTTAACTGTAAACTGATTACAACTAAAAACTCAACACTCACAACTCAATACTATTTACATATTGCTCCCACAGCACCAATCGCATTGGCATTGCCAAGTTGGGCTGCTATTTTCCAGTCTTTACAAGCCATTTCCAATTGTTGGAGTTGGTAGTAAGAATTTCCTCTGTTACTCAATGCATTGGCGTCGTTGGGATTGGCTTCAATGATGGTAGTATAATCTGCAATGGAGCCTTTAAGGTCTTTGAGGTAAGCTTTGGTATTTCCCCTGTTTTTTAAGGTTTCAAAATCTGTAGGATTGATTGATATCGCTTTATCAAACAATGCTAGCGCTTCAGGGAATTGCTTTAAGTTGTATTGGCAAAGTCCTGCAGCGCTCAATGCTTCTACATTATTGGGCTCAATTAACAGTACTTTTTCAAAATCTAACAATGCTTTTGAATGTGCATTTAATTTTAACAAACAGGTTCCTCTGTTGAAATAAAGTTTTGGAATATCCTGTTTTAAAGTTGCAGCCTTGTCATAATCCTTCACCGCTTCAGCGTATTGATTGGTTTTAAAGAAAATAACTCCACGGTTGATATAGGCTTCAAAATTTGCTGGATCTAAAGCAATCGCGCTATTGTAATCGTTGAGTGCCGCTGAGTTGTTTTCTTCTTTGCTGTAGGCATCTCCTCGAATGCTGTAAGGAATGGCTACTGCTGGATATTTAGCGATAATGTCTGTAAACAAACTGATACTATTTTTCCAAACGCTTAACCTGTTGAATGAAACAATTCCAAGGATTATGCTGACCACGAGTAAGGTTATGGTTTTGGTAGAATCGGATTTGAATACATCATTTACCCCCAATCCAATTCCAAAAAACAATCCTAAATAGGGTAAGTAGGTATACCTTTCTGCCACTACGGCATTTCCAAAAGGAACAATTTTGAGTACTAAAGCAATTGAAACAAGGAAAAATAGCAAGGAAAATAGGACGTCTTTTTGAACCGATTTTAGTTTCCAAACCACTACTGCAAGTAAAGGAATAACGATTACGGAGAGGTAATATATGCTGGGTAAAGCATTGTTTATTTTATCGGGATAATAATGAAATGCAGCTTGTTGAAGTGGTAAAATTGTTTTTACCAAATAAAAACCGACGGCATAAGTGAGTAAAAAAAGTCGGTCAAGCAAGTTGAATTTACTGCTCAAATTGTCCGTTAAATTTCCTGTATCGTGAAATAAAAAAGGAATCAATCCAAATACAATACTTACCAATGATAGCATAAGTACCGGCATATAGTCTTTGAAATTAAATTTTTCGGAAGATTTATACCATTGTAGCAATGCCAATATTACCGGTAATGTAATGGCCATTGGCTTTGCCAAACATGAAATGACAAACAATAATAAGGTGTAAATTAGGTATTTATTCTCTTTGGATTCAATGAAATTCAAATAGGTAAACATGGCTGATAAATAGAAAAATGCATACAAAACGTCTTTTCTTTCACTGATCCAGGCAACTGATTCTACGTGCATGGGGTGTAAGGCAAACATGGATGTTACAAACAACACTACCCATTGTTGCTTGGTGATTTTGCTGAATACCGCGAAAACAAGTAAGGTATTTCCTAAATGAAAAAGTAGGTTGGTAAAATGATAACCAAAAGGTTTGAATCCCCAAATGGCATAATCAACGGCAAATGAGGTAATCGTGAGCGGACTGTACATGTTCAGCAAGGTATGCGTGAAAATGTACTTGATGTTTTGAAAAGTTAAGGAGGTAATCGCAGGGTTTTCTGTTACAAAATGGTTGTCGTCCCAACTGTTAATAAATTGGTTTTGAAGTGATGGGAAATAAACAAAAATGGTTGCTACCAAAATAAAAATCAAAGCAGGAAGCTGCGAATTGCTTTTTGAAATAGGTAGCGGTGTCTGTTTGTTTTTGTTTGCCATCGGTTAAATTGTCACAACGTAAGCATTAGTCATTTATCTAAAAATCAAATAGGAATACAACCCTTATTCAATTAATATTCAAAAACTTTTCCATGAGCTTTGATGGTTAATTTTTTGCCTTCAAAGTTTTCTACGCGTCCTACAATTTGCGTATCAATGTTAAAAGATTTTCCAATTTGAATCAATGCATCAGCATATTGTTGGTCAATATATACTTCTAATCGGTGTCCCATATTGAAAACTTTGTACATTTCCTTATAGTCCGTTTTGCTTTCTTCCTGAATCAATTTGAACAAAGGAGGAACATCAAAAAGCCTGTCCTTGATAATATGCACATTGTTGGCGAAGTGTAATATTTTGGTTTGCGCACCTCCGGAACAATGAATCATTCCACCCACAACTTCCCTGAATTCGTTTAAAATAACATTCACTACAGGTGCATAAGTACGTGTAGGAGAGAGTACTAACTTTCCTGCATTTAAAGGAGAACCTTCCACATGGTCGGTTAGGTTTTTGTTTCCGCTATAGATCAGGTCTGAAGGAATTGCGTTGTCGTAAGTTTCAGGATATTTATTGGCAAATATTTTAGAAAACACATCGTGACGTGCTGAAGTCAAACCATTGCTTCCCATTCCGCCATTGTATTCTTGTTCGTAAGTTGCCTGTCCGTAACTTGAAAAGCCAACAATCACTTGTCCTGGTTTTATTTTTTCATTGGTGATTACGTCAGCGCGTTTCATACGGCAAGTCACGGTGCTGTCTACGATAATTGTTCTTACCAAATCGCCTACGTCTGCAGTTTCTCCTCCAGTGCTATAAATGCCCACACCATTGTCTCTAAGCATTTGCAGTACTTCTTCAGTGCCATTAATGATGGCTGCAATTACTTCTCCTGGAATCAGGTTTTTGTTACGGCCAATGGTGGAAGAAAGCAATATGTTGTCAGTTGCACCAATGCAAAGTAAATCGTCGGTATTCATGACTACCGCATCTTGTGCGATTCCTTTCCATACAGAAATATCTCCGGTTTCTTTCCAGTAAAGGTATGCCAAAGAAGATTTTGTACCCGCTCCGTCAGCATGCATGATATTGCAAAATGCATCGTCTCCACCCAAAATGTCAGGAATCACTTTGCAAAAAGCATTGGGAAAAATACCTTTGTCTATGTTGCTAATGGCATTGTGTACGTCTTCTTTTGAGGCCGAAACCCCACGTTGCATATATCTTTCGTTCATGGTACTGTTTTGGATGGACAAAGCCATTGAAATTAAACTGCAAGATAAATTATTTTAGGGAAATAAGTTTACAGTTTTATGTTTTCTGTTTACAGATTTTAATTAAAAATGGATAGTTTGATGGATATAGATTTGTAAACAAAAAAAGCATCCCAATTTTGGGATGCTTTTTGAAAATTCGTAATAAAATGTTGCTTAGTCAATGGTCAATTTTTGAGTAGCAGTGGAGTTGCTAAATTCAATTTTAATGACATAAACTCCAACAGCAATGGCTGAAAGATTGTAAGTGTTGAGTGCATCGAAACTAGTAACCAAATTGCCATTCAAGTTGTAAATACTTACATTTTTGATTTTTTGCGGACTAGAGATAGTCAAATAATCATGACATGGAATAGGGTAGATGTTGAATGTCGCCGCTGAAGATTCCTGTATTCCAGTATTTATAACAACATTTATAGCTTCATTCAATTGTTTTTG
>Ga0209353_10000643_pt1 | contig 21039 bp, 17 predicted proteins | sample LauGreSpBDMM15SD_2_FD_187561 | JGI IMG/M metagenome (GOLD analysis project Ga0209353, IMG submission 187561) | Freshwater lake microbial communities from Lake Michigan, USA - Sp13.BD.MM15.SD (SPAdes) (version 2) | ecosystem: Environmental > Aquatic > Freshwater > Lake | place: Lake Michigan...
TTAATTGATATTACAAAACGCAGGTTACGCAGTATTTACATGAAAAAAGCCGAGATGCTTGGCAACGTTTACAAAGGAAAAGTGAAGTTAACTTTTCTTTCAGAAGAAAATCAATATTTTGCAGTTGAAACAACAATATGGGCTGTTAATGAAGAGTATATAACCATAAAAGGTGGGGTAAATATTCCAACGAAATCAGTTTGTGAAATAGATTTTTAAGGCAGTAAATGATTGTATAGGCACTGTTAAATGTAAGAACAATTAACAGTGCTTTTTTAAAAATGTGATTACTTCTATTGAAAAGTATATTTTTTGACAGATAATGTTTTGTAAGGTATAAACTTTTGGTTACTTTAGTGGCATAGCAAAAATTGAAAACTACATTTTTGCTGTTTCTATCACATCAATCAAAACATGAAAAAAGTAGATTTCAAAAGAGACTTATTACCTCACCTCGTTGTTGTTGCCGCCTTTCTTTTGTTAGTAATCCTATATTTTAGTCCTATATTTTTTGACAAAAAGTCGCTAGATCAACATGATATTACACAATGGAAAGGTAGTGCACAGGAAATTATAGCATTCAGAAAACAATACCATGAAGAACCACTTTGGACAAATTCCATGTTTGGAGGTATGCCGTCTGCTTTTGTGGCAACGTCTCACTTTGGAGATATTTTTATATATGTGCATCAAATATTAACGCTAGGATTACCAAATCCTGTAAGTTTGATTTTTATCATGTTGATGTCTTTTTATTTGTTGTTGTTGGCTTTTGACATCAAACCTTTAATGGCCTCCATTGGTGCATTGGGATTTGCTTTGGCATCATTTACGTTAATAAGTTTGGGCGCAGGACACAATGCGAAAATCATGGCCATGGCTTACATGCCATTGGCGCTGGCTGCTGCAGTTTGGGCTTTTAGGAAACATGCACTTGCCGGAAGTGCATTATTTGGATTAGCCTTTGCTTTACAAATTAGGTGCAGTCACCTTCAAATCACGTATTATTTGGCTATGGTGTTGGTATTCTTAGGTATTTCTGAATTGATATTTGCCATAAAAAATAAAACCATTGGTTCTTTTTTGAAATCTGCCTCTTTGTTACTGGTTTTTGGATTGATAGGGATTGCCTGTAATTTTGGTTCATTGCTATACAATTATGAATATAGCAAAGCCTCAATCAGGGGTGAATATTTATTAAAGCCACTTGATAGTAAAGAAGAAAAAAGAGAAGAAGGTTTGGATAAAGATTATGCTTTTGATTATAGCTATGAAAAATCTGAAACCTTTACCTTGCTTGTTCCTAATTTTTACGGTGGAGGAAGTGGTGCTGCTTTGGATAAAAACTCTGCCACTTACAAGGCCATGGTGGAGAAAGGTGTTCCAATGGAGAGTGTCAACCAATTTACTGCCAATGTTCCCGTTTACTTTGGTGGATTAAACTTTACCGCTGGACCTGTATATGCTGGAGCTATCATTTGTTTCTTGTTCGTGTTAGGGTTACTCATTGTGGATAACAGGTGGAAATGGTGGTTGTTAAGTGGTACCTTATTGTCTTTTATGCTTTCATGGGGAAGTTATTTCCCCTCGTTTAACTATTTCATGTTTGACCATTTTCCTTTGTACAATAAATTCAGGGCCGTTACGATGGCGATGGTTATTGCTCAGGTAACGATGCCTTTACTTGCCATATTGGCGCTTGACAAAGTGTTGAAATCATCGATGGCGGAAATAGAAAAGCCATTAAAAATAGCGGTTGGAGTAGTGGTGGGTACTTTAGTACTGATCATGTTATTTGCCGGTTCGGGAAGTCTTGAAGGCGCTGCAGACGCACAACTTCGTGAAGCTGCTGGTGGAGAATGGCTATTGGATGCTGTAAAAGAAGACCGCGTAAGTATGGTTCGTGCGGATGCATTCAGGTCCTTGATGTTTATTTTGGGTGCAATTGTTTGTATCTACTTAGTATTGATCAATAAGTTGAAGGCTAATTTGGCCATTGGCATCATTGCGTTACTTACTTTGATAGACCTTTGGAGTGTGGATAAAAGGTATGTGAATAAAAATAATTTTGCGAAGCATGTTTACGAAAATTATTTTACACCTACTGAAGCTGACTTAGCCATTTTGGAAGACAAGTCTTTGGATTATAGGGTTTTTAATTTAAACAATCCTTTTAACGATGCGCGTACTTCCTATTTTCACAAATCTATTGGTGGCTATTGTGCCGCGAAAATGAGGAGTTACCAAGATGTGATTGAAAGAAACATTACGCCCGAAATGCAAAATATTATCACGGCAATTAATAACAAAACCTTTACGCCTCAACTGCTTGCTTTTCAAAATGTGTTAAACATGTTGAACACCAAGTATATTATACTGGGAGAATCAAAAGATGCCGTATTACAAAATCCTTATGCTTTAGGAAATGCCTGGTATGTCAATGAATTGATAGCAGTACAAGGTGCTGATGCAGAAATTGGAACCTTGAATAAAATTAATCCACGAACAACTGCAGTGATAGATGCCAAAAAATTTGCTGTTTCTCCAAGTAAATTTGATACAACAGGTGCAAAAGTAATTTTAGAAGAATACAAACCAAATTACCTAAAATACAATGCTACAAGTGTTGTTAGTGGTTTTATTGTTTTTTCTGAAATTTATTACAAACATGGTTGGCAAGCCTATATGGATGGGGAAAAAATAGACAATGTTAGGGTAAATTATATATTGAGAGGAATTCTAATTCCAGCTGGGAAGCATAAAATTGAATTCAAATTTCACCCTGATTCCTATTTCATAGGTAACAATATCGGATTGTATTCTTCTGTAGCCTTATTATTAATCATTGCTGGTGTCTTTGCAATTCAATTCAAAAAACAAAATTAAGATATTCCTTATATTTTTCGTTTAGACAATTTATAATTACCAAAGGCTGCGGAGATGCTCTTCAGCCTTTTTTTATAACAATAGCATGGAAACTATATTCACTTTAGATGATACTTGTGCTCAATTATTGGAAAAAGAATTTCCTACTAATTTTAGAAATCGATTTTTTATTCCTTTCATAAATGGAAAAGAGTGCATCTATTTTTGTGGAAATTCTCTTGGTTTACAACCCAAATCGGTTCAAAAATTGATCGCTGCAGAATTGAAGCAGTGGGGAAATTTGGGCGTTGAAGGACATTTTAAAGGCGAAAAACCGTGGATGCAGTACCATAAATTTGCCAAAAAAACGACTGCAAAATTACTTGGGGCCAATGAAAGCGAAGTGGTCATGATGAATTCGCTTACTACCAATTTACATTTACTTTTAACCAGTTTTTATCGTCCTACGAAACAGAAATTTAAAATCATTACCGAAGCTGGGGCTTTTTCTTCGGATCAATATGCATTGGAAACCCAAGTGAAACTTCATGGATTGATTCCTGAAGAAACCATTATAGAAATTTTTCCAAGAGAGGGAGAACATACTCTCAGAACAGAAGATATTCTCCAAGCCATCAATGAAAATGCTGATGCGCTTTCACTGGTTTTTTTAGGTGGCGTAAATTATTATACGGGACAAGCTTTTGACATCAATTCGATTGCTGCTTCAGCAAAGCAAGTTGGTGCAATTATTGGTTTTGACCTTGCCCATGCGGTTGGTAATATTGCTTTACAATTACACGATTGGCAGGTAGATTTTGCCGTATGGTGTTCTTATAAATACCTCAATGCTGGTCCTGGTGGTGTGGGTGGTGCGTTTGTACACCAAAAACATGCGGAGGAAAACCTGCCTCGTATGGGAGGTTGGTGGGGACACCGGGAAGAGGAGCGCTTTCTGATGAAAAAAGGTTTTCAACCTGCTTCTGGTGCAGATGGTTGGCAATTAAGCAATGCTCCTGTATTGCCTTTGGCAGCTTATTTGGCGTCAGCAGCAATATTTGAAGAAGCGGGAATAGAAAATTTAGTGAAAAGAAGTAAAGTCCTGACGGCTTATCTTGAATTTTTGTTGTTGCATAGTGCATGCGCCAGTAATATTACTATCATTACGCCTTCAAATCCCGATCAACGGGGATGTCAATTGTCAGTTATATTTAAAAATGGTGGGAAAGAATTGTTCCAAAAACTGCAAGAAAATCATATCATGGTGGATTGGCGCGAACCTAATGTAATCAGAATTACACCTGTGCCTTTGTACAATTCATTTATTGAAATATATAATTTTGTAAAAACACTCGAAGCAATTTCCTGAGTGGGCATATAAAGCACAACTATTTTCTGTTTTATCACACTTTAAAGATTATTTTGAAAATTTCCTTGTTCTTAATACTGCATACTTTGTGGTAATTTTTTAACTTTGTAGTCATTTGAAAATTAACAGAGGTACATTTTCATTCAATTAATACAAAATACTTGGCAATGAGAGTTTTAAAATTTGGTGGTACATCCGTTGGTTCGCCAGAACGCATGCAGGCAGTGGCAGCTATTATTAATGATAGCCACCGTAAGATTGTGGTTTTATCTGCAGTAACAGGTACAACCAATGTGTTAGTTGAAATTGGTGATAAACTTGCCGAAGGCAACAAGGCTGGAGCAGTAGCTGTCATTGAGAACCTTTACGAACATTATAAGAAATTTATTGCCACTTTATATAAAAGTGAATCAAGTCTTGAAAAAGGGAAAGCGGTAATAGACAAACAATTTGCCGTTATCCGTTCATTGGTTGATGTGCCAACAACTGTCATAGAGCAAAGAATTTTAGTGGCTCAGGGAGAATTGATTTCTACCCAATTGTTTCATCATTTCTTGACTGAAATGGGTAGAAAATCAGTGCTTTTACCTGCGCTTGAAATGGTTAAAATAGATGATGACAATGAGCCAATTTTAAGTTTCATCGAAGAAAAATTAACGGCATTATTGGCACAACACAACGATTGTGACTTGTTTATTACCCAAGGGTATATTTGTCGTAATCCAAAAGGAGAAATTGATAACCTTAAAAGAGGCGGTAGCGATTATACAGGTACATTATTAGGGGCGGCAATCAATGCGGAAGAGATTCAAATCTGGACAGATATTGATGGCATGCACAACAATGATCCAAGAATTGTAAAACGTACTTTTCCTGTGCGTGAAGTTTCTTTCAATGAAGCCGCTGAGTTGGCTTATTTCGGTGCAAAAATTCTTCATCCAACTTGTATCCGTCCAGCGCAGGACAGAAATGTTCCGGTAAAATTGTTGAATACCATGGAGCCTTCAGCTGAAGGAACGGTGATTACCAACAATGTGTCTGACAGGGCGGTAACTGCCATTGCGGCAAAAGACAACATCACAGTAATTAAAATTAAGTCAACCAGAATGCTTTTGGCGCATGGTTTCTTGAGAAAAGTATTTGAAGTATTTGAAAAATATAAAACCCCAATCGATGTAATCACGACTTCGGAAGTGGCCCTTTCGATGACGATTGATGAAACTTCTAACTTAGAGGCCATTTTGGTTGAATTGGAACAATATGGTGTAGTGGAGGTTGAACAAGAACAATCCATTATATGTATCGTTGGTAATTTTTCTCCTGAAAAATCAGGCATCATACTGAACTTGTTAACTTGTTTAAAAGACATTCCTTTCCGCATGATTTCCAGTGGAGGAAGTAAATACAATACCACTATCGTATTAAAAACCATCTATAAAGTAGAAGCATTAAATGCATTGAATGAAGGTTTGTTTGAATGGAAATAGGTTTTTGTGGTGAGTTAGTAATCATTAAACAGAGCGAATGTGTCATGACATTCGCTCTTTTATTTTTAATAGGTTTTTAAATTATTTTTTGTCATACTTATATTCTTTTACAATACTTTATATGTATAGCCTTTGGTAAATCGTTCTAATAAAAATAATTTTAGTGTCTTATGAAAACTACCTATCTAATTTTTATGGTCATTTTTAGTCTTGGCTGTGCAAAAAAAAATTACACCCTCAACTCAAGTCCACAGGAAGATATCCAATGGAAAATAGCGGAACAAAATACTCCTATAGTTGTTGAAAATGCAACTATTCAAACGAAAACCAACAGGCATGTTGCGTTTCAAATCCTAATTAAACAGCCTGCTGTTCATACAACAATCAAAACAATTTTACCGAATGAAATAAAGAAAAATAGTGAACAAGCGCACACCTCCTTAGAACCGCAGGAAAAAATCAGAAGAGCAAATCCATTTGAGGTATTGATCATGTTTTCCACCTTGGTCATACTTTTGGGCTTAATCATACTGGCCTTTGTAGCTTTTGGCTTCCTGGCTTTGTTTATACTGGTTGGTTTGTTAGGTGTTGCTTTGTACAGGTCAATATTTCCAAAGAAAAGCAAATTAAAAGCAAATCAGGTAGAAACATGATAATCACACTCTTCATTGTATCGCTGAATTTGGGTTTATTTAATAATAGCGCTGCTAAAAATTAAAAAAATTGCCTACCCATTAATTGTTACTTTCATTCAATCTTTTGTCAATTTCCCTTTGATGATGAAAGTAACCAACGAAAATCAAGACTCCGCCACGGCGGACATTTGTTTAAAAATGTTACGATTTTGTTCCATTACGCTGAAACAAAACAAACTCGCCACTAAATTTGTTTAAACTTTCAACAGTAGCGTGGCTAAAACAGTGTTTTGTTTTTAACTGCTTCATGGAGCAATCCCGAGAATATAGGGATAACGCATTTTTTAAAAGGTCATACACAAGTCAATTCAAAGATTGCGCATGATTTGCATGCACTTTAAAATCTATTCCTATTTATAATATACTAATATTTAAGATATTAATAGTTTATAAACAAGCCCAAAATATCAATACGCTTTCTTCAGTGCGTTAGGGAATGAGCATTTTTTTGAGCTCTTTTAATTTGTTTGACAAGATAAACTAATCATCCAAATTGATGGAAAAAAATTAAAAAGCGAGGTACCCGGCAAGGCAGGGAAGGTACCAAGAAATTTACTTAGGGACATCTATTTTTTTATAGAAAGCTATTGATTACACATTCACCAAAGATTCTCTTCTTCTCATTTTTCCTGCTGGAATTCCAAACATCATTTTGAAACGACGACAAAAATAAGCGGTATCCTTGTATCCAACCATTCTACCGATATCCCTAATACTGTGTTTTGAAGTTCTTAACAAGTTTACTGCTTGTTCCATTCTTTGGTATTCAATATAATCCTGAGGATTAATACTGGTTAACATTTTGAAATATTGACCTACATAATCTTCAGAAACCGCCGCAACATTTGCCAATATATGGTTGGACAAATCACCTGCCAAATTATTTTTGATGTACGTAAAGATGTCAATAAGCCTTGGATCTTTGAAGTAATTGCTGTTGGTGGCCAATTGCTCCACAAAAAGGTTTTTATTAAGAATATACCTGATTACTTCAATGATAAAACGCTCTGTCAATACCTTGATGATACGTGCATGTCCAACTTTTTTAGAAAGTTCTTCCTGCATGATTTCAGTGAGTTTTTCTGCCAACAAATCATTTTTTTGGATGACAAATGCAGGAATGTCTAAAGAAGTAAAGAAGTTAACAGAATCAAAAACCTTGGCTTCAAAGCTTAAAGAAATGAAGCTTTCATTCAAGTTTCCAATTAAAGTAGGATCAGCGTTGTAACCCAGGTATTTGTCTTTGTTACTGACAAATTCTTCGTAATTAATTTTTACTGCAGGAGCTTCGCCGTATTGAATATTAATTGCTTTTCCACCAGGTACAAACAAAATATCTCCTGCTTCTACTTTTTTTTGTTCATTACCAAAATATATTTCGCCTTTATCAAGTAAAATGGCAATATTTTCTACGTCGTAAAAATTTTCAATGTTAACAGATTTTAAAACTTTTACGTTTTTTGCTTTTATATATCTTACACCTAGTGATTCGACAATTTTATTATAATCTTCCATTACCTTATTTCTAAATATGTTGTAATTGTGTGTAATTTACAAACGCGGCATCAAATTTACATTTGAAAGCCAACTAATTAAAGAGTTTGATTGAATAATTCTAACAAGAATATTTATTGTACTATTTTATATTGAAATAATTCATTTTAATAAATCTCTAGAGATAACAATCTTCTGAATTTCAGACGTTCCCTCATAGATTTGGGTAATTTTTGCATCCCTGAAGAGACGTTCAACATGAAACTCTTTTACGTAACCATATCCACCATGAATTTGAATTGCTTCAGAGGTAATTTCCATAGCAATTTTTGAGGAAAATAATTTTGCCATGGCACTGGCTGTTGCATAGTCCTGATGTTTGTCTTTTAAATAAGCTGCTTTTAAGCACATCAATCTTGCAGCATCAATTTGTGTTGCCATGTCGGCCAATTTAAATTGAATGGCCTGGTGTTGCGCAATTGGTTTATCAAAAGTTTTTCTTTCTTTGGAATATTGCAATGCCAATTCATACGCACCTGAAGCAATTCCCAAGGCTTGAGCAGCAATGCCAATCCTACCACCACTCAAAGTAGCCATGGCGAATTTAAACCCAAAACCTTCGTCTCCAAGCCTGTTTTCTTTAGGAACTTTTACATCTGTAAACATTAGCGCATGTGTATCTGAACCGCGTATTCCTAATTTATTTTCTTTGTTCCCAACCACAAATCCGGGATAACCTCGTTCAACTATAAATGCACTGATGCCTTTATGTCCCAAGGCTGCATTTGTTTGTGCAATTACGATATAAGTAGAAGCGCTATTCCCATTGGTAATCCAGTTTTTGGTACCATTTAAGAGGTAATAATCACCACAATCAATCGCAATTGTTTTTTGAGATGTCGCATCTGATCCGGCTTCTGGCTCTGACAAACAAAATGCACCAATCTTTTGACCAGCAGCCAAAGGAACTAAATATTTCTGTTTCTGCGCTTCGTTTCCATAATGCTCCAATCCCCAACAAACCAACGAATTATTCACCGACATACATACCGCAACCGAAGCGTCAACCTTAGAGATTTCTTCCATCGCCAGCACATAAGAAATCGTATCCATGCCACTTCCGCCATATTGAGGATCCACCATCATTCCCATGAAACCCAATTCGCCCATTTTCTTTACCTGGTCAGAGGCAAATTTTTGGTGCTCATCTCTTTCAATGACACCAGGTAAGAGTTCTGATCTTGCAAAATCTCTTGCTGAATCTCGAACGGCCAGATGTTCTTCGCTTAAGTCAAATTGCATAAAATTGTATTTAGTAATATCGTTTACCTATACAAGTATTTTTTAGTTACAATATTTAGTACTTAATTTATAAATATTCTTAGAATAGGCTAAAAAATCAAACTTGTAAATAATAGAATATGAAATGGAATGGTATTATCTTGTTATTTTATCCTAATTTTGAAAAAAATTAATGTGTTTAAAATGACTCCTGTTTATTTTGATAACGCCGCAAGTACACCTTTAGCGCATGAAGTATTAGAAGAAATGTTACCTTATTTAAGGCAACACTTTGGAAACCCATCTTCTATCCATGCCTTTGGTAGAACCACCCGTTCGGCCATAGAAAAAGCCAGAAAAACTGTAGCTGAAATATTCAACATCTCTCCCTCAGAAATATTTTTTACCTCTTGTGCTTCTGAAGCGAATAACCAAGCCATTATTTCCGGAACACGGACTTTAAACTGCAAACACCTCATTACTTCAAAAATTGAACACCATGCCGTGTTGCATGCCGTAGAATATGTTGCAAAAAATGATGCTGTAAAAATAAGTTACCTTCAAACGAATGCTAAAGGTCAAATCAATTTAAATGAATTGGAACAGCTTTTAATTTCAAATCCACAATCGTTTGTGTCCTTAATGCATGGCAATAACGAAATTGGTAACTTAAATGATATTGCTACGATTGCACAACTCTGTAAGGCTAACCAAGCCTATTTCCATAGTGATACGGTACAAACCGTAGGTCATTACCAACATGATTTACAAAACATTAAAACTGACTTCATAGTTGGCTCAGCCCATAAATTTCATGGACCAAAAGGCGTTGGCTTTATATATGTCAAAGGAGATAACAAAATTGGACCCTACATCCATGGCGGATCGCAGGAAAGAAACATGCGGGGAGGAACCGAGAATGTAGCTGGAATTGTAGGACTTGCAAAAGCATTAGAACTTGCCTATGCAGGAATGCAGACGCATCAGGCGCATATCTTGGCATTGAAAACCAGCATGATTGAAAAGCTAAAAATTGCCATTCCGGGAATACAATTTAATGGCGATTGCGAAAATTGCACAACAAGTTTATATACCGTTTTGAGTATTAGTTTGCCCCCGTCTGAAGAAAATGACATGTTATTGATGAATCTGGATATCAATAAAATAGCGGCTTCTGGCGGTAGTGCATGCACGAGTGGGGCAACGGAGAGTTCACATGTCATTGAAGCCATACAAGGTGATACAAACCGTGGCACAGTAAGGTTTTCATTTAGCCGTTACAATACCATGGCAGAAGTTGACTATGTGGTGAATGTACTTAAAAAATATTGTGTTAAGTAAGGATGTTGAAAATATAAAGCAGTCCACTTGAAAAAACCAAAACTATACCTTACCATCAAAGAGGCGTATCCTCGAATAGCTTCGTTTTGTGCTTACCAGGAAAGGACACAGCAGGAGGTAAGGGAACGATTGTTGGATTTTGGAATTGATGGAGAAGAAGCAGAAGAGGTTATAGTGATGTTGATGGGAGACAATTACCTTAATGAATCAAGGTTTGCGGTTACGTATGCAGGAGGAAAATCTAGGATTAAAAAATGGGGAAAGAATAAAATCACGCAGGCATTAAAACAAAAAGGCATCTCAGAAAATTGTATCAAAATTGCCCTGCAGGAGATAGACAAAGAAACCTATTATTCCAATTTGGTTGCACTGGCTGAAAAGAAATTGTCCCTAATCAAAGAAACAAACCCACTGGTTCGTAAACAAAAACTGTTGCAGTACATTCAAACCAAGGGATATGAAAACGACTTGGTTTGGGAAGTGTTGAATAGTTTAGAGTTTAGGGTTTAGGGTGGTCAGTTGGAGTTGTCAGTTTAGAGTTCTCAGTTTAGAGTTCTCAGTTCAGGGTTCTCAGTTTTCAAGAAAAAACAATAGAAATATAAAAGCTAATTTATATAAATTAAAACTTACACATAGATTATTTGTAAAAATTTCACATTTCATAGCTTACAAAACACAAATGTGAAATCAATCCTTAAACTTTATATAAACAATGAATACAGCTTCAAAAATAGTAGATCCAGCACAAGCAGTCGCACAAGTAAAAGCCTGGCAGGAAGCTGGAGACAAGGTCGTTTTTACCAATGGCTGCTTCGATATTTTGCATGTTGGCCATGTGGATTACTTGGAAAAATCACGCAACTTAGGTCAAAAATTGGTGCTTGGTTTAAACACCGATGCTTCTGTCAGTAGAATTAAAGGACCACTTAGACCCGTTTGCAATGAGTTTTCGAGAAGTCGTGTAATTGCAAGTTTGGCTTTCGTAGACCTCGTTGTATTTTTTGATGAAGAAACACCATTAGAATTGATCAGCACATTGAAACCAAATATCCTGGTAAAAGGAGATGATTATACCATCGCCAATATCGTTGGAGCAGATGTTGTTTTGGCCAATGGTGGTGAAGTAAAAACCATACCTTTAGTTGTAGGCTATTCCACCAGTACAGTAATTAAAAACATATTGGCTGCAGAAGGGAAATAAAATCCAAACACATATGTTAAATAGTTTAATACATTTTGACAAATATTTCATTAAAAAATTTTAGACTTAATACCCAATACTTTGTACCCTGTACTTAATGTTGTTTTATTTCGCCCTTTCAGGGCTTTATGTAACACAAAAAATCCCGGTTAATTGCTTCACCGGGATTTCATATTTTAGACTTAGTACTTAGTACCTAATACTTAGTACCTAATACTTTGTACCTTGTACTTTGTACCTTGTACTTTGTACCTTGTACTTTGTACCTTGTACTCAGTACCTTGTACTCAGTACCAAAATTATTTATCGTTCGTTACTTTCAATAACTCCACTTCATACAATACCGGTGCATCAGCGGGTACGATGTCTTTTTGACCTTTTTCGCCATAAGCCAAATAGGAAGGAATCAACAACAATCTTTTTTCGCCCTCTTTCATATTGGCAATGCCTTCATCAACTCCTTTGATTACCAATCCCCAGCCTAATGAAAAATCGAAGGGGATTTTTTTGTCATAAGAACTGTCGAATTTTTTTTCTCTATCCAATAACTTTGCGGTATAATGAATCACCACGTTATTGCCTTTTAAAGGTGTAATTCCAGCACCTTCGGTTAGCGTGACACAATGCAAGCCAGAAGCAGTTTTGGTAGATTTCAAGCCTTTAGCATTTAAGTATGCTGTAATGGCTTTGTCATCTTTTTCTTTTTGACTTAAGTAATGTTCGTGACGTTCTTTTTTAAATGCTTCGAATGACTGTACTTTGTCAAGTTTCACGGTAAATTGTACCATGCTTCCTGCTGCAACAAATGACGGGCGAGGATTTCCTTTTTTAGCATCGTAAAGTGAATCTGATTTTACAAGAAATACAGCGCTATCACCTTCACCCATCAACAAAAATCCTTCTTCCAAAGCACCTTTAAAAGCGGCGCCTTTAAGTGGAAATCTTAAAGGACGCGCCTTGTCATAAGTATTGTCAATGATAGAATCTTTACTATTTCTTGCTATAATTCCAAGGGTAATCACATCATTAAGTTGTGGTTTTTTACCTTTTCCCTGGAATAAGAATTTGTATTTAAGTCCGGTAGTGGTAGTCTTAAAACCTTTTTGTGCAACAACACCTGTGGCCATTGACAAAATTATAGCAGCAATAAATAGTAATTTTTTCAAAATAATATTATTTAGATTTTAATACTTCAACGTCAAAGATAAGGATAGAGTTTGGCGTGATATCAGGTCCTGCTTGTTTGTCGCCATAAGCCAAAGTAGATGGAATGTACAACTTTGCTTTGGTTCCTACTTTGAACAAGGCAATACCCAAATCCCAACCTGGAATCACTTCGCCTAAACCTACGTTGAAAGTAAATGGTTTACCGTGTTTTTTGGAAGAATCAAATTCTTTACCTGTAACCAAAAGTGTACCTGCGTAATGTAAAGTAGTAGAATCACCAGCAACAACTTGTTTTCCTGTTCCTGGAGTTTCGATGGTATAGTACAAACCAAAATCAGATTTCAATGGGGTGATTTTGTTTTTGGTGAAATATTCCTGGAGAATTTTATCGTCAGTCAAACCTTGTTTCACGGCACTTGGCATTTGCATTACCCTGTTTAATTGTGTTTTTGCAAAGTCAATTCTTTTCTTTTTGAATTCTTTGTTAGGCACCACATCCACTATCTTGATGATAAAAGACATTAAAGAACCTTTTTCTAAAAATTTAGGTCTTTCACGTCCTTTGGCTTCATTGAACATAGAATCAACAGCTACTTTGAAGGTAGCTGAATCGCCTTTAGACAAAAGGAGTAAACCTTCTTCGATACCACCTTTGAAAGTTGCTTTTTGCAATACAAACTCAATTGGGGTTGGGTAAGTAAAACCATCTTCTAACAAGGAATCTTTGGCATTGTAAACTTTCATTCTAAGCGATACCATGTCACCAATTTGACCTGGAGCACCTTCAGCATCAGTATGTATTTTATATTGTAATCCGTCATCAGTTGTTTTGTAGCCATCTCCGCATCCAAAAAAGGTGATTAGTGCGCCAGCGATAAGGGTATTGAATGCAATTTTCTTAAACATGAGTATTCTAATTTGTAGTTAATTTTTCTTTGTAAAGGTGTAATAAATTTTTAAATTTTTCAACTGTTTCTTCAAGTGATAAAGATGATTTCCCACCCGAAGCGTTTTTATGTCCGCCACCTTCAAAATGTAAAGCAGCGAATTCATTTACAGCAAAATTTCCAACAGACCTGAAGGAGATTTTTACAGCATCTTCTCTTTCAATGATGGCTGCAGCCATGGTGATGCCATCAATGGAAATGCCATAATTGACCAAACCTTCTGTATCTCCAGTTTCAGAATCAAATCGTTGTAATTCTTCCGCACTGATAACAAATAATGCGGTGTTAAATTCCCCCAATACTTCCATTTTTTCAGAAAGTGCATAGCCCATAAAACGCAACCTGTTTTCGGTGCTGTTGTCGTATATGAGGCGGTGTATTTTGGAATTGTCGGCGCCAATTTCTATCAATTCGGCAATAATCTGGTGTACCTTTTTGGTGGTGCAAGGATATCGAAAAGAACCGGTATCGGTCATCATCCCGGCATAAATGCATTCTGCAATAGCGATGTTGATGAGGTGCTGGTCTCCTAATAAAATGATGAAATCGTAAATCAATTCTGCGGTAGCAGCAGCATTGCAATTCCAAAATTTATATTCCGCGAAATTTTCAGGATTTAAATGATGGTCAATCATTACTTTTTCAGCGGGAGACGCACGAACAATGTCGCAAAGGTCGTTGATTCTTGACAAGGATGAAAAGTCAAGACAAAAAATAAGGTCTGCTTTGTTGATGAGCGTTTCAATTTGGATTTTGGTTTCTTCTGAAAGAGAAATTACTTCTTCTTGTCCGGGTAACCAATTTAAAAATCTGGGATAATCGCTGGGAGAAATCACCTGAACCGTATGCCCTTTTGTTTTGAGGTATATCGCCAATGCCAAGGAAGATCCGAGGGCGTCAGCGTCAGGTTTAAAATGTGTCGTAATTACAATATTCTTTGGAGCGCTAAGTAATTCTAAGAATTGTTCCCCGTTAGTATTTTGCATTCAATGTGCGCTTATTTTATGCAAAAGTGGTAATAAATTCATTTTAATACAAAACTAAAATCTATTTTCATAAATTAGTTTAAAAGATAATTTATGCAGAACTTTTCAAGCAATATTTATCATCCTTTAAAATAGCGATATACGCCACATGTGTAGCATTTTTGGTTTTATTTCTTACAATCAATCCATAGACGAAACCTTATTGCAAGGCTTATCGGATTTGATGCAACACCGTGGAGAAGATGGAAAAGGACACTATGCTACCCCAACTATTTTTTTAGCCCATAACCGACTGGCCATACAAGCGCTTTCGGATTTGGGTAATCAACCGATGTGGACGGAGGACAAACGCTATGTGTTGGTCTACAATGGCGAAATTTATAACCACATCAGTTTAAGAAGTAAATTATCACATCAGTGCAAAAGCAATTCGGATACCGAAACCTTGCTGTATTTGTTGGTTGAATATGGCACGGAGATTTTACAGGAGCTTAACGGTATTTTTAGCTTTGCTTTGCTCGATACACAAACCGGGAAATTGCTTTTGGCGCGGGACGTATTGGGGGTTAAACCTTTGTATTACCAACAAACTGCGGACTATTTTATATTTGCATCTGAACTAAAAAGCATCCTTCAGCATCCTGATTTTAAGGCTACGATTAACCAGGAAGCGCTTCGCAATTATTTAGTTTTTACCTATAATCCTGCCTTGACTACTTTGTATGACCATGTATTGGTTTTCCCTGCGGGATGTTTTGCGGAACTTGATACCCATTCACCCAACCAGACCATTCATCCACAAAAATATATTTCCTTCACACCAATCCAAAAGCCTGCATTCACAGAGGAAAAAGTGTTGTTGAAACGCTTGGAAGAAAAACTATTGCATGCCGTGGAACAACAGTTGGTGGCTGAAGTGCCGCTAGGCTTGATGCTTTCCGGTGGGGTAGATTCTTCGGCCATGTTGGCTTTGGCAAAGGCGGTAAAACCCGATTTGAAACTGCCTTGTTACACCATCGTGCAACCAGATTTGCAACAAGAGGGTTTTAAAAATGACCTTGCCTATGCGCGACTGGTGGCCAAACAATTTGGGCAAACCTTGGAAGAAGTACCAGGCAATATCAGCCTCGAAGATTTTGCTATGATTGCCCAATATTTAGAAGAACCTTGCGTGGATGTTGCGCCGATATATGTGTACCGCATGGCGGCACTGGCCAAACAACAAGGCGTAAAAGTATTGCTGAGTGGTGCTGGCGCTGATGAACTTTGGGGCGGTTATCGCAGACACCTGTTAGCTCCTCATCAGCAAAGTATCGGTTTATTGCCGGAGGTTTTGGCACGCTTTGCCCAAGACCATTTGTCCAATCCATTTTTTAGACGAATCCATAAACTGATGGGTGAACCAGGATGTACGAATACCGAACGACAATTGGGGTATTTCAAATGGCATGCTGAACAACTGATCGACCCTTTATTGAACACGCCTTCTACTTCCAATCCCTTACAAGTATTTTTGGAACAGTATGACAAGGGCAATGATTTGTTAAGCAATGTTTTAAATATAGAATTGACTACCTATTTGTCGAGACATAATTTATTGTACAACGATAAAATGGGCATGGCGCATGGGGTAGAAATCAGGGTGCCTTTGCTTGACCTGGAATTGTTGAAATTTAGCCAAATCGTTCCTTCCTCCCTTAAAGTAAAAGGACTCACAGGAAAATATTTATTCAGAAAAGTAATGGGCAAGTATTTACCCAAAACCATTCTTCAAAGGTCCAAAACAGGCTTTGGTGCGCCGCTTCGGCAATTGGTAAAAGACGATTGGCGACAAGACATACAGCAGTTAGCCAATACATTACCCCCAACTATTTTTAACAAAACAGCCGTACAGCAATTAATTCGCGACAACCAACACAACAAGGTTGACGCGAGTTATGCTTTATTGGGACTTTGGCTGGTGAATGAGGGGTTGAGGAGGAAGTAAATTGCCTCAGCATTACCAAGCTATGACTAATAAGTTGGGGCTAAATAATAAAAAAATACATGTATATTTTCTAAACATGTCAATATTTCATATATAGAAAAGTGACATTTTATATACATGTTAATATTTCATGTATATAAAAGTGACATTTCTTATACATGTTATTTTAAAGTATAATCTTTTGAGAATAAATTAACCAAAGCAGTATTAACATAGTAGTTGCTTTTTCCAATTTTCTGTTTGGATAATAATCCTATACCATCTATTAGGTCTAAATATTTGATAGCAGTTAAACGGCTAACTTGTAAATCTTTCTGAACAAATTCTATTTTAGTATATGGATGTTTGAATAGATTATTTAACAAATCCTGACTATAAATTTTAGGCAATTCTGACCTCATTTTGTTTTTAAAAACAAGCATCAATCGCCCCATTTCTTTTACAATTCCAATTGCTTGAGTTGCAGTTTTTTCGATAGCAACTAACATATACATAACCCATTCACTCCAATTCTCACTATCTCTAACATCCTGAAGTAATCTGTAATAGTCTGACTTATTTTGATTTATATACCTACTTAGATAAAGAATAGGCATATTAAGCAATTGTTGCTTTTGTAGATAAAGTACATTTATAATCCTTCCTGTTCTTCCATTACCATCATAAAATGGGTGAATACTTTCAAATTGAAAATGTATCATTGCCATTTTAATTAAATCATCCCATTCACAGAATTCATCATTATTAATGAAGTGCTCCAGCTTGCTCATTAGCTGAATAATATCTTGCTCATTTTGAGGCGGTTCATAAATAATCATTCCTGAATTATTCTTCAAGGTAGTACCAGGAACTTTTCTAAATCCTGCTTTATTTTTCTCTAAGACTTCCTGAATTTGAATAATGTAATTAGTCGTAAGTAATTGTTTACTTTTTACTAATTCATACCCCGTTTTCAAAGCCGAAGCATAATTCTGAACCTCTTTAGTAGCAAGAAAATTAACACCAACAATATTTAGTTCTGCTTTAAAAAGCTCATCGTGAGTTGTAATAATATTTTCAATAGCAGAGCTATCTTTTGCTTCCTGTAATACTAAAGCGTTTAACAATAAATATTGATTTGGAATAGTTTCAGCAACACCTTTTAACTCAGCTAAAGCAGTTCTTGCTTTCCCTGCCATTTTAAGGATTTCCTTTGTTTCAATGTCAATTTTAGGAGGAAACTCAAATATATTCCACATACAATTTTAAGTGCTTTGTAATTGATGAAATCAATGTAAACTAATGTTTTATAAAAGTAATAATAATTTAATCATAAACTCCGTCCAATATTGCTAACAATCGTTTTAGGTACGTATCCCTCAATTTTTTTAATTTGATATTTCATTATATAAACGTTTAATTTGATTATATAATATGAATGATTGGTTCAATTTGTTTATAAAATGGTACAAAATAGACAGTAACAAAAACAAACCCTTGCAATTTTTTCACTTACAAGGGTTTTCGATCAAGAGGTGTTGCAGAAACAGGACTCGAATTGGTGAATGAGGGGTTGAAAACTTATGGCAAATAAGCGATGGTTAAATTTTAACCACAATAATTTCAGCTAATTTGGTTGTGTAGCGGTTGGATAAATTTTCCTGTTTCATTTTCCAAACCCGTTTTGCATCCTGTGAGCCAAGTCGAACTTTTTGTTGGCCAATACTTAAATTAAGTTTGTCCATTGATTTCATGAGCGCTATGTGTTTTGGATTGCTGTTTTCAAAGATGGCAATTTGTTGGTCATTTTCCGGCGTAAAATCCATGATGACCACCCCTGCTTTTTTATACGCATAACCTTCTTTAAAAATCAACTTCAAGGCTTTGATGGCAAATTGTGAAAGCTCAATGGCTGAATTGGTGGAATAAGGCAATTTGACCACCATTGATTTGTTGTATTGTGGTAATTCCGAACGGTGTCTGTTGGTTTGGATAAAAACCATCAAGGCGTTGCAACGGGAATGTTGTTGTCTTAACTTCTCGGCACAGGAAACCGCGAAGGTGGATATGCGTTCTTTGAGTTGTTCATACTTGGTATAATTGGCTTCAAAAGAACGGGTGGTGGCAATGCTTTTTTTAGCCTGGCTTTCCTCTAAGCCTAAAGTTGGTATGCCCTGCAAATCTAGCTTGAGTCGTAGTTCTACTATGGACAAATTGCTTTTCACCCAATTGTCATCCAATAAAGTAAAATCGTAAGCTGTAGTGACATGTTTCAATTGTAGCTTTTTTGAAAGCTGCCTGCCAATACCCCAAACATCCTCAATTTTCAACCATTTTAAGGCTTTGATTCTTTTTTCGTCGCTATCAATCACATAAGAACTTTGTGTTTGGGTGGGGTATTTTTTAGCAATCCTGTTGGCTACTTTGGCCAACGCTTTTGTCGGAGCTACGCCAATGCTGACGGGAATTCCTGTCCATTTTTTCACCCTCTTGCCTATTTCAATACCGTAATCCGTTAAGTTATAGTGGTCAAAACCTTGAAGTTTTAAAAATGCTTCGTCTACACTATAAATTTCTATTTCTGGCGCATATTCTGACAATAAAGTCATGACCCTATTGCTCATGTCGCCATACAAAGCAAAATTTGCCGAAAACACATGCACTCCTTTTTCGATAAAGAGATTTTTAAATTCAAAATAGGGCGCACCCATAGGAATGCCAAGGTCTTTGGCTTCATTGCTGCGGGCAATGACACAACCATCATTGTTAGACAAAACCACGACCGGCTTGCCAATTAAATTGGGTTGAAATACCCGTTCACAAGAAGCATAAAAGTTATTGCAATCAACCAGCGCATACATTTAAAATGATTTTATGACATGAATAACAATACCCCAAATTTGTAAATCGTTTTGTTCATTGATTTCAATAGGTTGGTATTTATCGTTTGCAGGCATCAACCAACATTTTTTATTTTCGAGTTTGATTTTTTTTACCGTAAAATCTCCATCAATAAAACAAACCGCAATCTTCCCATTGCTTGCCTGAATACTTTTGTCGATGATCAATAAGTCGCCATTGCCAATACCTACATCTTTCATGGATTCCCCTTTTACCCTGCCAAAAAATGTGGCAGAGGGGTGTTTGATCAAATCCCTGTTTAGGTCAATGGAAATATCGATAAAGTCATTGGCCGGTGAGGGAAACCCGGCGCTTATGCCTAATGAAACCAAAGGCCGCTCCAGTGTGGAACTTGAAAGCATAGAAAATAGATCTAAAGCAGCACCAGATTTTAGTAAGAGGCCAGGCATAATTGAAAACAATTAGGGGTTATTTTTTTACAAAGATAAATGATATGTAAACATATTTGCCATTAAATGTAAAATATATTTACACGATTTGGTTTGTAGAAAATGTGGGGAAGGGGAAAAACAATTGATAAGCGACAACCAACACAACAAGGTTGGTGTGAGTTATGCTTTGTTGGGGCTTTGGCTGGTGAATGAGGGGAATTATCTTTGGGTTTCTTCTGGTAACCTACAAAAATGATATGATAATTTAAAAATGAATAAATAGTACCCAAAATAATCAAGAGATGCAATTCTATTGCTAGTGATTTCGTCTTTTAATACAGTTAATTTTTCTACTTCAATAATCGTGAGGTCATCGAAATAGGCAATATATTCTTTTTTGTCTCTAGTTTCAGGCAAATAAATTACATTAGAAAATAATTGATTTTTTACTTGAATGAGGATATTTGCAGCATTTTCAACTTCCATTTCATGGAGTGTTTCTACAAAGGTATCTAATGGAATTAATTTTGCTAAAATAGCTTTTTTAGGAATATTTCTTTTATTCGCTTCATCTATATCGCATGTATTCGATATTAGAATTGCATCATAATATAACTTTTCATACAATCTTGAATCTGAATTAAATATAGGGAACCTTAATTCTTTAATTAAATCCCCCTGTAAAAAGAATGGATTGGTTGAACTTAAATAAAAGTCGGAATAGAATTTGTCTTGTAAGTTAGTAGATTTAAAAAATGGTTTTAATCCATCTTGTAGCCGCCCTTTTCTTTGTTCGGTTAATTCTGGAGGTAAAATTTTATAGAACTTCATATTTAGGTTAAGTCATTTATATTTAATATATTTAAGCTCATAAATAGTTGATATATGGTTGATTTTGAAACATTTAAAGGTTTAGGAATTTTAGAGTTTACTGATAAATTTAGTGA
>Ga0209353_10000645_pt1 | contig 21019 bp, 33 predicted proteins | sample LauGreSpBDMM15SD_2_FD_187561 | JGI IMG/M metagenome (GOLD analysis project Ga0209353, IMG submission 187561) | Freshwater lake microbial communities from Lake Michigan, USA - Sp13.BD.MM15.SD (SPAdes) (version 2) | ecosystem: Environmental > Aquatic > Freshwater > Lake | place: Lake Michigan...
GCCTACAATCATTTATCTCATTACCTCCCGAAACTGTTGACACTAATGAACCTAACCACGCAGTTATTTCATTACTCCCATTTTGTATGAGTACATCATATTCTTTGTCAAAAATATGCCCCAAACTGGAATGTGATAAATCAGAATCAATATAAGCATCCGAAACAAATGCAAAAACACTTTTTCTACGACCATATCTATCTATCATAACTAATTCAACATTATCAATAACCTTTAAATAATTTTTAAATTTAGTTTCCACTTCAGACATACTTAAACCGAACATTTCCATATGTTTTTCTTTAGTTATTGGATCGTTTAACCATTTTCTCCACCAATCTTTTGCCTGTTCTAATAATGGGGCAATTTTTATTCTATCAGAATTTTTCTTATCATTAAGTTCTTGATAAAATAATTTTTGTTGTTGTTTAAATGTATCATCTATACCACTATATGTATCTTTATAAATTTTAGGTGTTGTCATTAAGTCCTCACTAAACCCATAGTCAACACATTTTTTTTTAACAATATCCCAGTATTGTCCTTCTTTACATTTAGGCCACTCTAATTTGTCACTACCTGTAGGTTTTAACATTTCGATTGCGTTAGATTCAGTAATTAAATTATTATGTGAGTTACTATCTTCGTTGATAATACCCATCATCTTTTTAATTTTTTGTATCTCTTCTATTAGATTTTTCATATGATATTCACTTATACTTTATTTACAAATCGTACTTTGTATTGCTGACCACCAAGTATCTGACTCATCAACCTCTGAATCACCAGTCATTCCGTAATCATCTAATTCACTTCTAATTTCGATTGTAGCTTCTTTCCACATCCTCAAAGGCTTTTTTATTTCATCCCACATCTCAGGATTTTCTTTCATTCCACCTATATGATTTTTTAACAATTCAATACCCTCTTCATATGTATCAACACTCATAATATTACAAATATCTTTCTTTTTAGAAGTTTCCTCTTTTAATATTTTCTTAATTAATAATCTCATTTTTCCATAATAGATTTTAATTTATCCAATGTTTTTGCAACATTATCGGAACTATGTTTAATACCTATACCTCCATTATTAACCCAAGAATCTATATTGGTTTGACTATCATCGATTAATATTGAATTTTCTTTTGCATACTCTTTACCTTTATCTTCACCTAACACAACAAATTCAATAGGCGGTATTGGTTCTAAATAAACCTTAACTTGATTTCTTTTGGTTTCTATTGAGTTATCTACATTCTTACTACCTGTGGCAGATAAAATAGTTGGTTCGTATTTTTTAATACCTTCCCACAACTTATTTCCTATATATTCAGTTTTATCTCCTAATCCACCTTCATCCGCCCCCATTTTTGTAAATAGAACTCCACCCATATCTACATATAGTTTATATTCTTTTTCCATAACAGAAGAATCACCCTTACTGTATTCAATAAGAAGTCTAATTTTTTTTATTTCCTCATTTAAATTTTTCATCAATAAAATTATCTACCATGTATAATTTCTTCAAGTTTCCCTTTTGATACTTTTAGTATCTCACCTTGTTCTCTCGGTCTTAATTGACTCATTTGTTTTGCAGTTGATATCGAATACCTACTATCGTTTTCGAACCACTGCCCATCTTTAAAAACAAAAATAGGGTACCAATTATATGAATATACTACGTATGCCCTATTTTCATATTGGGAATGGGTATTACTACCTTTAAATGGTACCTTAGCCATAACTAAATCTCTACCTGTTTTATTACTAGTAGCAACTCTTTTTTTAGTTATATCAGTTCTCATCAACTCATCGTACTCATCTTTGAAGTAATTGTCTTTAAATAACTGATAAAGTTCAAATGCATCTACACCTGAAAAACCGAAGTTTTTATTTATAAAAGCAATAACACTACTATATGGAGTATGTACTTCAAACCCCTCAGATTTTAATGTTTTGATAATATATTTTTCTAATTTTTCTTTTCTATTATCAACCTCTTCTTTTAATATTTTTTTGATAGTATTTTTCATATATATAAATATATTGTTTTCTTAAAAAAATGGACATAAAAAAATCCATACAATGTATGGATCTTTATTTAATCAAATAAGATATTAGGATTTTTTAACTTTATCAATGTATGACCATATAAAACCTACTGCAGTCATTATTCCACCTGTAATTTCAGTTACTAAAGCTTCGTCAAAATAACCTAACATAACTACTGCACCACCAATTGCGGTTAGTGAATGTCTAATTAAACCTAAAATTTGTTCTTTACTCATTTTTTTATTTTTAGTTCTTTATTATTATTATATAAATATAGTAGAATATGTAAAACTATATACCATTTAATAGTTACGTCTGTTCTAAAGATCATCAAGACACCATATAGGTGTTTTTTCTCCAACATAAGCATCCATAACATTAAAATGAAAATATTCTAATGCCTCTTCTTCTGTCATCTCAATGGATAGTATCTCAATACACTTACTAACAGAATAAATTAATCTCATAGAGTGTTGATCGATACCTATTATTGCATCATCAAAACCATCTGCTTTAAGTATTTCATCTTCAGGAAACCATTCTAAAATCTTATCTAACATAATTTTATTTTTTAGAAACTTTTTCTATTTTTTTATAATGTGTTTTACCATAGGCATCACAATCAGCCTTTTTAGTAGTTTTACAACTAATTACAATCATTAATGTAAGGATTAATAAGTAAACTATTTTACGATTCATATACTTTGTTTTTTAATTTTTTTATTATACTATTCTTAGCTCTATGGAGGTTTGATTTAGATGTCCCTTCATGTATATTTAATCTATCCGATATTTCTTTATGTGATAAATTCTCATAGTAATACATAAGTATTGCGGTTTTATGTGATGTAGCTAATGTGTCTAAAACTAAACTTATGTCATTTAATTTTTCTTCATTATCAACATCTTCTTCAACAGGCATATCTATATTGTCACAATACTCAATAGGATACTTTTTTTTCCTTAAAAAATCTATAGACATATTCTTAAAAATTCTATATATCCAACCATCAAAGCTACCTTTACCGTCATACTTATTAATACAACTATAAAGTTTTATAAAACCGTTTTGTAATATGTCTTCCGCATCCATATCATTTTTTATATACCTCTTTACTGTAGTATACGCAATTTTCCTATAACATCGATACATTTCTGATTGTGAAAGTTTATCACCTTTTAAACAACCTTCGATTACTGTATTTAAATCCATAAATAAATAGTATTAATAGACAAATATAGTAAAAATAATTTAATAAAAGAAGAATTTTAATTAATTATTTTTCTAATTGTTCCGTCATCGTAAATTTCTAACAATAAACCTTTAGTTTGTTGATCAACTTCTTGACCTAATAAATTTATATATTTGACAATTTTTTTATCTTTGATTTGTCTAAATACAGTTATTGGTTCATATACTTTAAATTGACCGTCTATATCATATTGGTTTAATCTATAATAAGTTAATTCGTTTAGGTTGTAATCAATGAAAGAATATTTTATTTCTGTGTTACTATTATACGCCGCCTCTTTAATTGAAATGGTTTTCCAAATAACCCCATCTAAACTCATTTCCAAATCAAAGTAACTAGAATTATGTTCAGATGCAGTTGTCCACTTTATCACATTATATTGTTGATAAGGGTGTCCCACAAATTCAATTAGCTCTACAGGTAATGATATAGGGTTAGATATTCTTATAGTATACTCCTCAATTTCACCATATCCATAACCAGTTGAATAGTATGCGTCAACGTTTGGAGTTGAATTCCAAACTGAAAGGACTCTCATAATGGCATCTCCTGTTGTCGCATCTGAGGGAATTGTTATTGATTGTGATGTTGAATTTGCAGTTGGTGTTAATAAAACATTCTCAGATGTCTGAAATATACCATCACCATTCCAATCGATCCAAGCACCATAACCTTGACCTGGTGATAATGTATTTGATGCAGTAACAGATAAATTATAAGGTTCACCTTTTGTGACATTCCCAATGATAGAGGTGTAATCAGAATAGGCATCACCATCATTAGTAGTTGTATTATTAATGTCACTAAAAGTTACATTAGTAATATGATCATCATCAACAATTCCTGATGAATATGGTGGTGCACTTTTTAGTGTAATATTTACAATATTTGATGTGCCAGAGGGACAAGTACCATCTTTAGATGTTGTTCTAAAATAGATGTTTGGTTGTTGTACGTTTAATTGAATATTAAAAGGGTTAGTTGGGGTAACGAATGTATTACTAACCGTACCAAAATTATCATAAGAGAATTCAATTTTTGTAATTGTTCCACCATTACCTGTAGTAGTTAAAGAAACGGCATCATTCACTGTTGTTAAAATTTTATCTGAACTTAATGTTCCTCCATTTGTCGGAGTTGTACAAACTGTTACCGATGTTACTGTTGCCTGAAACCCAACCCTAATACCACTAACATCTGAAGTGAATCTTAAAGTTAGTTGTCCTGACGCATTTTCTGCAGTTATTGTTGATGGTAAAGATGTTCCATTTAATGTAGCCAATAAAGTAGAACTTGTATTTGGACCATCATAAACATATAGATAATCATAACTTGCCTCTAAATTAAATGACGTAAAATTTAATTGTAATTTTTTTGTATTATCAGACGGTGTTAAAGTTACTGTTTGATCTAAATTATTGTTATAGGTATCAGTAGGTCCACCTGCATCAGTTATTGTATATGTAAGTGATGATGTTAAAGTTTGACTACAATTTCCTAAAAATGGTATTAGTGTGTTTTGATTTGTTACGGTAGATGTTATCCCTAAATCGTCAATGTATCTTTCTTGTGCCCCAGAGGCTCTTGCGTCAATTAATCTAATAAACACATTTGTTAAACCTAAAGCTCCGATATTTAGAGTATATTGTTGATAGGTTGTTGTTGGGGATGTTACTGTACCCCTTGTTGTCCAAGTTGTCCCATTAGGTGAAGTTTGCACATTAAGAGTCCAAGCAGTTGTGTTGGTACTTCTTCTGTACCAAAAAGAAAGGATACTTGGATTTGTAATTTGTGGGGTCCTAATCCAATCACCAGATGCATTAAATCCAGCAGAATATCCACCAGTTCTAACAGTTGTTGAAGCTAGGATGGAATTAACCGCCCAAGTTCCACCTTGTGTTGTTAATGTATTAGTAAAACTTTCATAAATTAAATATTGATTACATTGTGATTTTACCCCAGAATAAAATAGTAATGATAAAATTAATAATAGTTTTTTCATATAATTGGTTATTAAATATCGTTATATATTATAAATATACGGATTTTTTTTTGAAATTCAGTAAATTTCATAAAAATGACTATACCATTTATCATACATACTCTTTGAATGAATATTTTCACATATATTATGATTTTATTATGATATTTATTTAATAAACTAACTATAATGGGTATTAAATTAAGTTATAAATATAATTATTTAATTAGATTTGGTATATTACTCCTATCATTTTTAACCCCATTTATTATGCTTTTTTTTTATGGTAAATTAGGGTCAATATCTTCTTACTGGGAGACACCATTTCAACCACTATTTATAATAACAAATGCGTTAACTACTTATATTTTTATAACTTTACCTAAATGGAGAATATCCGCATTATTATTATTTCTATTAACAATATTCTCTGTAGAATATCACCCTAGTTTACATAATATATTTGCAATAGGATTTTTTGTTTCAAATCTATACCCATTATTATCAATAAAAAGATATAGAGTATTAACAATACCATATCTTTTATCTTTAGTATGGTTACCAAATTTATTTTGGTCTGAGGTTCACGCAATAATAGTGTTATGTTTATATCATACCTTGTTAATGTGGAAGTTTTATAAATTAAAAAAATAATTTAATATCATCCATTTATTTCTTTTTTCTTTTTCTTATATTGTTTTCTACCAACAGGAACATAAGAATCATTTCCACCTATCATAACTATTTCTCCATCGAATGTAGGTATCCCATTAATAGTCCTCATATTCATAATCGCCTTCTCATCATACTTACAAATAGATTTTAGTTCTTCTATGTCATCGGATAATGTCATAAGATAAATCGATCCCTCAAAGGGTTCACCCTTAAAATCTGATCTTAATCCATAGGCAATAACATCACAATCTAATTCATCGACAATATCAGTTAATTGCCAAACTTGTTGTTTAGTTAAAAACTGAGACTCATCAACAAAAATACAGTCACAACCAAAACAATTTTCTGATACAAACTCAAAAAGATTAGTGGATTGATTAAAAGAATACGCATCTCTACTTATACCTACTCTAGAACTAATTTTATTTTTACCATATCTATCATCTAAATTCGATGTAAATAATATGATGTTCCTTTCTCTTTCTTCGTAATTAAACGCAGTTTTTAATAAATCCAATGATTTGCCTGCACCCATCGTTGAATATCTAAAGTATAACTTTGCCATAAATTTTTTTTATAATTATAAGTATTTATTATTATAAAATAAAGTATTATTCTACAAATATGAAATATAAATTAACTAAAGAAGAGATAGGTAATCTTTTATCAGATTACGAATATATGGGTTATGATGAAGAATCCGCAAAAGATGAATTAGTAGATTTAGTTTCATACTTCAACAATTTAAAATCTCCTTTAACTTTATATAGAATAATCTGTTCTGATAGTATAGAAGAAATAAACATTACAAAGGTAGGATCACACTATTCATTAGATAAAAAAAATCTAACAAATAATCATTATAGAAGAGGTAGTATTGCGGGAGATTGTAGAGGTGAGAAGGTTTTCTTATTAACTGTGACTGCGGACAACTCTTTGATAAATGTTATGGAGTCATTATCCAACAACATTTTATATCCACATGAAAAAGAAATAACCCTCAAAAATGAGGGTTATGGTAGTAATGTTATAAAAATAGAAGAATTATAATAAGTGAGCTTTTGACTCAACTATACCAGAATTAGTTATTTCCACAAAAGTTGCATTTTCATTAAACTCTGATATAGTTCTACAACCACTATAAGATAATGCGGATTTAACTCCATCATTTAAACTATGAATTATAAAACTAACTCCTCCTTTGAATGGTATCAATGTTGATTCCCCTTCAATATGTCTCTCTATTTGACCGTGACTTGATTTAGTTTCTAAACTAGCGGAACCTCTATATCTTTTATATAAAGATCCATTATTTTTTTCTACAATCTTACCAGGAGATTCTTTAGTACCTGCCAATAACGAACCTAACATCACACAATTTGCACCAGCAGCTAAAGCTTTAGCAATATCACCACTATTTCTAATTCCACCATCTGCCATCACAGGTATAGATATATTTGAACCTACTACACAATTATTAATTGATGTTACATTTGGTATCCCATGTCCAGTTTTTATTCTTGTCGTACACAGACTACCTCCTCCAATACCGACTCTTAAACCGTCAGCACCCCATTCACAAAGATCCATAGCCGATCTTGTAGTAGATATGTTACCTGCAATAATATCTACATGTGAGGGTAAACATTTCCTTAACTCAGAAATCATATTTTTAACATTAAGATGGTGACCGTGTGCAACATCAATAATTAATATATTTGCACCACTCTCAACCAATTTAGTTGCCCTAATAATATCTGAAGACATTACCCCAATCGCTGCCATAACAGGAATGTCCTTAATTTCTGTGTGCCAATCATCGTACATAACTCCCCACTCTTCATATATCGAATTATCTCTAAAATGTTTTCTAACTTTTTTGATTTCTTCACATTGTTCCTCTACTGTCATAAATCTATGAATACAACCTACACCACCTAGTTCTGCCATTTTAATTGCCATTTCAGATTCACATACTGTATCCATACAAGATGCGACATAAGGTGTTAATAAACCATATCTTCTACTAACTTTAGTTTCTAAACTAATATGTGATCTACTACTAATGTCTGAGTACTTAGGAACTAATAATACATCGTCATATGTTAAAGATTTTTCCACTTTTAATTTATCTTGACTTTTCATATTATTTAACAATTTTTTCATCATTATTTTCTGATATATATTCACCCCACTCTTCCGACAACACATGAAATATTACACCAGGTAAACATAACATTATAGGTATAATTAAAAATATGACAGAGATTATCTTTAACCCCCAAAATAATATTTTACTCATTTGTTTTAGTTTTTTTACGTTTTACTTTTTTATTTGTACCATTGAATTCTTCACTTCCTTCAACGTTTGCTGGAAATATCATTCTCATTTCTTCAAAAACTCCATTACTTGCTGGAATTTTGATTTCTACATAATCAGGAAAGAACATATTCATTCCGATACCTGTACACACTCTAATTGTTTTTTCTTTACCCATACTTTTTGTTTATCATTCTTATTAATTCATTGTAACCTAAAAAATCCTCAAATTTTATATAATAAAGATTCACATAATTTTTGGCGGATTCAAAATGATACTCTGTCACACAACTCTGTATCACCGAAATACATTTCTGTTTCGCCTCTATTTGTTTAAGAAGTTCCATCCTCAATTATTTTTAATATTGTTGTTATCTTATCACACATTTCATATTCTTCTATAGATTCGTAATAAGATAGACATTTATTTAAACTATTCGTCCAATCACTCTTTTTTAGTTCTGTTGTTAACATAGTATTCTCTAAAGGGTTAATTACTCTAAAAATAATTAAAGACTCTAAATTCTCCTCTATTGATTTTTTAACACCCTCTACAATTAATGAACATATTAACCATTTATTATCTTGAAGAAAAATTTTTTGATCATCCCCATTACTAACATAAAAATCTTTCATAAAGCCAAAACTAATTTTTTATACTCCTCATATAATTTTGTCACATATAAGTTTGAAATTGTTATACAGTAAGATTGGTGTATCCCTAAATTAGAAAGATCACGATTTATTAACCTGATTAATATATTTCTACCAAACTGTGTAGTAATATCAAATGTTTCTTCTGTCAAAGACATTTTTATTTTTGAAGGTAATCCATTATTGTCAAACAAAGGGATAAAATTATTATCCAAAAATTTATCCATATTTTTAAGATTAAGAACATCCATATCAAAAGGTTTTAGACAAATATAAAAATAATTTTCTAATTATCCAAATTTATTTCATTAATTAATTTATGTAATTTATGATCATTCAATCCTAATCTTTCTTTACATTCTAAAAGTTCCGAACTATTCATTTCATAATTCTGATAATAACTTTCATAGGATACTAGTAGATTATTCATTAACTCCACAAAATCATAAAATACTGTTCTATCTCTAGTATTGTTTAATATAATTAATGGACCTTCTTTATCCCCTCTATGTACTTTTTCTAATAATAAGTGGGAACTACTCTTTATAATACTAACTTTTAATTGATCAAAAATGTGATCAATATTGACTCTTTGATCCTTAATATCATTTATTTTTTTACGTAAAGTAGTCAAGTATTCCTCATCTAAAGTATGTTCTTTACCTAAATGTTTTTTTAAGGCATTAATTAGATATTCATTTTCCATAAGTAAGTATAAAAAATTTATTTAATAAAATCAACATATATTTTTTTTATATTGTTTTTTTTATTAACTTCGAATAAAAAATTTATGAATATTTTTGTTTTAGATTACGACACAAAAAAATGTGCACAGATGCATTGTGATAAACATGTTGTTAAAATGATTTTAGAGACATCCCAACTTTTATGTGGCGTTCATTGGGTAGAAGGTGGTGAAGCACCGTATAAGTTATCACATAGGAATCACCCATGTTCTATTTGGGTAAGAGGTTGTGTTGAGAATTATGTATGGTTATGTGATTTAGGTATCGAACTATGTAAAGAATATACATATAGATATGGTAAGAGACATAAATCACAGGATGTGATCGAGTGGTGCATGTTAAATATACCTAATATTAAAGAGATTGGTGATATCACACCTTTTCCATTGGCAATGAATGACGAATGTAAAATAAATGGTGAGGTAGTAGAATCTTACAGAAAATACTATATTATGTATAAGAAAGATTTTGCTAAATGGACTGGTAGAGAAATTCCTTTATGGTTTACCCCTTCAGATGATTCATCAAAACACCACCAAGAGAAGATACTTGTATCATAATGTTATTGATTACATCATTGTCTAACGTAGTAATTTTTTTAGTGTAATCAATTCCTAACACACCAATAAACCTATCGTCAATAGTTTTTATTGCGAATAAATAACCAGATTTACATCCGTTAGCATCTGCAATATCTTTTAAACCAAAAGTGGCAACTGTTACATCTTTAAAATTCGGAATCTCTATTGTTTCATTACTTACTAATCTATTTAATGCTCTAGAAAATATATTTACAGGTACATTCTGTAAACTGTGTTGTATTGAATTAACATTTAATGATACACTTTCATATATAATAGAGAATTTGGCAATAGATTTACCAGTTGGGTAAAAATGTCCTCCATTGTGGAATTGGGTTACCCATACCCTATCTGCTTTAACACCTTCTCTTATTTCATCTATTTTATGTGTAACTTGCTCACCTAATAAAAGTGTTTCTGTGATTGGATCTTTTTTATCTTTTCTTTTATCTAACCAGTTTTTAATTAACAAAAGAGTAATAGGACTTATCACCCCAGTTATAAATGCAATAGTAACTTCAGCCATCATAAATTGTTTATTTAATAAATATAACATCTAAGTAAAAAGGATTAGATATAGGCAAAAAAAATGGGGGACTAAACCCCCATTCATACCGAACCTATTGATTTACAACAAACTCTCAGAAAGACTCCACAACATTTTGTTTACATCTAAATTTTGTTCGATTGATCTAATTGAGCGACTTCTAGATCTTCTAACTTTACCGTTGTCTCTTGGTGTAACAATCAATGTACCGCCCTGTAACATATTTTCCTGTACTCTATTGAATACACTCCACAAATCGTTACCAGAATCTTCATCTCTTCTGATGTGTAACATCTGATTCAAATCAATTAATTTATCAGAACCCCATCTTTCATCTGCAACCATTTTGGCGAAATCATATTGTTGAGCCATTGATAAATCTTTGGACATCATATCCTGAACTCTACCAACAACCAATGGAATTTTCTCTGTTGTCATATTAATAACTTTAAGAATATCCTCTTTTTGAAACCCTTTGTGCATCACTCTGAACTCATCAAAAGTTTTATCTGCGATAACCAAACCATTAGAACAAACTAATCTGAATAGTCCCACATGAAACTTAAATGAAGATGAACCATCGTGTGAATTGGTTAATAAAATTTCTGGATGGGTATCACCAATCTCTCTAGATAAATTAATGTTGTTTTCATTACGAAAACGTAACATATGTTTTTTAAATGGGCTTTTAGCTTCGTACCCCTTTCTAGTTGATGATTGCATCGCCTTTGTAGGTAACCAACCTTGCTCACTTAAAATTTCGATCACTTCCGTAGTAGGGATGAATCGATAAACATTCGACAAATGGTTTGATGGGGCTTGTGTAAGAGCCGATGGACAAACTGAACCAATTTGATTTAAATTTAAATATTCCATAGTTTTTATTTTTTATTTGTTATAAAGTTAAGTATAATTTATTAAACTGCCAAAATTTCTTTTAATTTATTTACACGATTAGTGTAAGTTTTTTGATAAAACTTATCAAACGACTCTTTAATATAGACAAAACTAACAGGTCCACCCATATATTTATACGCAGTCCCCCAATTCATTCCGTCATCTACCATATCAATCACACCTATAGAAACAGAATTTATACTAGTGTTACCAATAATAACATTGATACCAGTTTCAGGTGAATACAAACCTCTTTTACAATCTTCACCTTTAGGACTTTCTACAAACCCTCTTTTTCGAAATTCTGACATTACATAATCGAACATATCTGTACCCATTTCCTTTTTAAGGGAATTAAGTTCACTTTTCAGTTCTTTGATTTTAGTTACTTTCTCTAATACTTTCATAGTTATTATTTTTTAGTTATTGTAAATTTAAGTCTTTTTTTTCAAACTACCAAACATTTTAATCTTTTTTTTTAATATTTATTGTATATTATTATTTATATGAGAAAATTAAACAGAGCAGAAATAAGATTTCTTAAATATTTAGATGAACATTTAGACGATGTGTTTGATAAAACGTCAGCACTTAAAGTGTTAAGAGATGATTTAGGTTTAGATTCTAAAGAGGCAGCACACTTATATAGTGTTTGGTACTTCACCAAAGGAGATACAGATTATAGTGAGGTAGACTACGATGATGATAATAGTTTAGTATCTTTTATAAGGAAAATGAGTTCTTTTAATAGTAATTCTGATAGAGAATCTTATATAGATATGTTATATGAAGATGAACTTGAGAAATTAGAGAGAATTTATGGTGAATGGATTAATATTCGTTGTGGTGGTTGGAGAAGTACTGTACCATGTATTGTATGGAATAGTGATCATATCACATTAGAATTAGATTATGATGATTGGAAAGAACATTTTTCGGGATTACATGAACAAAGTTTCTATATCTATGATAAAGCGTATAGTGATTACGGTAGTGATTCTGACGAAATGAGTGAAAATGAGTTTGATTACGCGTATAGTAATGATGAAACTATAGAACTTTTTGGTGAATTAGCGTTAATCGTAGGTAAAAATACTTGGCCAGGTAAAGATAATGGGGAGATAACGGAAAAAGATATATCTAATTTTTTAGAAAGTACTTTACCATCAGATGTATATGAATCGATAGTTAGTGATTATGTAACTGAACTAGGATATGTAGTTACAAATACTAGAAATAAATCAACAAGAGAAACTTACTCGAATGAAATAAAATATGACGTTAACAAATCCAGTTGTAGTACAAGTAATAATTGTATCGAAATACCATATGATGATTTAATCGAAATAATTAATGAAAATGGTTTAGTAAATTTATCTGAATTAAAAGACGCTGAAATACAACCAGACATTGATCTAGAAAATGCTTATTACGATTCTTGGGTAGATGATGATGGGGTTGATGAGGTAATAACTGAATTTAACAGAACATTAAGACGATCCATAGATTCAATTATAGAAGATGGTGGAATAGATATTAATGAATTAATAGAAAAAAGAGAGGGTTTTTATAAATTTATTAAAGATTTAGGTTTTGTTTTAGTATCACCAACAACAAATAAGGGTGATTGGTATAAAAGTAAGGATGATAAAATACATTTTTATATGAACGATGTAGATTTTGGGGGAGATAAGATTAAATTTACATATGTAGGTAAATCACATTTAGTTCCGATAGAAGATTTAAGTGATTGGTCACAAGGTAGTGTATTAGATTTAAATGAAAGTGTTAAATACAATAAGATTAAGTTACTGAAAGAGAATAAAGATGTAATAAATAAAATATCGATATTCGATTTTGATGGTACACTTATGGAGACACCTCATCCAGAGAAAGGTAAGTTATTTTGGGAAGAAACTACAGGTATGAAATATCCTCATATTGGGTGGTGGAGTAAACCTGAATCTTTAGATACTAAAGTATTTAACATTAGGACTATAACCCCAACTGTTAAAGCGTATAAGGAAGAAATGGGGAACCCCAATACATTAGTCATTATGTTAACAGGTAGGTTACCACAACAACACGATCAAGTGGAAGGTTTATTATCCTCAAACGGTTTATACTTTGACGAGTACCATTATAAAGGTAACGGTGATACTTTAGGTAGTAAATTAAATACTATTAGAACATTATTAAGTAAATACCCAACAGTTGAGTCCATTGAGATGTGGGAGGATAGAGAACCTCACGCAATTGAGTTTGAGAAATGGGGTGAAGAAAATGGTGTAACTATAAAAGTTAATTTAGTATTAAAGAAGTAAAAATTATTTATCCTTTTTAGGTGAAGGTAAATATTTTAAATCTGTATAACTCATATAGATATATTCTGTTACCATATCTACATTACTGTAATATATATTCCATTTATCGTACCCGAAATAGTCAGGTATAAATTCCTCATCGTCCACATATTCTAAAAAGTCTTGACCATCTGTTACATAGTGTTCATAACACCAGTTATAGTAATCACTGTCAACTAACTCCCTATAATAGTCATCACCATCTCCCTCTACTTTAAAAACTAATGTAAGAATATTATCCAAATCGCAGATAATATCATAAACCTCTTGTATTGTGTAATTCATAACATATTTTGAAAATAAATATATTAAAATTTAACAATACGTAATTTTAGTTTAAATTTTTTACATAAATCTATCATATGTTTTGTACCCTTACTCTTCCCATCCCAAAAAATAATTGCCCCATCAGCCACTTTAGCCATCTCTTCATTTCTCATATATCCCGCCCTTTTACCGTATAAATCCCACATTGCGGGGTATTCTTCTAATTTATGGTGGTTCTGGTGGGCATAATCTTCACCTAATGAATCTGCACCTTTAGCTTTTCCAGATATGATAGAAATTTCTTTCTGATTTTTTAAAAAGTAATCTAGTTTTTGTTTTAATAGTTCGTAGTCATTAAATGTCCTACTACCTGCAACTATGACTTTCATTGATTGTTTCTACTTTCTAATTCGATTAATTTATCTAAGTATTGTTTCGCCTTTTTAAGATCCTCAATACCATTCTTGTGTCTCCATCTAGTAACATATTTAACAACATTACCTTCAAAAAAATCTAAATTATGTGAATGCGAATAGTCCCACATTTCTATTCCTTTATTGTAGTGGGATGGGTGTACAACTCTTTCATTTGGGTTAATAGATTTATCCATATTTTTTAGTTTTAAGTATATGGATTTTTTACTTAAATGTCAATATACTTTTAAAATATATGGTGGAAATTATCTACTACAAAATAACTTTGGTTGTCTATATCGACTGTCATTAAGTGCTCAGTATTTAACGCTTTGCTAATCATCTCTTTTATCATACCCATCTCATCAAATTGTATGAGTCCGTCATCTATTGCTTCACTTATTGTCATTTCCGATTCATTAACATAATCAATTGGGTTTTCTTTATACTCATCCTCTAATTCATCAAATCTATAATGAAGATACATATTTTTTATGTCCTCATCAGAAATTTCACTATCTCTAAGATCATCAATATCAGATTCTAAATCAGAAATGTATTGTGATATGTTATGATAATCTAGATTTAGTTCATTTAATTTAGTTTCTATTTTATTTAAATACTTTTCGAATCTATTATAATCTTCATCATCATCACCTTCTATCTCTTGTTTAATAACCGCCCTTTCGGATTCTAAAGATTCTATTTTTTTAAGTAGTGAATTCATTTTTTTTTCTTCTAATTTTAATTCACCTTCTAAATCTAATATCATTTCTCTATTGTTTTCGATTTCTTCTAATGTTTTACCATCATCTATATATTCTAATAAATTATCAATCGATTTATACCCTATCTCTTCCTGAATCTTCTCATTGATGTTATAGTTTAAAGATTCTTCATCTAAAACAATATATTTTTCTATCAGTGATTCCCTATACCCACTAAATTCGTTATCATACATTTTTTCTCTAATACTACGAACTAAGTCATCATATGTACCAACTTCATATATCCCACCATTCTCAATAAATTTATAAATTTTTAAATCATAAACATCACCTCTAAAAATAAAAAATTCTGGTACAACTCCCCATAATTTTGATATCGCTCTAACTTGTCTACTATATCTATCTTCAGAAGTTAATTCCCATTCTATCAATTCATCATATGTTTCATCATCCTCTATGATATTATTTTTATATAACTTAATAACTCTACCTATTAAATCTCTATCATCTATATGTAAATCATTAACCAAAACTTTATATATACTTTCAGGATTTCTAGACTCAAGATTACTGTGTAAATAATTAAGTAATTTTAATTCGATCTTATTAACGTGATCAACATTTTCCGATATTAATTTTATTAATTTCATTCTATGTATTTTTCTATATCACCTAAAGTTATTTCATTGCCATTGATTACATCAGTAATTTCATTTACTTTATTTTCAAATTCCTCTTCGTAATCTACTTGAATATTTTCCACATACTCCTTATCAAGAGTCATATAAATGTTTCCACTATTCCTTTCAAAAAAATCATCAACGTCACTATTTTCCCATTCTAATTTATCTGTAGCGATAACCATATAACTAATTACTTCCATCTGGTAATAATGTTCTCTAGTGTTTTGTTCACCATCACCATCGCAATAGTCGCAAGATACTTTACCACTACCTTCACAATCATCACAAGTTTCATTTCCTACACCTTTACATTCACTACATTCTATTTCTTGTTCTTCACCTTCCTCATCTGTTTCTACTTCAATACCCTCACCACCACAATAACCACATTCTAAACTACCCTCTCCATTACAATTAGTACATTCTACTTCACCACTACCATGACACTCTTCACATTGATATGACTCTTCACGATAATCCTCTTCTATATTTGGACCAGTACAAGAAATGAATGATAATCGGAACCCTTCCCCTGTTGAAATTCTATCAGTTAAAAAGTTGTTAACGTCTATATTGATAAGGTATAAAAATACAAGGTTTTTGGTGTCTTTATTTTCTAAAGATAACTCACGTTTAAAAAAATTTACTAATCTTTTATATTGGTTACTGTAACTGATTGATGTGTCTGAAAAACAATCGTCACAATATAATTTTTGCCAAAAAAAATCTTTTAAATCTGGCTCCGAATTAGATAACATGTTTAAACATTTTCGATAAAAAATATTATCTAAATTAGATTGATATAAATTTTCTTTAATTATATTAATAAACTTCATTTATAACTTTTTTACTTTTACTGTTAAATCCCCACTTCCTTTAATTACTCTATGATATACACCTTTAGGTATTAATGTTCTTTCAGTTAATGGTTTAGGTAGTTCGTTATCAATCTGGATCATCCAATCGGTATCTCCCACACTCTCTACAATTCTATCTTCCTTGTCTCTGTGCCACACTAATTCACTACTACCCACACTTTCAGAAAATTTTCTAACGTGATATCCATCTACAATATTTTCACCAAAAGGAAAATCCATCTTATCTCTTTTTACGACCTTGACAATGTGCCCTTTGTGAAAACCCTTTTGGGTTATTACAGTCAATAGATTTTTTATATTTTTGTGACCACTTTTCTTCTAACATATCTGAAGACTTTTTTTCACCTTCTAATTTATTCATAAAGAAATCAAATACTTGATCAATATTAACCTTTGCTTCAGTTACATGATCATCTGCCCAATCATGACCATTGTTTAAAATGTCATTTACTTTATTCGGATCAAATTCTTTAATCATAATATCTAATTGTCTTCTCATTTGAGTTAGGTTACTGAAAAACATATAGTTTTCACCTTTAGATTCTTCATTTAAAGTTTCTCTTACTATTCTATAAAGATCCTTTTCTGTTAATGTTACTTTTTTCATAATTCTTTTTTTTTACCACCAAGTTCCTCCACCTGACAATCCTAATTGTTTTGCGTATCTTGGTAATCTACAACTCCAATAACCCGCACTACATTTATCATTTTTTTGAGTACAATTATGTCTGTCTGAAAATGCCTTTCTAGCCTTAGGGTCTCTAAGTTTAACTGCAAGATTACCTCCACCTGACTTAGCCCCAAAAGAAACTTTCTTAACTTTATCGTTACACATAACATAAACATAAAATTTCTTAGAACCACCTCTTTTAGGTTTACTAAGTTCTACTTTTTTACCTTTATATTCAGCCTCATTTAAATTATATTCTTCGTTTGGTATATCTAACCATACTAATTTACCTTCATATAAACCTTGTTTACCAATATCTGTTTTAATAATTTCTAAATCATTATGAGAAAGATCAACTCCACCTTTTTGGTATATTTCCCTAACCTCATTGATAAGGTTGAAAAAGGATTCACTACCATACCTATATACTGTTTCTGTCAGAGGTATTTGATTATCAATGTGATATTTTAAACCTTCACTTATAATAGATCTACTTTCTGTTATTAACATTCTATCGTAGTTTAAAGACTCATTCTTTTTAGATTTGTACCCTTTAACTTTAATAGGACTAGGTGTTTGACCTTTACCTGATTTACCATCTGTTTTTTCTCTTTCTCTCTTACGTCTACATGCAGAATCTTTAGACTCTTGACTCATGTTCGCCGCCACACTCTTTGCCCTACAAACTGGATACCCACCTTTATCAGAATCACCTCTACCACATTCAGGATGTCCACCACCTTCTTTTTTTCTACAAATGTTAACCCAAGGACCATTAGGTTGTTTACTACCTTTTGGTTTTTTCTTTGTTCCGAACCAAACCGCCAAATCTTCATGTATTTCTATATCGCGAAATGAATCTAAATCTTGTGACATTTCAGGTGACCAAGACTCATTCGTTTTACCAGAGCAATAACTCCCACTACATCTTTTTTTACCATCTAATCCCGCAATTGTACCTTTACAAACTTGAACTGCGTGTCCATTAGCGTATGCAGAAGGATAAACATCGTATGTAGATTTTGCAGAACTTATACCTCTAGCACAAAGTTTATTAGATTTTTTCTTTTTTCTTTCATCTAATCTTTCTGTATCTTCCTCATCTTCTTTCTCATGACTAGACGGCATAATACTTATACCATATTTGTTTAATATCTTCTCAAGTGCAATAGGAATCGCCATAGACACTGCACCCATACCCATAACTGCAACTATCTTCGCAATATCTTTAGATTGTGCCTTTAAAAACTCAATATCCTTTTCAGAAACCTCTTTTTTAGATAGTAAATCACCTAAAATCTTTACCGCTTTAACAGTTTCACTTTTTTCTCTTTTTGCTATCTTAACAAAATTTTTCCATGAGTTAATCATATCATCTTTTTTGTTATTTAAAAAAGATTTCATTTTTTCACCAAACTCATTAACTACTTTAGGTTCTTCTTCTGAAAATAATCCAGTTGACTTATTATCAAACCTCATTTCATTAAATAGTTTTTTTAATTTTTCTCTATCTATCATACTTATAATTAATCTATTCTATATATATAATAATATTCCCCATTGTATCTTTCATAACTTTCATTACCATCATAAGATGCTAATGTGACACCTCTATCTTCATTTTCAGCCAAATAAGACTCTAATCCTGACTCATCAAAATCGTAGTAGTATCGTATTGCATCTTCTTTAGACAACCCAAATTCGTCAGTAAAATAAGATAAACCACCATCTATTACCCTTTCTCTTATCTCTTCATCATATTTTTCAATCAACTCCTCTTTAGCAGTATCAACTAAACTATCTAGTTCAGATTTCTTATCTTCTAATTGACCCCCTAAAGTATCCATTTCAGAACTTAATTCTCTCATTTTAATAGTTACATCGTCAATAGCTGAATCGTTTTCACCCTCTTCATTATCTTCTTCTAGATCACTCATCTCATCGTCTAAATCAGATATTTCTGATTCAATCTCCTCAATTCTATATTCGATATTACTTATTTGTTCCTCAAATTCATCTTTATCGTATCCTGCTTCAGAAATTATATCATCATCATCCATATCATCTACCCTATAATTTGCTTCTTCAGATGCGAAATGACTAAGACTATAATCATTAAGTTCGATATAGTCTTCAATTAGTGATGTATCGATATTATCATACCCACCTTGATTGTCTACCCATCCATCAAAATAATTCTCCATTGCCGATGCAACATCACTATCTGTCCCAACTGCATATTTTTCGTCATCTTCAATAGTACGTAAAACTTTTAACCCATAGTGTTCTTCTGATTCATCTTCTATCATAATTGGAGGTAAATCTAACCACTCCGCTAAAGCTAAATGTTCTGCCCAATAAATAGAAATGTCATCAATATCATCTAAATCTGAATCTGTAACCCCTTCATAATTACTATCTTCATTAAAATTGTTTACAAATAAATGTAACAATTCTAATTTTAGTGTCATATCCTCAATATTCAAAGTTTTTGTTAAAAATCCCCATATATCAGAAACATCATCAGTCTCACCCAAAGAAAGTGTCATTGCCCTAAGAACTCTTTTATGTATTGGTAAAATACTATTTTCAGTTATAAGTTTACTTAATTTCATTTTTTTTAATATTTACATTTATATTAATAAATATTACTTTTATAAGTAAAATAAACAATATTAAATATTTTATTATGTTAATTGTTAATGTCAAAGGTGGCAATATAGAAAGAGCCTTAAAAGAACTTAAAGGAAAGTTCATAAAAACAAATATTGCGAAGGAATGTACAAACAGAAAAGAGTACGTAAAAAAGTCTATTATAGAAAGACAACAAGTACAAAAGGCACAGTACATTCAAAATAAAAAAAGAAATAACGATTAAATGGAAAAAGGAGTTTTAAATTTATTGAACGAACAAATATGGTTCGAAAATAGAGCGTCTCATTATTATTTAAACCTATCGGTTTTATGTGAGTCAAAAGGTTTTAAAGGTATATCTAAATTTTTTAGAGAACAGTCTAATGAAGAAAGAGAACATATGTTAAAGATATGTGATTACATTTTAGAACGAGATCAAAAACCAATTATTCCGTCAAATACGTTTTTAGAAGATAGTGAATTAGATTTCGATAACATCTTAAAGATATTTGAAGATAGTCTTTTTAACGAAAGAGAAATAACTAATTCATTTCATAAAATTATCATAACTTGTAGAGAATTAGGGGATTTCACAACTGAAAACTTCATCCAATGGTTTATAGAAGAACAAAGAGAAGAAGAATCTAAATTTAAGTCCTTAATTGATGAATTAA
>Ga0209353_10000646_pt1 | contig 20999 bp, 18 predicted proteins | sample LauGreSpBDMM15SD_2_FD_187561 | JGI IMG/M metagenome (GOLD analysis project Ga0209353, IMG submission 187561) | Freshwater lake microbial communities from Lake Michigan, USA - Sp13.BD.MM15.SD (SPAdes) (version 2) | ecosystem: Environmental > Aquatic > Freshwater > Lake | place: Lake Michigan...
AAAACATAAATTTGTAGTCCTGAAAATCCCACATCGAAAAGAGCTAATTGTAGATAATCAGGATTTTAGCTGATATTTACTGCAAGTTGGGTTAAAATCTTCGTTATTAAAAATTGATTTTAATTAGAATAAATTTTAATATTAGCCTACTATTGTACAAGTAATTAAGCATAACAAGTATGCTAAAAAATAATTTGACGTGACATCAAAAGGTGTCATTTTTTTAATTTTATCCAAATATAATTCATTATGGCATTTGATATTGAAATGATTAAAAAAGTGTACGCTGGCTTACCTGCTAAGGTAGAAGCTGCACGCAAAGTGGTGGGGAAACCATTAACATTGACCGAAAAAATTCTTTATGCACACTTGTCTGATGGTGTTGCAACGGAAGCTTACGGTAGAGGCAAATCTTATGTAGATTTTAATCCTGACCGTGTAGCTATGCAAGATGCTACTGCTCAAATGGCTTTGTTGCAGTTTATGCAAGCTGTTCGTCCTCAGGTTGCTGTGCCTTCAACTGTGCACTGTGACCACTTGATTATGGCAAAAGTTGGGGCAGAAAAAGATTTAGAATTTGCCACCAAAGAAAGCAAAGAAGTATTTGATTTTTTAGGGTCTGTTTCGAATAAATATGGGATAGGTTTCTGGAAACCTGGCGCTGGTATTATTCACCAGGTAGTGTTAGAAAATTACGCTTTCCCTGGTGGATTGATGATTGGAACTGACTCCCACACCGTGAATGCAGGTGGATTGGGAATGCTTGCCATTGGCGTAGGTGGTGCTGACGCTTGTGATGTAATGGCTGGTTTGCCTTGGGAGCTTAAATTTCCAAAGTTAATCGGGATCAAACTGACTGGTAAATTAAGTGGCTGGTGTGCTCCAAAAGATGTGATTTTGAAAGTAGCAGGTATCCTTACGGTGAAAGGTGGAACAGGTGCTATCGTTGAATATTTTGGGGAAGGGGCAACTTCTATGTCTTGTACCGGTAAAGGAACCATCTGTAATATGGGGGCTGAAATTGGTGCCACTACTTCTACTTTTGGTTATGACGAATCTATGGAACGGTATTTACGTGCTACTGGCCGTGCTGAAATTGCTGATGCCGCAAATGGTGTAAAAGTACATTTGAATGCCGATCCAGAAGTGTATGCTAACCCTGCATTATATTTTGATGAAGTAATTGAGATCAATTTATCTGAATTGGAACCGCTTATTAACGGTCCGTTTACACCTGATTTGGCAACGCCTGTTTCTCAAATGAAAGTTGCAGCGGCTACAAATGGCTGGCCGACTAAAGTAGAATGGGGATTGATTGGCTCTTGTACAAACTCTTCGTACGAAGACTTATCCCGTGCAGCTTCGATTGCGCGTCAGGCGATTGATAAAGGTTTGGTGACCAAAGCTGAATTTGGGATCAATCCCGGTTCTGAACAAGTGCGTTACACTGCTGACCGTGATGGTTTGTTGGGCACATTTAGAGATTTAAATGCTACTATTTTTACCAATGCTTGTGGTCCATGTATAGGAATGTGGGACAGGGTTGGTGCTGAAAAAGCAGAGAAGAATACGATTATCCATTCTTTCAACAGAAACTTTGCAAAACGTGCTGATGGTAATCCAAACACCTATGCATTTGTAGCCTCACCAGAAATGGTGGCTGCTATCGCCATTGCGGGTGATTTATCATTTAATCCACTAACTGATACTTTAATCAATAACAAAGGTGAAGCGGTGAAGTTAGATCCTCCTCACGGCGTTGAACTACCGGCCAAAGGTTTTGCTGTAGAAGATGCCGGATTTCAGGCGCCAGCTGCTGATGGTAGTGGTGTGAGTGTTGCCGTTTCTCCAACCTCTAACCGTTTACAATTGTTAGCTCCATTTGCAGCCTGGGAAGGTACTGATCTTAAAGGGCTTAAATTACTGATCAAAGCAAAAGGCAAATGTACTACGGATCATATTTCTATGGCTGGTCCATGGTTGAAATACAGAGGTCATTTAGACAATATCTCTAACAACATGTTGATTGGTGCAGTGAATTTCTTCAACGAAAAAACGGATTTGGTTAAAAATCAATTGACTGGTGAGTACGGTCCTGTTCCTACTACGCAAAGGGCTTATAAAGCTGCAGGTATTGGATCGATTGTCGTGGGGGATGAAAATTATGGGGAAGGTTCTTCCAGAGAACATGCAGCCATGGAGCCACGTCACTTAGGAGTGAGGGCAGTATTGGTAAAATCATTTGCCCGTATCCACGAAACTAACCTAAAAAAACAAGGCATGTTAGCCTTGACTTTTGCTAACAAAAACGACTACAACAATATCCAGGAAGACGATACGATTGATATTTTGGGTTTAACCACCTTTACGCCAAACGTACCACTTACTTTGGTATTTACACACAAAGACGGTGCTGTGGATAAAATTGCAGCTAACCACACTTACAATGAACAACAAATTGAGTGGTTCAAAGCAGGTGGTGCCTTGAATATTATTAGGGCAAGTGTGGATGCTTAATCATGATAAGTTGATTTTTGGGGATTGATTGGATTTATATATTTAGTTGATCCCTTTAATTTAGAAACAAATAAAAAAGCGACATTCTTGAAAAAGGGTGTCGCTTTTTTTGTGCACTTTTTTTTAATTATATTTGTCTAATGTAATTATTAAAGAAAATGCATCATGAAATCAAAAATGTCATTTCAGGACTTACACCAGTTGCAAAATCAGGTACTATTATCGCAGCCCTCAGTTTCCTTGGAACAAGCAAAAATGCAAGTTCAACAATTGAAAAATCAGAGCTCATCAACAAAAAAGACGAGGCCAAACAATTAGTTAATAATTTTTCAGCTCCTGCAAATGAACTTAATATTGAATCGTATTTAACTGAAGGTGCTGAACAACAAGTTTATTTATATCATGATGGTAAATATGTTTTAAAAACCAATGATGCAATTTTTTACGAGACGTGGAAAGATTATTTAGAAAGTTTATTGTTACATAATTATTTTTTTCCTGCTACAGCTTATGAATTATTAGGCTTTATGGTAAAGGGAGACGCAATAGTAGCTTTAGTAAAACAAGCTTTTGTTTGTATTGATGAAGTAACAAACTTGGAGGATGTACGTCAATTTATGAATGATAATGGTTTTTCTATAACAAGAAATAATGATTATTTTAATGCTGATTTAAAAATTCTTATATAAGATCTTCATGATGAAAATGTCGTTGTTAATAAAGGCGTATTATTTTTTATAGATACGGTGATTTATATTAAGAAATCATGATTGTACAACTTATTGTAACCTTAACTTGAAAATGGGTGTTGCTTTTTTTAGTGCCAGGAGATTTTCTGTGGGTAATGATTATTTTTGTTTATATGTACCTTGAGGTGATTTTTTATCATTTCCCCTATATTAGAAAAGCCATCAACTTAGTTTGATGCTCCTACAATACCTTTGCGACTTTGTTTGGTTTGCCTTTGCGGTTTGAAGAATATCTTTTTTACCGCTGATATTTTCTTTGCGTTCTCAGCGTCTCCGCGGTGCATATTTTTTTACCGTAGAGGCGCATGGGTCGCTAAGAAGGAAGCAAACCAATCTTTTACTACTGAAATAACAATACCTTTGAGTTAAAAGCTATCAATTTAATAATCCTACCATACTTTTGCGCGCTTTGCGTGTTTTCCTCATTGTGTTTTGGCGTGAATTTCAACACTTTCTCACGAGTCACTAAGTTTTACGAAAAGACGCCAAAAGGAACGTTTATCTATACAAATTATCTATTATTGCTACCCTCAGAAAATCATTTAGAGCCCTTTTTTTGTTTAGTTTTTTTATAACTTTGATTTAACTAAAAGGCAATTTTATGCATATCCATTTAGATGAAAATTTGAATCCTGAACAGATTAAGGAAAAACTTGAAGCATTGTTAAAAGAAAGAAGGACTCATGCATCAATGGCTGATTTTGCTGGAAAACTAAAAGGTGTTTATGGAGATGGTTTGGCTTACCCAAAAAAATAAGAAATGAATGGGATTAGTTTTTTAGTAGCTACTAATGTTTAAATTTGTTTTGAATAAAATATAAAAATATGACGGCTTTACATCCTCAATTTATTACAGATACTGCTGGGGAAAAACTTGTTGTGATCTCTCTTAAGGAGTATAACCTGCTGATGGAAAATTTAGAGGAATTAGAAGATATTAAGTTCTATGACAAAGCAAAAAAGAGGATGATGGTAAACGTGTTTAATTAAGTGATTATTTGAAAAAAAGAAAGACTAAAAATGTCTAAGTATATTGTTGTTTTAACTAAAAAGTCTCAAAAGCAATTGGATAAATTGCCAGATTAAATTGTAAATCAAATTATTGAAGCATTAAGTTTACTTGAAGACAATCCTTGACCTAGTGGCTGCAAGAAGTTGAAGGGACGAGAAGGATATAGGATCAGGACAGGAGCTTACAGGATTATTTATGATATTTTAGATCAGGAACTTTTGATTGATGTGATTGCTTTGGGTCATAGAAAAGAAGTTTATGAGTAATTTTTTGGTTGTTTTTATTGTTTCCAAATTCAATGATATTAAATAAAACAACCAGGCAAATCAAAATATAATTTCGATTTACCTGGCTCAATACTCCCTAACTTATCAAAAAAAAGATAAGCAATTTCAAATTGAAAACTTATTTTAAGTTGAAAAAATGGGCTAAAAATAAGCTGTAAAACATTGAATTCATTTTTCTTATCATGTTTTTATTTCCTCAAATTCAATATCTTCAATATCTTTATATTCATTTTCTCTAATAGGAATGGCATAACCGTTGTTGTCTTTTTGAAAACAAGTACTATTGGTGATGGCTTGAGAAATGTAGAAAGAAGCCATAAAGCCCATAAATAAATCTACCATCAGCAGGGCATAAATACTCAATAAAAACCCACTACAAAATTTAATATAGCGGCTTAATTTCCAATCTTCTTCAAGTATATATTCTAAATTGTTGCTGTGAATGTTTTTTTTTGAGAATTGATTTTTCCTCGTCACATTCAACTGATTTTTGATAAGCATAATTGAAGAATTTAGTTTGCTTATCAATTCATACCATTCGTCTTTTTTTTATTAAACAGTTGTTTTAAATCCTCATACCATAGTTTATTTAGCCATAGTACCGCTTCCTGATAAGAATTTCGGAGTGGCAGTTTTGCTAAGTTTTTGACAGAACCTTTACGAGAAAAAGTGTCGATAGCTGAAATCATCTTGATGGTTTTATGTAAAAAGTCAATTCTTGTTTTTAGGTAGTCGGCTAAGGTTTAGCCAAGAACCTGCATTGTAACATTCTATTTCCTGTTGTGCCAAATAGTTTTGGGCTTGCATGCTTCTTGTTCCAGATTTACTACAAATTACTAAGGGCGATTTTAACAGTTTGAGGTATTTTACTTTGTTTGGAATATCATGTAATGGAATGTTGATGGCTCCCAAAGCACTTCCGCCAATAAATTCTAATGGCATACGGACATCAATGACGGTACATTTTCTTTCTTTGATAATTGTTTCTAAGTCCATTTTTTTAGGTTAAATAATTTATTGTTTAAATATGTTGTTCTAAATTTTAAAAGTAATAATGTGAATAGGCTGTTTTAAGAGAAAATTTTCACCACAATTCCACCGATTATTCCTCCATGTAGCATACTATAAAATGGGTTTGATGCTATCTGACAAATGCCATCCCTACATCCCCCAAAATCATAGTAAAAATATCCTGCTATTGCCCCAATAGCAATTCCTAGAAAAATAATTTTATAGTTTTTTATAAAATTCACCTGGGTTATTGTTAACTACATGATGAAATTATGCTGAATTTAATGTAATCTCTTGTTAAGCCGTTTTTTATAATTGCTTAGCGAGGATTCAAAAATACATGGTTTTAAAAAAGTTTAAAATGATTTATATCAATAGCTTAAATGATTGTTTATCGTTGATATTTTTTTGATGAAAAATTTATAATGGTTTAACGTTAATGTTTAAGTATTATTGGCTTAACCTGTTAAAGTGAAATTAAATAATTGCTGGCAATGCTGGCAATTATGGGAAACGGATGATGCTGTTTGAGCTAATTTTCGCAGATTTTAAAGTTGAAATCTGTGAAAAGCTGCTCAATCCAATCCGCGTCTAATAGTACAATCGTATATTGTAATACACCCAACGGGTTTACTCAACAAAATATAGGTATTTGTACAAAACGATTTCAAACATTACTTCAAATCAATTCAACCGTTTCGTAGTTTTTTTTTACATTGCTTTATATTTTATGAAAGATGTCATTGATAGAAAAATACAAAGGGAAGATAATTGTTTTAATACCTGTATTCATAATGCTATTGGGTGTTGGATTGATGCTTATATTGAGCAAATTTAAAGAACCCAAACCCAAGGCTGTAGATGTTTTAGCTCCAAAGTATGTGTCTGCCTTGCCTGTTAAATACCAGTCAAGCCGTACAACTTTAATGGCTTTTGGAAAAGTGACCAGTGCCCAATCTATCAATTTGGTAGCAGAAGCTTCAGGTAGACTGATGGGAGGTAAGGTTTCCTTAAAAAAAGCCAGTCGCTTTGCTAAAAATGATTTGTTGTTTAGCATAGACAATACAGATACGAAATTGAATTTGCATGCCCAAAAAAGTGATTTTATACACGCCGTTGGAGCAGCGCTTCCCGATTTTAAAATTGATTATCCGAATGCTTATCAAGCTTGGGACACTTATTGGCAAAACCTTGAGGTGGAAAAAGCATTGCCTGTATTGCCAGCCGCTACTTCAAAAAAAGAAAAGGCTTTTGTAGCTAGTCGTAAAATTACGAGCATGTATTATGCCATAAAATCAGCGGAGGAAAAATTGGCCAAGTTCAATTGTTTTGCGCCTTATGCAGGCAGTATAGCCGACCTGAAAGTAGAAGCCGGAACGGTGGTTGCGGCAGGAACTCCCATCGGTCGTATTATCAGAACAGATGAAATGGAAGCTGAAATTCCTGTTCAGGCCGATATGATTGCTTGGGTTCAAAAAGGAATGTCGGTGAGTTTGTATTCACAAGATAAAAAAATGCATTGGGAAGGTACCGTTGCCAGAATTAGTGATTTTGTAGATGGCAATTCTCAATCAGTAAATGTGTATGTAAAGGTATTTTCAAATGAACAGTACAAAATATTAGAAGGATTGTACCTGAGTGCAGAATTTAAAACGACGATGTTGCATCAAGTGATGTCACTGAGCCGCAAAGCATTGGTCAATAATGACAAAGTTTTTGTAGTGGAGGCTGGTAAATTAAAATTGAAACAGATTACCATTCATAAATTAAATCATGATACCGTATTGTTTTCTGGCTTAAATGAAGGAGACCTTTTGGTGAATGAAAGTTTGATCAATGCCGTGGAAGGAAATGAAGTGAAAGTGAAATAATAGTGTTGAATGATGAGTGTTGAGTTTTTAGTAAAAAGATCAGCATCGTAAGGCACTGAAAGGGCGTAATAAAACAGCAATGGACAACGTTCATTGAAATAGTGTTGAATGATGAGTGTTGAGTTTTTAGTAAAAAGATCAGCATCGTAAGGCCCTGAAAGGGCGTAATAAAACAGCAATGGACAACGTCCATTGAAATAGTGTTGAATGATGAGTGTTGAGTTTTTAGTAAAAAGATCAGCATCGTAAAGCCCTGAAAGGGCGTAATAAAACAGCAATGGACAACGTCCATTGAAATAAAAAATATCAGCATCGTAAGGCACTGAAAGGGCGTAATAAAACAGCAATGGACAACGTCCATTGAAATTGAATGTTGAATAAAAAAATAATTGATTTCAGCACAACATAAAAATGATGGACAAAGTCCATTGAAAAAAAATGAAAAAAATAATAACGTTTTTTGTGGAATACCCCATTTGGGGACAAATGTCAATCCTGGTGATTTTTATCCTGGGCTTGATGAGTTTGTTGTCCATGAATGTGAATTTTTTTCCTGAAATAGATCCCCGAATCATTACCATACAAGTTGCTTTTCCTGGTTCTTCTCCCCAAGAAATGGAAGAGGGCGTGGTGCTAAAAATTGAAAATGCGCTGAGAGGTGTTCAGGGCATTGAACAGGTAAGCTCTATTTCTTCTGAGAATGTTGCTGCGTTGACCATTGAAGGAAAGAAAAATTATGACCAGGATGAGCTGCTCAGCGATGTAAAAAATGCCATCGACAAGGTAAGTTCTTTTCCTACTGGAACAGAAAACCCGATTGTGTATAAAGTAAAATTGACCGAAAGGGTAATCACCATGCTTTTAAAAGGCAATGCTGATTTATTGACGCTCAAGAAATTGGCTGACAATATTGAAGATGATATGCTTGCTTCCGGCAAAGTATCTCAAATTGAAATTAAAGGTTTACCGCCATTAGAAGTAGTGATTGAAATTTCTGAAGAGAACATGCGTAGGTACGGAATCAAGTTTGACGACTTGAGTAGTGCCATTCGCAGAAACAACATGGACATTTCTGCAGGTGCTTTGAAATCTGAAGAAGAAGAAATTCTCATACGTTTCAGGAATAAAAAATACGATCAGGAAGCCATTGGGAATATTGTTGTAAAAAGCAAAATCGATGGCTCGTTGTTGTATGTCAAAGATGTAGCTACGGTTAAGGAACAATTTGCCGAAGCGCCTAACAAAACTATCTATAATGGAGAGCGTGCGGTGACCATTTTGATAAACAAAACACAAAAAGAGGACATGCTCAAAACGGCAGATTATGTCAATGATTATGTGTCTAAATATGGTTTGCAACATCCAGATGTTCAATTGGTAGTGGCTTCCGACAATTCTACCACCGTTCGTCAGCGCATAGATTTGTTGATAAAAGATGGCTGGACAGGCCTGTTGTTGATTGTCGTTTTGTTGGGAATATTTTTACATTTAAGGGTGTCGTTTTGGGTTGCCGTAGGTATTCCAATTTCTTATTTGGGGATGTTTATTATTGCCCAAATGTATGGTACCACCATCAATGCGATTTCCCTTTTTGGGATGATTTTGGTTTCCGGGATTTTGGTAGATGATGCCATTGTGATTTCTGAAAATGTATTTGCCCATTATGAAATGGGTAAAACCCGCGCCCGTGCAGCCATTGACGGTACTTTTGAGGTGTTTCCTTCTGTGTTTACTTCTGTATTTGCAACGATGGTGATGTTTATGCCTTTCTTCTTTTTGGATGGTAGAATGGGTGAAATGTTTGCCGATATGGCATTGGTAGTAATTGCTTGTTTGGGCGTTTCTTTGTTGGATGCGGCATTTTTTCTTCCTGCACATTTGGCACATTCAGAAGCATTTACCAAAAAAGAAAAAGGAAAATTCAGAAAATGGTCAGACAATATCATTGAGGCCATCAGGCTGAAATTTTATGCTCGGGTGTTGAATTACATGTTGCGTAATAAATATTTGGCACTCTCCATTGCCATTGCTTTTATATTTGTCATCACCGGATTATGGAAAGGTGATTTTATCAAAGGTACTTTTTTCCCTTTTGTAGACAATGATAACATTTCGGTTGAATTATCGCTCCCAACCGGTAAAAGGGAAATGGATACCGAACGTATTTTGCAGGAAATTGAAAAGAAAGTTTGGGAAGTTAATAAAGAAATTGCAGCCAAAAGAGAGGATAAGAAAAGTGTCGTTTTGAGTACCAGACTTGAAATCGGGAAAGATGGCGCTGCCGAAAAAGGCTTGATTGATATTCAGTTGATGGATGGTGAACAACGAAATATGTTCAGCTATGATATCAGTGATGCACTTCGGGAAAAAATAGGAGAGGTTCCCGATGCGGATAAACTAACGGTTGGGGCCAAACAGGTTTTTGGAAAACCAATAGTAGTAAGTATCAGAGGGAAGGATTTGGAGGTCTTAGAGGCTGCTAAAAATGCGATAAAGCATGAGCTTAAAATACTTCCAACCTTAAAGGATATAGTCGACAATAATTTTGTAGGTAAACGAGAAATTAAATTAACCCTTAAGCCATTGGCTTATTTTCTGGGATTAAGTACTGCCGATATTTCCAAACAAATTCGACAAGGGTTTTATGGAGAAGAAGTACAACGTTTACAAATTGGAAAAGACGAAGTGAAAGTCTGGGTGCGCTATACTGCGGAAGACCGAAAAAACATAGGAAAGCTTGAAGAAATTAAAATTAAAATAGCCGAAAAAGAATATCCTTTAAGTGAATTGGTCAGTTATACTTTGGAACGGGGTGTGGTGAGTATCAACCATACCGATGGCTCGAGAGAAATCAAAGTAGAAGCTGATCTGGCCAACCAAAACGAATCGGTTCCACCGATTATCAATCAAATCAAAGAAGACGTTCTGCCTAAAATTATGGCTGATTTCCCAGGAGTGAAACTTAAAATGGAGGGTCAGGACAAAGAAACGCAGAAATTTGGAAAGTCTGCGGCCATTGCATTTCCTTTGGCATTGGCGTTTTTGGTCATTACTATTTTGTTGACTTTTAGGTCCAAAGGCCAAACGTTGCTGATCATGATGATGATTCCTTTGGGTATTTACGGCGCGTTCTTAGGACATTTGATAGAAGGGAAACCTGTTTCTATATTGAGTTTTTATGGCATCATTGCGCTTGCCGGAATAGTGGTGAATGACTCCGTGGTTTTTCTAGATACTTTCAACAGGAATATCAAAGAAGGAATGAAATTACGGGATGCCATTTATAATGCTGGCATCTCAAGGTTTAGGGCAATATTCTTAAATTCGTTTGCGAATATATTGGGCTTATATCCTTTGATTTTAGAAAAAAGCCGACAAGCCCAGTTCTTAATTCCGATGGCAATTTCTGTGGCTTGGGGTTTGTTTTTCGTGACCATTTTCACGCTGTTCTTATTTCCTTGTTTGATCTTGTTGTTCAATGATTTAAGGATTTGGGTGTATTCCAAATGGAACAATAAAACCTACAACCAGGAAGAAGTTGAACCTGCATTTGTACCAATAGAAGAAATCAATTAGTTTTTATTGGATTCAAATAACTGTCAATGATATAGTGAATGATGTACAATAAAGGGGTGAGCAAAATGGCAACGATGAATTTGTAGATGTAATTGATGATTCCAACGGAAACGATTTGTTCTAAATTCCAATTCCCAAAAAGGTAAAAGGCAATAAACAGCACCACAAAGCTATCCACCAATTGAGAAATCAAGGTTGATCCTGTTGCCCTTAACCAGAGTTTTTTACTTCCAGTGACAGATTTTATCCACTGAAAAGTGTGCGCATCCAACAATTGACCAATAAAAAAAGCGGTAATAGATCCGAGCATTATTCCCATTCCCTGACGAAAAATGGCGCTGAAAGCATTGTTGATGTTCAATGGGTTTCCATCGATATCTACTTTGTTGATTTCCTGCCAAAAAGCTGCCGGAGGAAGTTGTGTGGTGAAGTAAATCACCAGGAAGGTATAGGCAATTAAAAAAGCGGTGATGATACTTATTTTTTTTACACCTGCTTTGCCAAAATATTCATTGATAATGTCAGAGATCACAAATACAACTGGCCAAATGACCACGCCAGCAGACAAGTTAAAGTCAAGTGTCAAATGATTTATTAAAGGAATTTGCGCGGGAGGGAGGTTTAAAAAAGCTTCACCCGAAAATATTTTTGCGCCAATGATTTCCGCAACAATGGCGTTGGTAATAAATATTCCAGCCAAAATGATGAATAAGTGGTGGTATTTTTGATGAGTAGTATCAGTCATTTGTTAATTGTGAATTTTTAATTTTTAATTTAAAAAGGTAGAGAATTCAATTATTTACTTCCTGAATTTAAAATTCAAAATTTAAAATTCAAAGAATCAGTTTCTAAACTAAAAGTTAAACCTTCAAGCGCTAGCGCAGTATTCGGGAATTTTGCGACGGCTTCCTCTAACAAAATGTCAAGGTTTTTGTAGCGAGATGAAAAATGACCGATAAGGAGCTTTTTAACATTCGCCAAACTCGCAATCGTTGCTGCCTGAAAAGCGGTACTGTGAAATGTCATTTTTGCTCGGTCTGCTAAGTCAGTAGCAAAAGTGGCTTCATGGTAAAGCAAATCAATGTTTTGAAGGAATGGTACAATGCTTTCGTCAAATATGGTATCTGACATGTAGGCATAACTGCCATTTGGTTTTGGAGGTAAAGTGAATGCTTCGTTTTTATACAATACATTTCCTGCAGCGTCAAAAATGTCTAGGCCTTTTTTTAAGTCTGCAATTTCTTGCAGTAAAAGTCCTTCGGGTAACAACTCTTTGTTGATGCGTAATTTTTTAGGTTTTTCCCTGAATACAAATCCGGTACAGGCAATTCGGTGTTTTAGTGGAACCGTACTAACTGTAAGGTCATTGTTTTCAAAAATTATTGCTGGCTGGTTTGGGTCAATTTCATGAAACTGAAGCGGATAATTTAATAATGTTTCAGAGTATTTAAATTGTACGGTAATGATTTCCATTAATCCGTAAGGACCGTAAATGTGTAGCTTTTCTTTCCTGCCATTGAGGTGTAACGTGGAGATAAATCCAACCAAACCCAGGTAGTGATCGCCATGCAAATGGCTGATAAAAATGTGGTTAATCTTTTGATATTTAGCACCATAATGCTTTAGTTGCATTTGTGTACCTTCGCCGCAATCTATTAAGAAATGTTCTTTTTCGACGCAAAGGTATTGTGCACTATGGTGTCTGTTAAAAACCGGAGTGGCTGAACTGGAACCAAGTATTTGAACTGTTATGGCCAAGGAAGTAATTAATCTTCGTCGTCTTCCTGAATTTCTAACGAACGTTCAATTTCGTTTAGAAATACAGCGTCAATCGCCTCTGAATTGGTTGGGAGAATGTTGAGAACATGGTCTAACTGAGAAATTTTGATCAGTTTATTCACGTTGTCATTTGTTCCTGTAATCACCAAAATACCACTGTCGTTTTTACAAAGTCTGTTGGCTACTAAAATGGCACTAAGTCCTGAAGAATCAACATATTTAACTTTTGATAAATCAAGAATGATGTTTTTTACACCTTCTGCATTAAATGTTACCAACTGCGTTTTTAAAACTGGAGCTAGTAATGAATCAAGTTTATCCTCATCCAATTGAATCAGGTTATACTTATCGTGTTTATTTACAGAATATTTCATCTTAAATGGTTTTAAATTTGAATGAGGCGAATGCGCTCAAAGCAAAATGTTTACAATAATATGATTAAAAGCGTTTAAAGAAAAGCAATAACGTTTTTTTCTATGCGCTCAACGATATTCGTGTTTTCTGCTTTGGTGAATTTTTCACCTGTTACTTTTTCGTAAAGTTCAATATATCGGTCGGTAATGGAGTTTACAATTGCCTCGGTCATTTCTGGAATTGTTTGTCCTTCTTTGCCCTGGAAGCCATTTTCAATCAACCATTGTCTTACAAATTCTTTGGAAAGTTGTTTTTGTTTTTCTCCTTTATCCTGACGTTCTTGGTATCCTTCCGAATAAAAATAACGGGAAGAGTCTGGGGTATGAATTTCGTCAATCAAATAGATTTTACCATTTAATTTCCCGAATTCATATTTGGTATCTACCAAAATCAAACCTTGAGCTGCAACCATTGCGGTACCTTTGGCAAATAAGGCTTGGGTATATTTTTCTAATTGTATATAATCTGCTTCTGAAACGATACCTTGTTTTAAGATTTCTTCTCTTGAAATATCTTCATCATGACCAGCATCTGCTTTGGTAGTTGGGGTAATGATCGGACTTGGTAATTTATCGTTTTCTTTTAAACCTTCAGGTAAGTTTACGCCACAAATAATACGTTTTCCTAGCGCATATTCACGTGCTGCATGACCAGCCAAATAACCCCTGATTACCATTTCAACTTTGAATGGCTCACATTTCAAACCAATAGTTACATTAGGATCAGGAGAATTGCTCACCCAATTAGGTACAATATCTTTGGTGGCTTCTAAGTTTTTATACGCTATCTGATTCAATACCTGACCTTTGTAAGGAATTGCTTTTGGCAATACCACATCAAAGGCAGAAATACGATCACTTGCTACTACAACCAGTTTATCAGCAAAATGGTAAACGTCACGCACTTTGCCACGATAGAAATCTGTTTGGCCGGCGAATTTGAAATTGGTTTCTTTTATTGCATTCATACTATTACAAAAGTAAAACTTTCAAATGATATTCAATAGGGGCAGACCTTGTTTTATTAAGAGTTTTTTGATTAATTTTTTTTTGAATAACATTGTAATTTAAAACTATTCTTTAAATTGAAGAGGTACAGTTTTTTGATCCAATGATAAACTTTTATTATTGGAAAAAGACTGTAAATTTGTTTGGATACAACATTTAGAAATCGCCATTGGTATGTCACTGACTTTAACACAAACACATTTTGATAATTTTGTTTGGCTGGCTTATACAGCTCCTCAAAAGGAAGATTTAGAAGCTTTATCCAAACAATATAATCTGGATCATTTTACGGTAATGACTTGTCTGGAATCAGATCATTTGCCTAAAATGGAACAACATGGGGATTATAATTTCATGATTTTAAGGGTGTATTCTGCCAAGCAACATCAAAATGTAACTACTGTTCAGGCATTGTCAGATAAAATCGCCTTTTTTTATAACGACAATTTGTTGGTTACCATACACCGTGTTGATTTTCCTTTTATCAATGAAGTAAGGAATAAATGCACCCTGAATTCATCCGATTTAAAAGTGGAAGAATTGATGACAAGTTTGTTTTTGCAAATTTTTAAAACCTACAAAGCACCTGCAGAATGGCAATCGCAGCAAATGAATAAAATTGAGGATATTATTTTTTTAGAAGATTTACATAAAATATCCTTAGAGAACCTCTATTACCAAAAAACAGAAACAAGGATCAGTAAAAAACTGTTGATACTTTCTCAAGATGTGATTCATCAGTTTCATACTACTAAAAGAGGCAAACCGGAATTAAGGTACGTACATGATTTGCTCTCAAAACTTATTTTAGAATACGATGAAGCCCTTGAAGATGCGCATAACTTGATGCATACTTACATGTCTGTTTCTGCTCAGAAAAACAATGATACGATGAAACTGCTCACCATTGTATCCATGTTTTTTCTGCCTTTAACTTTTATTGTTGGACTTTATGGAATGAATTTCGAGTTTATGCCTGAATTGCATTGGGAATACGGCTATCCATTATCGCTACTTTTTATGGTGGCTATATGTGGTTTTATTTACTATATATTTAAAAGAAGAAAGGTGATTTAATAAATTTCATTTCGTGGTGATTGCTAATTTTTGTGTTGATTGACGGGTAGTTCTTCGTTTTTAATCTTGTAATTAAAACTATTTTTTCCTTGCTAATTTGAGCAAAATCTTATTTTATGTTAAAAAATCATTATTTTTGAAACCTAATAAGAATTTCATGGAATTAAAGAAAGTAGTTTTAAATGATTTACATGCAGCTTTAGGAGCTAAAATGGTATCATTTGCAGGTTTTAATATGCCCGTTAGGTATTCGTCAGATATTGAAGAACATAAATGTGTGAGAGAGGCGGTTGGTGTATTTGATGTGTCTCACATGGGTGAATTTAGTGTAAAAGGTCCTGGAGCACTTGATTTGATTCAACGAATAGTAAGCAATGATGCGGCTAAACTTTTTGATGGTAAAATTCAATATGCTTGTTTCCCAAATGAAACAGGTGGCATCGTAGATGATTTGCTTGTTTATAAAATAGCGGAGGAAGATTATATGTTGGTGGTGAATGCTGGCAATATTGATAAAGATTGGGCTTGGGTTAATAAATTCAATACAACGGGTGTAAAACTTGAAAACCTTTCTGATCAAATTTCTTTGTTTGCCGTGCAAGGTCCGAAAGCCGTGGAGGTAATTCAACAATTGACAACAGTTGATGTGAAGGAGATGGAGTATTATACTTTTACCACCGCTACTTTTGCTGGTATTGACAATGTAATTGTCTCTGCAACAGGTTATACCGGTGCTGGTGGTTTTGAAATTTATGTTCCTAACAAAGATGCTGAAAAAGCATGGAAAGCCATTTTTGAAGCAGGTGCTGCCTATGGAATTAAACCGATTGGCTTAGGTGCTAGAGATACGCTTCGTTTAGAAAAAGGCTATTGTTTGTACGGAAATGATATCGACGATACCACTTCTCCAATAGAAGCGGGTTTGGGTTGGGTGACGAAATTTACTAAGAAATTTACCAATTCTGATGCATTGTTGAAACAAAAAGAAGCGGGAGTTTCTCGCAAATTAATTGGTTTTAAAATGATTGAGCGTGGTATTCCCCGTTCTCATTATGAAATAGTAGATGCACAGGGCAATAAAATAGGAGAGGTAACTTCGGGAACACAATCTCCTATGTTGGGAATTGGTGTTGGTATGGGTTATGTGAAACCTGAATTTGCCGCGGTAGGTGCAGAGATTTTTATCCAAATAAGAGACAAACAATTGAAAGCGGAAGTGGTTAAATTTCCATTTGTTTAATTTAGTTGTCAAGTTAACAAGTTATCATGTAATCGAGTTTGTTGGCAGGTAAAACTTGAAAGCTCGATTACATGACAAATGAAAACTCATTTAAATCATCCATTTATTTAAAGTTTTCAAGTTTTCAAGTTAACAAGTTTTCAAGTTAACAAGTTAACAAGTTATCGAGTTTGTTGGCAAGTAAAACTTGAAAGCTCGATTACATGACAAATGAAAACTCATTTAAATCATCCATTTGTTTAACGTTTTCAAGTTAACAAGTTATCGATTTTGTTGGCAAGTAAAACTTGAAAACTCGATTACATGAAAACTTGAAAACTCATTTAAAAACATCCCTATGAGAAAAGTTGAAGTTTGTTTAAGTCCTGAGTTGATTCATTTGTTTGATTTGAAGGGCAAAATTGTGGTGGTTACAGACATTCTTCGTGCTACGTCTTGTATGACTACAGCTTTAGCTCATGGTGTTAAATCCATCATTCCTGTAGCCAGTTTGGATGAATGTCGTGCCTTGGGAAAACAAGGTTATGTGACTGCTGCCGAAAGGGATGGGAAAAAAGAAGAAGGTTTTGATTTGGGCAATTCTCCATTGAGCTATATGGACCCAACATTAATAGGCAAAACCGTAGCAGTTACTACTACGAATGGTACGCAAGCCATTGTGAAATCTGCTGCGGCACATGAAATTTTAATAGGTTCTTTTTTGAATTTGGATGCCATTTGCAACTATTTGTTAAGTCAGTTTCAGGATGTGGTTATTGTTTGTTCGGGTTGGAAAGGGCACTCGAATATGGAAGATACTTTGTTTGCCGGGGCGGTTGGTGTGGTGTTAAGAAATAATGGATACTTGTCACAGCAAGACAGTACCGACATGGCTATTTATTTGTACATCCTGGCCGAAAAAAATCTGGAAGCATTTTTAGCGAATTGTTCGCATGCCCGTAGGCTCCAAAACTTAGACATCACTGATGATATTGCTTTTTGTTTGACCCTGAATAAATATGATGTTGTTCCGGTGATGGAAAATGGCAAGTTGGTTTCTAAGCAGAAAGTGGTGGTTTAGTTGTTGTATTCAAACGTCAACGGATCCTCAAATTCAAACTTATAATCCAAAGCCTTTACTATTTTCTCCGCATTTACAATTTTAAAAGGAGCTTGGTCATTCATTAAAAATTGAGGTGGAATGGCATTGAATCTGGTGGCCAGTGTTGTATAAAATTCTTTTTTTGTCGGATGCAATGGCGCACAAACATTAAAGGTGTCATCGTAAAGTTGTTTCGTAACGGTTTCACAAAGTATATTCACCGCATCCTTTTGATGGATAAGATTCACTGGAACATTCCCTCCTTCAACATTCATTTTCCCTTCAAAAAACTTCAATAAATTCCTAGTTCCTCCCACCAATCCGCCATAACGAAGTATGGTAATGTGTTTGTTTGGAATGGCTTTGAGAAGGTCTTCGGCTAAAGCTAACTTTTGATTGTGGGCTGCTATGGCATTGGAAACTTCATTTTCAAAAGCTTCCTGGTTGTGCTCATGGTATACAGAAGTAGCACTGACATAGATGATATGCGAAACGCTAGATTTCTCAAGAAACGGCAACAATGACTTGATTTGATTCGGATGAAAATCAAGGCTTGAAGCTTTTCCAGGAGGAATATTGATGACTAAAGTATCGGCGTTTAAAAAATCTTGTACTGTATTTGTGTTATTTATTTCAGGACTTAATTGAAGTAAATAGGGTAGAAGTGATTTACTTTGAAAGTATGCGAGTTTGGATTCCGTTGTAGTACTTACTTTTACCACATATCCTTTTTGTCGTAACTGAACCGCACTTGGAAACCCCAACCAGCCACCACCCAGAAATGCAATTGTGTTGGACGTAGGTAAGTCAGTTTTCAAATGGTTAATTTTGGTTATATAGAATGATGTGAAAATGATTGGAGAATGCTGTATTTTCTCCTCTTTTTCCTTTTGTTTACTTTCACAATTTATTTTTCCTCTTTGAATGGGTGAAAAATCAATTATATATCATTTAGTTTACCAGTGTTAATTACCTGTATGTCAGCTGTGTTGAGGTAGTCTTTGATTTTAAGTAAATTGGAAATTTTGATTGTCCCAATAACATAACTAAAATCTTTACCATAATACCTTTCCGTAATTTTCTCGAACTGGAACTGGTTTAAATTATGCTCCTCGTAATACCTCAGGTAGATTTCAATAGGCAAATCTGTGGTATAGCTTAACTTGTTTTCCTGGTAATGTTTTTTATAGCCATATTTATAATCGTACATATTGGCCGAAATGTCGGAAAATATAGCCGAGCCAGTTGGGTGTCCGCCAGCGCCTTTCCCCTGGAAGAATTGCTTGTCTGAAAATGCTGCTTCAACTACCACTGCATTGTATTCATATTCCACATTATAAAGTTGTCTGTCTTCCGTAACAAATTCAGGGAGTACAAACATCGCTACTTTGTCGTCACCAACTTTTCTAACCGTTGAAATCAATTTGATTTTATAGCCTTTTTCTTTGGCAAATTGCATGTCAAAGCGTGAAAAATTCATGATACCTGCATTCAATACTTCTTCAGGTTTTACAAATACGCCATAAGCATGCGCGGCAATAATTACCAATTTAAACAAGGCATCATAACCCGCAAGGTCAAGGGTTGGGTCTGTTTCGGCAAAACCTAAGTCTTGTGCTTTTTTAAGTGCAATGTCGAAATCAACATTTTCATTGTACACTTTGCTTAGAATATAATTAGAAGAGCTGTTAAAAATGCCCCTGATCGAGTACAGCAATTCGTTGTCATAATATTCTTCTAAATTCCTGATGATGGGAATACTGCCACAAGATGAACCTTCATAAAGTAGGGATACATTTTGTTCCTGTTGCAATTTTACCAATTCAGCCAAGTGTTCAGCCAGCATTTTTTTGTTGGCAGTAACTACTTTTTTGCCATTTTTTAGGGCAGTGGTGATGATGTCGAACGCCTCATCTGCATGGTTGATTACCTCAATAATCAAATCAATTTCAGGATTTAAGAGGATGTCATTTTTCTCAAAAGTGAAATGACTTTCTGGTAAGTTGCGTCTTTTTTTGCGGTCTTTTACACAAATTTTAACGACCTCTGCACCAAATGTTTTGTTTTGAGTTAAAATTTCATAAACTCCTTGTCCTACAACACCATAACCGAAAAGGCCAATCTTAAGATTCTTTTTCATTAGGCTTGTATTTTAATGGATGATTGGTAAAAATCTTTGATGATAAGTTCTATTTCTTTGGTTTCAATCAGGAAACCATCGTGACCATAAAACGAATCTATTTCAACATAAATTCCATTGGGAATTAATTCAGCCAGCTTTTTTTGTTCTTCCACCGGAAACAATACATCGCTCACAATGCCGATTACCAACGTGTTGGCTTTGATTTGTGCCAAGGCATTTTTTACACCACCACGACTTCTTCCAACATGGTGAGAATCCATGGCTTTGGTCAAATACCAGTAAGAATGCACATTAAATCTATTGATTAATTTTTCACCTTGGTATTGTTGGTAAGATTGTGCTTTGTAATGGTCTTTTTTCTCTATATCGGTATCACTTTGGGTGTTCCAGTATGCTTCGTAATTTCTGTATGAAAGTAAAGCGATTGCTCTTGCCGCTTTTAAACCTGCTTTTCCTGTTTCTGGATCTTCATTTTTCCAGGTAGGGTCGGCCATAATCGCCATTCTTTGCGATTCATTGAAAGCAATTCCCCATGGAGAATGTTGTGCATTCGTAGCCAGTAGGATTAAATTGTGAACAATTTCTGGTTGAGATATTGCCCATTCCATGGCTTGTTGTCCACCCAAAGAGCCTCCAACCAAAGTATGTATTTTAGTGATTTCCAGGTCAAGTCTTAACTTATCAAGGGCTTGCACCATATCACGAATGGTGATTTGTGGGAAATCTAAGAAGTAAAGTTTATGTGTATTTGGGTTAATGTCTAACGGACCGGTAGAGCCATAACAAGAACCAAGTATATTGGCACAAATGATAAAATGTTTGGACGGGTCAAATAATTTACCTTCTCCAATCATTCCATCCCACCATGAAATTGCATCTGAATTGGCAGTCAAAGCATGACAAACCCAGATGACATTGCTTTTATCAGCATTGAGTTTGCCAAGAGTGGAATAATTGAGCTGAAAACCAGGAAGTAAATCTCCTGACTCTAGCAAGATGGTGTCGTTATACTTAAAATTTTTGTTTTCCACGCTAAGCTATTTATGGAATGTGAAGCCTCAAATTTAACTTTAAAAAGACTTATATCAAAAAATAAAGGGGTGAATGTCAGGGCAAACGCATTAAAATAATTAGAATAAAAAATTCAATATAAAAAGCCTCATCCCAACGCTCGTAACCTTCGCACTCTCGTGCTCGCTTATAAAGGAAAAGGGCTTTAAATCCCGATGAAATCA
>Ga0209353_10000651_pt1 | contig 20870 bp, 14 predicted proteins | sample LauGreSpBDMM15SD_2_FD_187561 | JGI IMG/M metagenome (GOLD analysis project Ga0209353, IMG submission 187561) | Freshwater lake microbial communities from Lake Michigan, USA - Sp13.BD.MM15.SD (SPAdes) (version 2) | ecosystem: Environmental > Aquatic > Freshwater > Lake | place: Lake Michigan...
ATTCTGCATATCAAATAATTAACCGGACGTTTCGCAAAAAATGATACCGCTATTCACAGTTTACAATATCTGGCGTCTATGTATACAATAGAATGTCCGAATATAATGAAGTCGAGGCGCTCGGCGATCAGCTTAAACCATCACCCATAACAACAAATTTAATCCTTACATGTCTGGGTTTTAGTGTCCCTCTCGGCCTATATTTAAGTTTCGTATATTCGCCAACGGGAGGAATAGAAACGTTTCTCGCAATATTTTTCGGAACATTTGTCTTGGGTTACATAGTTACGATCATGTATTATCGCATGGTTGTTATACACAAATCTACTCCGCTTGATCGAGGTCAACTGCAATCAATCGCGGGAACTACCGCCGCCGCATTCATGGTAGTATTTCTAACATTATTCGCATTAAGTGTAAATCCAAAATTAATCACTATATTCGAAAATACAATTGGTATTTGGTATCTAAGTATCATGGGAAATGACTCTTTCCTCAATGAGATATTCACAAGCGATACGTTTAGTAACTTTCGCGAACAATCTGATAGTAAAATATTTAATTATAATTTCTTGCTCACACGTCTAAATGATAATAATATAAACGGATTCGTCGATTATTTTAAGTCAGATTGCGACAAATCCGATGGTAAGACGCCGGGTGTCGATTTTCCCTTCGATTTTAAACCCAATTTTAAAGATCATGGGCAGTTGATTAAACTAAGGAGCTTGGTTGAGACAAAACGAACCGTTGGGTATTTCACGTGGATTTATTTAACATCTGTCGTATCGCTAATGATCAGTATCATCGCAGTCACTATGAAAGCGTAAACTGTAAAAGAGTTTATGTTATCATTCAAACTCCTTCGACATGCTTCGCATATCTACAGAGTTCAGTCGCTCACCTACGCTATCGCTCCGGGTCGCTCCAAAAATTCTCGTATATTAATACCGCAAATATAGTAAAATTGCTAAATATGATAAAATTGCGAAAACAATAGAGACTCCCCAAATCGGAATTACCGTTTTATTACGATATCCCAACCCAAATTGTCTAAACTCGCCATCTTTTCCGTAAGCAAACCCCGGTTTCATATAATGGAATAGTGTAAACGAAATTAAAAATAATAAAATCGCAAAATTTGTTTTATATTGACGAACAATTGATTTTGAAAACATGGATAATATAAAACTGTTATATTATCTACTTATAAAATTGGACGAACTCTATAGTCGTCATTATTATTCATCTCCGAAATCGTTGTCGCGATCTTCTTCATAATATGCCCCGTCTGCGTCATCGCCCATATAACCGCGAATATCATTCGCTTCCTCGTCGTAAAATTCATCGATTTCGGCATTTTCTTGCTCCTCTATTTCGGCGACATCTCGTTGTATCGGAATATCATCCTCATCCTCCAATTCGGTCCGCTTAGACAATTGATTGATTACATCATTTCGCTCTTCCACATATCGCGTTTTATCATATTCAACCAAACCCTTACGAAGACCGACATTCCATCTACCCAATTTTAATAGCTTCTTGGTATCTTCCACCCGGCGCTCGTCCGTTTCCATATCACGCAAGAAATCCGTAATGATTTTCTTTTCCTTCATGCGGGAGCGAGTAACACGCTTTTCAATACTCGTATAGTCAAGGTCAACCGACTTTTTATTAGTATGATTCATATCAATAAATGCTAAAATGAGCTCGCTTACTCGCATTTTCAACTGTTTTTTATCTCCCGCTACGATTTGTATTTCAGAAATCGTGTTCGCGTATTCCGACGAATCCTCGTTTACGTCCTTCTCGACAGAACTATTCAATTTAAACGGGTCGGTCGCGTCGTTTGATTTCTCGCGACGTGCCTTTTTTCGATTCGCAACATCCAATTGAATTAACTCATCCAGATCTGCCGCCTTGATGTATTCATATATAACAGAATACCATGTATACGAATATATCATGTATAATGTTCGTTTTGTAAACAGTGAATAATAGCTGCGTGCAGGCAATTCGCCATCTGGGCCGCGATGAATTGGTGTAAATGCGGGTATTAAACTCAAAAATCGACTCAAATCACTAAGATTTTGCTGAACGGTCTCTAATAATACAGACAGTGTCTTGTCGTGTTTGAATTGGTTCAATGATTTATGTGAATCTGTTAAAAAGTTGGTAATATCCATGTTGTGTGGTCCAGCAAAACCCCAATGTTTGTGCGATTTATTACTGGGTTCGTGATTATTTAATATCATTTCTGGATAAACACGAGACATTGCGAAAACAGATTCGCGAATAAATTGTGTAACGGTATACATTGCAGATTCGTCATGTTTGGTCAATCCGTGCACATAAGTATGATCCATATTCCAAATGTGAATATTAGACAGCTGTTCCTCGATATCATTCCGCTTGACCGCCGTTAATTTGGAATTTTCGCCGATGAAATTTACAATACGTTCCAACAAGTTCGCGTTCGCATGCGTTAACCAGTTATTCAATTTATAAGTTTCTTGACTATCTTCGGCTATCATGGCTCTTGGATTATATTTGTCCAATACGTCAGATAATAGGTTTCGGAATTTATCACACATCGCAACGTCATTACAGTCGTCGTCCGATGCATATTTATTGTTCAAATACTGCAGGAAATCACTCAGTGCAGATATTCGCGAGCCTTTCAATTTATCAGTATTCATCGGGACAATATTTCGCTTGTTTACAATGTCCATCAATTGCAACAGGTTACCGTTCGTAAACCGTTTTCCGCTGCGTTTTAATAACTCGATCTTGTCGGACAATGAAGCCATTGGATTATATTCGGGGAGCTTTTCGGGAAACAATGTCCGCATCTGTTCTGGTATGGGAACCCGAGTGTTTAAATTACAGTAATGAATAAAGGCCCTATATGCATTCTTTTCAAAGTGCTCGTTTGATAATTCCATTGAATATATCAAACCCGTTCGCTTAGGATCATATAAAAAGGGTGCCTTTGCGCGGCGTTTTGTAATATCAATAATTTCAGTCCATCCACGAACCATTCGGACGTGAACTGTGATTTCCTTATTCTCGTTTTCAAAATATTCCAATGTGTTCGACGTATGTTTATCGCTGCAGCATGCATTTTCGGTGTAAAACGAATTCGATACCGTCTTTAATAACAATCCCTTGTTGCGAACAATTCGGTTCACATTTTCAATTACCGCGAGACCAAACATGGATGATTTTGTAATATACATGGCCAGTTGATTTCGCTGGGATTTATCACCGGTCTTTTGCATTTCAACAAGTTCGGTTTTATAATCGGAAGGTATACCGCGAAGATTTTTTACCACATTAAACTCAAACGTCGGAGGAAGGAAATGGACCCAACCACTAACCGAATGTTCCTGTGGGATAACTTCGTCGGGATGCAATAGCAAATACTCGTTCTTTTTCACATACAGTTCGGTTAATTCCGACCGGGTTAATACCGCACCGCGTATAGTTTGTTCAAGTTGCGATTTAATCACCTCGACTGGTAGTGGCTTTATAGATGTCCATGGGTCCGAACTCTTTGCCTTGATTATATTTAATATACACGCCAAATATTGGAGTCCCGTTGTATCGCCAATTGCGCCCTGATTGTCGGGAAATCCAGAGAACGACTGAACGCACCCCGGAAATGTTTTTTGGATTTTAAATGACGGAACGGCGGTTTGTATCGCGACCAAAATTAAAGACGTTACTATTAATATTATGCGCTTATTTCTATAAATTGCATAAGGCGGTAACCGTTTCTGTTTTTCTTTTTCCAATAAATCATTTTCCGTCTTATATTGCTGTTCTGTTTTAATATCACGGCTTATAATTTCGAGAGACGTTCTTAATACAAATTCCTCAATGTTTTCTACGGGGACGCCGATGTGCGATGAAATTGAGCGCAAAATTTTATACGCCAATTCGGAATCTTCATTCTCGAAGACCCGCTCCTTTTTCTGCCGGCGTCTCTCGATCATGGCTACCATCGCATCTCCGGAGTCAGTTTCCAATACCTCACTCGTTACGATTTTAAAACCATGTTCATCGAATCCCTGTTCGTCTACAAAATCAATCTTTCGCAACACTTCTCCGCTATGTTTATCCACAATACTATCGCCATCGTCGCTCAATACTCCCTGTTTTCTACACAGCTCGCTTTGTCTTTGTAAATAGGTATCCGTCGATACAAATGCCTTGGCTAATTCGAAAATTGCCGTGGGAAATAATTTCGTGTTTGTTTCGATGCAATACAGCCAATATTGATTCTCTCCCAATTCGTTTACCATGGCGTCTCGACAATATTTGCCGACGAACTCAATAATATCGTGTTGTTTTTTCACGAAATCCGATTGGCCTAATATTTGACCACGTAAAGGCATATAGGGCGACTGTAGACCGCCAACTTCCTTCGCAAATTTTCCCATCTCAAACGCGACATCGTTCGCTTTATACCGTTGAACATGGTTCAACCTTGCGATGTTCTTTAATTTACGTGTAGCGTCTTGGATTAAATCATGCAATTCGTCCTCAAGTGTCTCAACGGACACTGCGAAGCGCTTGTCGAATTCACTCACCAATTGTTTGCGCGAAATGTCTCGCATTCTTTTTTCTGCATCTTGGAGGCTTTCACATATATTCCTCTTCGAATCTCGAAAACATATCTTGCTCATATTACAAAATAGCTCGTTGCTATCAACAAATGCGGTTTCGTCCATTCCTTCCTCGTGAACCCATTGCCCCCCAACTCGCTTGTAATAAGCAACCCGTTTTCGCATATCGGCTTCAGCGGACGCCTCGCGAACATCCTTCGCAGAAAGTTTGGTTTCATCAATATTTGATGGTAAATGGGGGCGGACCTCTAATCGTGCATATTCGCCATCCCGAACAAGTTTTTTACCGGAAATCATATTCTCAGCCATCTCCGGCGCCATTTTGGGCGGACAATCGTGTTTTTGTATAAGAGATTCAATTAAAAATTCGGTAAATTCGTCCTTCGAGTATTTCTTGGCGGCGTCCTTATATGATTTCAAAATCTCATAGGGTGTGTCGTCGAAATCCGCGTCGTAGAATATGACGTCTTTTCCGTTATCCAGTTGTAAGTCCTTCATGGAAGTATATGTCTTAGTTAAGACGCGTCGCACGCAATCATATGGCTTAATTTTTTCAAGCTTGGACATATCGTCGGATTCGGTTGCCCGAGTTTCTCGTTGATTTAATGCATCAGACAGGTTTTCAGGTGTAACCAAAGATATCATAATCATGCGTAATAATGTATTAAACAAGTTCGCATTATCGCTGCTATACATTTTGGACAGCCATTCAGAAGAACTCACCCAAGGTTGATTCTTTTTATCTCCTGCATGTATTTTATATAAATCCACTACTAGATCGAGAAAATTGCGTTTTTCGGAAAGAGCTAGTTCAATTTGAGTAGGGAGTGGTGTTGATCCGATATAATGTGCATCGCGCATTTTTAACATTTCATCGCCCAATTTCGACAGACGCAATTTATATTCCTTGGCCTGGGTTTTCACAAAATATCGAATCGCATTATAATGACTATAGTTTAAATCATCGGAATATACCAAGATCGGTTCAAGTGCACTAACGGCACGTTTCAATGATAAAAATTTGAACAGTCCGGTTTCCGGATGCATGGCGGTTAATAACCGAATCAGGGTTGTTGTATCGGGGGCCATACTCTGTAAAAATTTGGAAAAACGGGCTGGATCATTTTCCAATTTTTCATCCAATACAAATTCTTGGATGGTTTTTTCAAATGCTCCGTCGGAAAATGCATCCTCCCAGAAGGTCTTATCCATATCTTTCTTAAAATCGTCGATTAATCGCGGAGTCACATCAATGCGTTTGGTTAATAATCGAAATAGATACAAATAATTTTGTGATAATATGGATTTTGTTGATATGGATGATCCGGGCAAATCGATCGACGAAAAATGCAAGACCGGTTTGGGTAAAACCACAATTGATTTCATGGTCAATGAATCATTCGGAGTCATATTTTCGCGTAAATATACACGTCTTCCGGTGGTTGATACCGACGGAGCCAATACGGATTCGCCCAGATTATATCTCTGAATTACATATTGTCTCTGAATATAGGCATCATTGACCTTTCCCGAGCTTATTACGGTGCTATAGAAATTTTCCAAGTTGTTCACGATTGTTTCGAGTGCCGCAGATACGGGCAAATTCGGGGTTAAATATTCATCATTTATAGATGGTGAAGAAAACGGCGTCTGTGACGAATTTAGTTTACTATAATACTTCACATACGCACTCTGATCATCTCCACGCATTCTATTTTGTAAATAATCTTCCGTGGTTGATGCATCCGACATGATTGTTTCGCCGGACTCGAGCTGCGTAGCATCTTCCATAACGGGAAGAATTGAATTCGAATACGTTTTACGCTTCAATGCGACCACAGGCATGATCCACTTTATTTTTTGATCCAATTTTTCAATATGTTTTGCGAGAGGTTTGTGTAGCGCACCGAGTGATTTTATATCATACACATTTCCGTTGGAGTCAAATTTCGAAAATTGATTACGTAATTCACGGAAACGTTCGATCAACATGTGAATATTGTCCATGGCGTGTTTGCTGCGACGTTCGTTGGGAATATCCGACAATAATACATCCAACATATCATTTACTTGCGTTTCAATACCATGTCTCATCTGTTTTTCGGACAATTCGACATCTTGTGTGAATTCACCTAACTGTTTTCCATAAACTATTTCATTGGCGGCCGTATATAAATTATGCAACTCCTCGCGAACGGACAAATCGGGGCGAACATTGTCCGACACATGAATTAATGCTTCACCCACATCGTTGTATTCAATCGTCGCATCACTTACGTTATATCTGTCTGGCTCGAATTCTTCCCCCTCCTCAAGATCATCGCGAACATCGAGTAATGATGCGATTTTCGACAAGGATGCGGGCTTGGTTCGTATCACAATTTGTTCGAGTGGAATTGTAAGAGGTAGACCCTTGTATTCAAAGTCGAGGTAAATAACATCTAAATCAGGATACGTTGTAATTTCGATCTTGTCTTCTTCTAAATTGGTAATCTCACCAGTAATAATAGTGGGTATTTCGCCGGAAAAATGAATATCAACCCATGTTTTGGGCAATAAAAGATGTTGTCTAGCATACCCTTGCTCTTCGCTACGACTGATCAAACTGATTTGATCAATATTCTCATCGGTAATTTGACCATCGTCGTTGAGCTTGAGTTGGTATGGATGAAACGTGGTTACATTTGTTAAATCAATTTGATGTTCGTCTATATATGTGATAAAAAACATTTGTAAATGCAATTCGGTATTTTTTTCGGAATGTATTTCAATAATATCTCCTAATTCTAAAGTAACATCTTTCGGCCCAGTTGTATCATTTTTTGGGTTATTACTATTATATAATCCCGTATCAGACATTATATATTAGATACATAAAATTAGCATCGGTTATACCAATACCGAAAACAAGTTAAATATATCGGGATATGTATTTATACAATGCCGGACAATGAGTCGCAATCCATATATAGTTCCCATAATATCAAACCCGATCCACCTGCAAAAATAGAGGTTCGGCCGTATTGTGCAGGCACGGGTCAACTATATAACGTGTGGAATTACGATAAAGATATGATATGTGTAGATGAACCTCAAAATATCACACAATGTCGTTCAATTATATGGTCATCTCCTGAAAACAAACTATTGTCCTTCTCTCCTGGTAAATCCACGCCATGCAACAAGTTCTGTTCGAAATATTCCGAAAATGTATCAGACGTTTACGTGAATGAGTATATCGAAGGCACGATGGTACATTTATTTTATGATCCACGTATTAAATCATGGGAGATCGCGACAGCCCGCTCGGTTGGTGGAATGTATCAAGTATCCAATCATGACGAATATGATCGAAAAACATTTACGCGCACGCAAAACTATCGCGAATATCACATAAAAAATCGCAAAACTGTGCGTAAAATGTTTACGGATGCATTGCGCGAAGAGCATACCCCGTTATCGCAGATTGAAATGTTACGGTATTTTCCAAATAATTATTCTTATACGTTTATATTAAAACACCCGGACAGTCCAATTGTGTTTCCGGTTACATCGCCGACATTGTATTTGGTCGCGGTTTACGATATCATTTCGAAATATCAACGCGCGATATCGATTCCGCCACACGTTTTCCAGTCATGGGGATTTTTACAGAATACCCCGATTGAATTTCCAAAGCAACACCCGATTTGCGATCTAAGTGATCTCAATGAAATGCAGTTATCCGATAAACATACACAAAATATTGTTTCTGGGTATGTGGCGACTCATTTACCCACCGGTAACAGATGTGTATTTATCAATCAAAAATATAGGGATTTACTACGACTGCAGCGCGCCGACCCGCGGTTTGTGTATCATTATTTAGCTTTACGTAAATCCGAGTTAATTGAACAATATGTGGCCACGTTCCCGCGATTTCGACGAATGTTTCATATGTTTCGAGAACATTATACCGATTTTATAGAAAATTTGCATACGGCATATTTAGTGAAATACGTTTGGCGAAAAAGTGTTACCGTTTCCGATAATTACGACAAATATGTAGATGCGATACACCGCGAAATATATATCCCGTCAATTCGAAAATCAAAGGTTGTGATTACCCGCAAAGTTGTTCACGATTACATCATGAATAAAACCCCGGGCGATATAATGTATGCACTATATTACGAAAAACGCGCAATTATGCGTTTGGCCGAAAACTCCGGCGAAGTGTAGCGCGGTTTATATGCTTAATAAAATATCTATGTATATAGTGGGGACGATATACAACGGCCCCAAGGTTGCCCCTTTAGCTTAGTGGTATAGCGTTACACTTGTAATGTAAAGGTCGCGTGTTCGATTCACGCAGGGGGCTTTTTTACAAAATCCAATGATTTTGTAAAACTAAGAAATACAGGAACAATATACATATTTAGTATATAATGGATCTGTTTACACAGTTATTTTGGCTTAGTTTCTTACTTTTTATTGGATTGTCCTTCTATTTATTATGTTGCACAAAAAGAACTCCCGTATTTTATGCTCAGATTGCGTCAGGATTTGGTATGTTCGCAACTAGTAAGATTGGGCGTAGGTTTTTGAGACTGGGATAATAATTAGCATATATATTCAGAACACTTCGCTCACATCCGGCTTCGGCTCCAAACCACTTCAAGTATTTTTACAAAATTATATAAGTTTGTAAAAATTTAATGTATGATATATTTGGATGAAAAAAAGGCGCTAGCCGAAGTTTACATTTTGGAATAAATTTCAGACAACTTACTCAAAATTTGAATATACTTCATGGTGTGTGATTTATTTACGGAATCCATCTCACGAATGGGTGCACGCAACGTATCGATAGCAGTCATAAGCTCTTGACTATTTGCGACTGTAGTAAGATCGGTGGCGTAATCTTTGTTAATAAAGAAATCAATATCACCACTGTCGATAGAAACCTTATATCTCGCATATACATTGGCGTTCCATGCCTTAACAATAATTGTCGGATTCGCACGCTTAATCGTCTCGAACGATTTTCGTGCGGTCGCAATATCTATATTGTCTGGAAATATGCGAATAATATCATCCAAAAATGCGAAAAACTGGGTATTAAATGTTTTCAAAATAGATGACTTGTCCGACATTTATATATCGTAGATTCATATTTTTATATATGTTATATTAATATATATTGTCGATAATTGAACCATGTTATATATTTCAAATAAATTTACTTATCTGTTCATTTTAGCCATTCTGCTTGGTTTGCTAGTGTTTATGAATAGCAACACACTTTTTCCGATACACGAAGGTGCGGATGGCGCCTCTGCGCCAGAAGTAAACGAAGGAGCGGCGACACTCGACAATAAGGCGATCAGCGGGGCGATATCTAAAATGTCGGGAAATTCTCAGCTATTGGATATTGATAGCAAAATACAAATGTGCAGGTCGCTAATTGACGAAATTAACCAAAAAATTCCTGCGAAAATCCAGGATATTGTTATAGATCAGGTAAGTCAAACCGATGATCCAAATTTAATAGGCATTACGATTAAACCCGGTGTCACAACTATGTTAAGCCCGATTACAAATACACAGATGCAAACAGCTAGTTGGAAAATTTCCGCGGTTTTACCCATGGGAAAACAGGGTCAAAAAGGAAATCAGGGGCCTCAGGGACCTCCTGGTCCAGCTGGAGAGACCGGGGTTCCGGGTGACCAAGGTCCTCAAGGTCCTTGGGGAAATAGTAAAGAATGTAATACATGCAAATAATTTTAATAGTCGGGATATGTATAGAAATGTTAACATATCCCATTATTTTTATATTCACATTTATATTTTTGACTATATCGTATATACTTTATTTTAGTAAGACTGTTGAGAGCTTGGAGAATAATGATATTATTCCCATATCCCAAGATACAGCTTTAGGTAATTCTTTGAATATATCATCCGCCGATACTACGTTGTATACAGCGAATAACATTAATTATAGTGTGATTAATACAAAGATTCAATACATAGATAGTGAACTTGATAGAATTAAATCAGTATATGATAAAATATCATTTAAAATCGGCAGTGTAATTACAAGTGTTAATCCTATGGATAAACCCAAGATAAGCATTGGCGGAAATTACCCGGAAAATATAATTCTTAACTTTAAACTTCTTCCGCCCAAGCCAGGCGATGCAGGTGAAATCGGTGATGATGGTATAACCGGTCCAGACGGGCCACGTGGTGGTCCGGGCAATCGAGGTATTAACGGCGGTAATGGGGTAGGAGGTCAATAAAAAAATCATATTTATATATAGCGAATTATAACTATGGTATTTGGCGATCTCCCTGTACCTACGGAAATGCCCGAAAGTCAAATACAAAGAATCAAAGATCTAAAATGCCCGCCACCTTTAGCACCATCGCAGGCGAATGCTAAATTGCGCGCGTTAAATGACTCTATTCGACAACAGGCGTCTCAAATTGAAATATTAGAACAATTAATCAAAGATTTAGAAAGTCGATACAAAATTACTTTCACGTGCGATTCTGCGCCTATTTTTGACTTACAATCTGTAAACCATCCAAGGATCGATTTAAGTGGTTCTATTACAAATGTAAATTTAAGCATACATATGTATAATGCACTACCCGGAATAAAAGGTCCTCCTGGGTTGCAAGGGGTGCAAGGAGATACAGGAAATTCTAATATACCCGGCACACAAGGAATAATTGGTTATTATGGTATGCGCGGCGACTCTGTAAAATAAAAGGTGTGCCTACAATATATAAATGGGGCCATATCTTAGTCAAGAGAATCGCGATTTCGTCGCAAATTCTTACGCGAAACAAGCGATGGCTTATTTTAAGTTAAATATACAGGCTGCTAATTTAACTACATATCTGAAAGACCGTAAAACCTATATGCTCGAGTCTGATTATACAAGTTATATAAATACATTGGCTACATTAACAAAGAATTATCCGACTGTCCTCACTGATGTTCAAGAACACCGACCGTTCTTTAATTTGTTTTATGGAAGACTTCTTTACTATACATACAAGGTGAATAGTAACTTTAATAGTCAGATGGCGGATCTCTCGAGTGAGCTTAGTGCACTTGATTCGACAGCCCGCAGCTTTGTATTAAATAATTGTGATAACCCAAATACCGCTATTCCGGATGATAATAAGTGTAAGATCGGCGATGTTAAATCCAATTTTCAAAATGATATATTACCAACAAAAATAATATCCAATAATATAGTTAGCTCGTTAACGCCGGCTAGTCCGCAATATACAGCGGCCAAAACAATTAATGATTCAATTAATAATGCGTATGATTGGGATTATATGAATACTACATTTAATGAAAATGGTATACAATATTCAACTCTTAATAAGGATACAATAAAAAGGACTTATTCAGCTTCTTCAACGTTTGTGAAAAATGCGTATAACAATTGTGCAGATACAACCGGTAAGACTTTAATTAGTTTAAATGACGATGGTAAACCAAACTGTCTTGCTGAGGAATATGATAAGGCATCTACAACATGCAATAAGGGCATTTCGCAATCGAAAGTATATCAATACGATAAGGGAACCGAATTATTAACCAAATTATGGACAGATGTTTCCAATTCGATTCCAGGAAATACATTACAAGCAAATCGCACCGTATTAACAAGCGCCCAATATTCTTGCAATAAATGGGTTCAAATGTTCAATGTGTGGGAGGAAAAGGAAGAAGAAGCAATCGCAACACCATGTAATCCAGAACGAACTATACAAACAACCTATGATCCGGCCATGCTAAAAATGGCCGAAGATTGGAATCGATCCGCATCCTCGTATATTGAGTCACTTATGAAACGACTTGAAACAATTAATCGATATATTGAGACTTACCCCCATATTTTACAATTGAGAGAAGATGACGTGACGTTTGGCCCGAATTCGTTAGGCGCATCTATGTTATTAAAATACAAGGTAAATGAACTAAAACCTGGTGTAGCTCCTGTTCAATATTTAGAGATGTTGGTTCCAAACGGTGCACAAGGAAAAACGGGAGATGATGGTCCAGTAGGGCTAACAGGTGAACCAGGTCAATCTGGATCTCTTGGTAAAGTTGGTAAAATGGGTGATCCAACGCTTCCGTCGGTATACGAGTAAGGCGGTTTTTATGTAGTGAATAACTAATAGTTTTGTATTTGTCTATTATATAAAACTATTCCATACATATGCTAAATAATGTGTTTATAATAATAATATTATCTATTACATTTATTTGTCTTTTTCAGTTTATAGCGACGTTGGTCGATTATCGTAAGGTTCTGATTGTGGAACCATTGAATTCTGGTGAAAATATTGTATTTCCGGAGGCAAATAAGGTGGACGCATCAAATTTGGAAATGCGTATCAATCATTTAGATTCTGTAATCGAAGAGTTAAATGCTATTCGAGATACCGTTTCTTCTTCGAAACAAATATTGAAACTTACGTCGTCTGAAAAAACGGCACCAGAGCAAGATGCCGCGGCTGTTCCCGTATATGGATTAAATATGAGCGCATTTGAGCGACAAGAAAGTATATGTGAAAATAAGTGTTCATCTTTTGATACTTCCGAAGTATTCGACGTAACTATATCGGGTGAACCATTAGCTCAAACGATACATATTGATGTTCCGGTGGGAAAACGTGGCCCTGACGGTGATGCCGGAAAACGTGGCCCTAAAGGGAAAAGGGGAGAACCGGGCGACGTAGGACCCGTTGGATACTGTGGGTTATCGATATGTTAACTCCAACCTGTTTTTCTATCAATTATAGTGATTTTGAAACAAACTGATTCTTATGTTGTGATTGGATTTCGTCGATACGTTTTTGTTGTAGCGTATCAATGGTCACACTTTGACTAATTTTATCGGGTTGATATGCGTCGGGTGGTGTATTAATGCTAATAATTTCATCATTCGCAGATACGTAGTTATACATTTGTCTACGACCGCTTGATCCCTTCGCGCTCAATTCATCGGGCGTTAGGTTATACATGGTATAAGGTTCGGATACAATGTTCATACCGCCAGTCGAAAGCATAATACTCGAACCAACTGGATCGATGGGTTCGCGCATAATCCGTTTTTTTGTTTCTACGCTGGCCGCCGTTTGAAAATGTTGGATGATATCATCGCCTAAAATAACTCGATAACTATGTTTCACTAAAAGTAATGCTGGGACGCTATTAACGTTTGGCGGCATGACTACTCTCTGCCCGTTTTCTAAAATGATATACATCTGATTATTATTTGGGTCGCGACGACGTTTATCTATACACAAAAAATTAATCTTTTCCGCTAAATTGCCCTTGACCAGGAATTGCAAAACGCGCTGCGAATGCTTGCAGTGATTGCTATAATACAACGTATCCATATTTTGTATTATATTTAGAGTTGTCTAGTTGCACAATAACGCATCGAGGTTTAGCTAAATTATTTCGCAAGTCGAAGGAGTTTGGACAAAAATGTAGGTGATGCGAAGCGAACCGCAGTTTTTGGATTTAATTCCAAAGGCGCTAGTCTAAGGAGTTTACTTTACGCACATCGTATACAACAGGCGGTTTTGGAAATAGAAAACCGCATAAGTGGCCGCGGATCCAACGATTGCGACTAAATATTCAACCCTCATTTTGTGCATGAGCATTCCGTAAAGGCCGCTTACCAAGGTAAGAACCATGAAGATGAAGGAAATCACAGCCAACCAGTAAAACCAATCGCAGTATTTGCGACTCAAGGGACCGAACAGTGTTTGGGTAGTAGAAGAATCCATTTATATAATTGACGTATATATTATTATTAAATGTAAATGTAGATATATAATACATAAAATGGAAATAATATATAATTTATTGTCTAAATATTATAAGGATGAGAAATTTCTGGTGATCGGGCTCGTTGTAGTCAGTTTGATCTCAAATATAATCCAAACCACCGGTATTTCCCATTTTAATGCGAAATTAATAACGGCCGTTCAGGGAGGTGAATTTGGTAATATACTCACCTTTTTCAAATGGTTTATGTTAATATGGGTGATTTACGTAACAACGTATTATATTTATCAAACACTTCAATATAAACTGATTATTCAATTACGCCAATGGTTGCGATTCGAGATTACCAAGGGTGTAATAAAGGCGAACTCCGAACAATTAAGTAATGTTAATTTTACAAAAATCGCGACCCCCATCTCGCGAACATCGACAACCATTTTTTATTTAGCAACCACCGTATTAACGTATCTTTTACCAAGCACAACGTTCTTTTTATCAACATTAGGATTTATGTTTTATAATAGTTTATGGCTCGGTTCCATATTCATGGTTGGGAATTTCATATTGGGTGGTATATTATTATATAAATGGTCGACCTTGCGCAAGGAAAGCATAATATACGAGAACAATTCTGCAGATACAGAAAAATATTTGATTGAAGTATTAAATAATATGGACAAGGTTGTTCTCCGTGGGCAAAGTGAGAGAGAAATCGCAGAATTCAAGAATTTGATGAATACAACTGTTGAAAGTGGTAACAAATTTTATTTGGACTGTGCGGACACAATGTTTACAATAACCATTGTTAATTTGGTCACCGTATTCTGCTGCATCGGCTACGCAATTTATTTGTTTAAGCAAAAACATATATCCATCACTTTATTCCTTACCATATTCACATTGTGTTTATTATATCGGGAAAAGGTGACTACATTGATTAGTGAAATGCTTGATTATCTTGAACTGACTGGTCGCGCAGCATCACAATTGCCTTGGTTTGAGGAGTATAAAGACTTATTCGACCCAAGCATCAGTGCGAAAAAATACGATGAGATTGATATTCCGTTCCAAAAAATAGAGTTTGACGACGTGTCGTTCCGATATCCAGGCGTTTCCGATTTTGTTTATGAAAACAAGTCACTCGTTTTAAATACATCTGGTAACAATATCATTGGTATTACCGGAAAATCGGGTCAGGGTAAAAGTTCTATCGCAAAAATTCTTCTGAAATTATATCCGGTTGATAAAGGTGTGGTTTCGATCGACGGACGCGATATAACGCTAATTGACGCTGATTATATTAAAAATAATGTTACCTATGTTAACCAAAATGCTCATTTATTTGATAAAACAATTGTTGAAAATGTTATGTATGGCTGTAAAGACGCAGATGTTTGCAAAAAACATTATGATCATATATTAACTTATCCGAAAATCGTCGAACTGTTCCGCGAGATCGACCTGGATAACGATAATGTCGGATATTCCGGTGAGAAAATATCGGGAGGACAGCGTCAAATCACGGGCATTATTGGTGGGTTAGTTAACCCGTCGAAAATATTGATATTAGATGAACCGACAAATGGTCTCGATCAAAAATTGAAGACCGAATTGATGGGGATTATTAAGTATTTCAAGGCACATAAGCAGAGCATTATAATTATCACACACGACAGTGATATATTCCCTTTATTCACTGAACAGATACAATTATAGTGGGGGTGCTAGCCGAAGTTTCCCGAGTGAACTCCATAAGCTTATAAATATTTGCGCGGAAAGGATTTAGGCGTTTTATAATAATCTTATAATATATATTTATAGTATAAGATTATTATAATGCCCAAAGTAGACATTGATTATTCTAATACTATATTTTACAAAATATTCTGTAAAGATCCAACCATAAAAGACCTTTATGTTGGTATGACTACTAATTTTGTTCAAAGGAAGCATACTCATAAGCAAAGTTGTAAAAACGAAAATGCTCCGAATCATAATTGTAAATTATATAGTTATATTCGCAACGCCGGCGGGTGGGAGAGTTGGGAAATGGAAATTATTGCATTTCATAATTGCAATGATAGTCATGAAGCACATAAAAAAGAGCAAGAATATTTTGAAATGCTTGGTGCAACTCTTAATAGCATTGAACCTTTACCAAAACCCAAAAAAACTAGTGCAAAAATAGTAAAAGAAAAAACTATAATGTTTTGTGAAGCGTGTAATATACATTTTCTTCATTGGAAGGCACAAGAAAGGCATAATAATACTATTAAACATCAGAAAATGATACTCGTACATAAAGATAGTAATCTTACTCCGAAAAACTCCAAAACATTCGATTGTGAAATCTGCAACTTCAAATGCTTTAATAAACAAGATTATACTCGGCATTTGTCCACTGTAAAACATGTTAACCTAACAAATCCTAACGCGGCTAATGAAAAAGCTCCAATATCACTTAATTGTAAATGTGGTAAAACATATCTTCATATGTCTTCATTATGCAAACATAAAAAAACCTGTTCATTTATTACAATGAATCAAGATAAGGCAGAAGAACCCGTTCCTGATAACAAAGACGTCATGATCGAAAAGTTAGTAGAGGAGTTAACTGCTGAGCGTGCGGAAAAGAGTGATATGAAATCCATGTTCATGATGATGATGGAAAAATTTCAAGAAATGCAACAGCAAAACAACGAAATTCAACAGCAAAACAAAGAACTACAAATGAAAACGAATGAAAATGCAAGAGAAATATTGAAAGAAACAATAAAGGAGAGTCAGGAGTTAGTAAATAAAGTGATCGATATGATTCCAAAAATGGGAAATACCACCAATAACAATACAACCAACAACACTCTCAAAAAACGCGTAGAATAAAAAGCACAATCCTCGATTTTGTTATATAATGGGAACTTTTCCCACAAGGTAATAAAAACTATAAGATATAAATAGTTGATAGAATTTCAAAATGGAACTTTTTGGATTATTGTAAAAAGTTCCAAAAAGGAATATACGAGGATCTTTCCATTTCGTGATTTTTGGATTTAATGAATCGTTACAGGAATGCAGTCATTTGTGTATTTTGAATTGTCGGACGACTGCACCACGTTTTTGAATGAAACGGCGCGGATTACGTTTAGGCGATTTATTTTTTATCCATTTATAATAAAAGAATGGATAAAATTAAATCGCCGAAATCGCCGAAACAATATCAATGTAGCAGTTGTGACTATACGTGCAGTAAACAAAGTGATTTTAACAAACATTTGGCCACCGGTAAACATAAACGGATAACAATGGATAACTCGTTGGATAACAAAATCGCCCCCCGAGAATATAAATGCGAGTGTGATAGAAAATATACTTTTTGCTCAGGATTGAGTAAACATAAAAAGAAGTGTAATTTTCTTGCAACGTCAGAAATAAAGCAAGATAAAAACGAGGACTCTGTTCCTGATAACAAAGACGTCATGATCGAAAAGTTAATGGAAGAGTTAACCGCTGAGCGTGCTGAAAAGAGTGATATGAAATCTATGTTTATGATGATGATGGAAAAATTTCAAGAAATGCAAACGAAAACAAATGAAAATACGAGAGAGATTTTGAAAGAAACCGTAAAGGGAAATCAAGAGTTAGTTAATAAAGTTATCGATGTGATTCCAAAAATGGGAAATACCACCAATAATAATAACAATACGACAAACAACAATACTCTCAATTTTTATTTAACAAATACCTGTAAGGACGCCGAATCCATCCACGATTTCACAGACAGATATGTGAAGCAATGCACCGAATTTTTCACAGAAAATTATCGAAGCATCGCAAATAATCAAATGTGTTTGGCGACCAACGTTTACAATATCATGTTTACATGTTTGAATGAAAATCCGCAATATCTGAATTTTATCCAAACAACTGATGTGAAGAACGGAATTCATTATGTAAAGGAGAAAAAGAAGGATAAAGATCGCCAATTATATGGTGAGGCTGAATTTATCAAATACGTTGATGGATTTGAAAGAGCGGGTGCGAGTATCGGACACGCAATAAACAAGGCGTTTGTGCCGCTGCAATCAGAGTTTAGTAGAAAATTAGAGAGTGAAGTGGGAAGGCCCCCGAATGAAGAGGATTACGAAGACGAAGAAGAATACGAGGATTTATTGGATAAATACAAACAACGTAAATCCGAATCGGGACGTCATTTAAACATGCATATTTTCAACGCAATGAGATTATTTGATAATAGTTCGCGAAAAATGGAAATACTCGCAAAAACCCGCAGAATAAAGAATTCAAACTCCGTCGACTAAAGTCTTCGGAGTTCAATCACTCACCTTCGCCTTCGGCTACGGATCGCTCCAAATGACGTCTAGTCGAATGCGAAGTTTCCCTCCATTATATTTGTTGTAACATTTTCGTCCAAATATAATATATTACGCAAAGGTCTTATAAATATATATATAGTAAATTTATAAGACGTCTCATTCCGATGGATAACGCAGCCATATGGAATATAATTGATACATATTTTCAAGATAACCCACAGGCTTTAGTGAGACATCACGTCGATTCGTATAATGATTTTTTCAAGAATGGTATTTTCAGAATTTTTAAAGAAACGAAACCGGTCACGCTATATTCGAAATTGGATCCAGTCACCAATGAATACATGTCCCAATGCAAGTTGTATATGGGTGGTAAAAATGGCGATAAAATTTATTTTGGTAAACCCGTCATACACGACACGGATAATGTTCATTATATGTTCCCGAACGAGGCCCGTCTTCGAAATATGAATTACAGTATGACTATCATGTATGATGTGGACGTTGAATTTATAGATACATTACTACCCGGTCAGTTACCAAGAGTTATTGGATCCGAACTGCTGAAGGAATCCAATGGCGGCGGAATTGCGCTGAATATCGACGGTGAAACCTATGTAGAAAAGGCCGGTGGGTCTATTTCCGAAGCGGTAGAACGGTCTGCACAATTAACACCCGAAAGTGTTCCTCAATTTGGCGGTGCTCCCGAGAAAACCGTTGTAAAAAGACAATCGAAAAAGGATGTCCGACTTGAAATGACTACAAAGGCAGCGGCCAATCTACGCGAGGCGTCTGAAAAAACGGTATCTGGAAATACACAGACGTATATACATACTTTAGAACGTATTTTTCTTGGTAAATTTCCAATTATGTTGCAGTCGGATTTTTGCATTTTACAAGGTTTGCCGGCAGAGATTCGACATAGTATGGGGGAGTGTAAAAATGATCTTGGTGGGTATTTCATCGTAGACGGTAAAGAAAAAACGGTTGTCGCACAAGAAAAGTTCGCAGACAACATGTTATATGTTCGCGCAGTCAACGACGATAATTATCTGTATTCGGCCGAAATGCGATGTGTTTCAGAGAATGTAGCCAAGCCGGTAAGAACTCTTTCCGTAAAAATGTGTGCTCCATCGAGTAAATTTACGAACAAGCAATTAGTTGTGAAAATACCAAATGTTCGCGCGCCCGTCCCGCTCTTCATAGTTTTTCGCGCATTGGGAATCATTTCAGACAAGGATATTATCTCATACTGTCTCTTGGACATGGAGAAATATCAGACGATGATAGATCTGTTTATCCCATCAGTTCATGATGCATCTACCATAATGACTCAACAAAACGCATTAAAATACATCGCCCTGTTAACAAAGGGAAAGGGGGTAACGCACGCCTTGGAAATCTTAATGGATTATTTTCTCCCACATGTTGGTGAAACAAATTACATCACAAAGGCATTCGCATTGGGCGATATGGTATTCAGATTATTATCCGTGTATACTGGTTTGGAACCGCCAACTGACCGCGATAATTTTAAATTTAAACGCGTCGAATTAGTGGGGACACTATTATACGATTTATTTCGCGAATATTGGAAGATTCAATTGCATGAAATTCATTTAGAGTTCGAAAAAAGGCTCTATTACAACCAAAATATGTATGAAGACAACCTTTTTGGATTGATTACGAACAATTACCAAGATGTATTCCGCGAACGCTCCTTGGAAGTTGGATTCAAAAAGGCATTCAAGGGAAACTGGGGCGCACAAGTCCATACTAAACGCATCGGTGTTGTCCAAGATTTGAATCGCCTATCGTTTAATTCAGCGCTGAATCATTTGCGAAAAACGAATCTCCCCTTGGATAGTAGTGTTAAATTAGTTGGACCCCGTGTATTGCACAATTCACAGTGGGGTTTTATAGACCCGATTGATACACCGGATGGTGGAAGTATTGGTTTAAACAAACATTTGGCTATGTCCACCTATATTTCGCGAGGAGTTTCGAGAGAGCCAATGATCGCCTGGTTGCGCGAAAAGTGGGGGATGAAATTAGTGGAAGAATTTACGCCACTCGCCCTTTCTCAATCAA
>Ga0209353_10000655_pt1 | contig 20823 bp, 22 predicted proteins | sample LauGreSpBDMM15SD_2_FD_187561 | JGI IMG/M metagenome (GOLD analysis project Ga0209353, IMG submission 187561) | Freshwater lake microbial communities from Lake Michigan, USA - Sp13.BD.MM15.SD (SPAdes) (version 2) | ecosystem: Environmental > Aquatic > Freshwater > Lake | place: Lake Michigan...
CCCGACACGGCGGGATTACTTCCACTTGCACCACTACCTAAAATACCTGCAAAGCCTGTTGCGGAACCTCCAGCGCCGCCACCAGCAATTATATGTCCATAACGAGTGTAACCACCGTATGCGTTAAACCCCCCAGCACCAATAATGCAAGTTGGGTTTGCTAAAGTCCAACCCCAAGCGACACCGCCAGCGCCACCACCACTTGTGCGATTCCCCCCGCCGCCACCTGCCAAAACGACATAAACCCAAGTAATGTTAGTAGGAATAGTTACAGCACCAGATGATGTAATTGTTTGACGCAACGTCAATCCATAGGGAACAGAAAAAGAAGTATTAGCAAATGGCGTATAGTCAGCACTTTGCATACCAGTAGATACTGGATTGCCTGCTTGCCCTTTACGATTTGGATTCATAGTTTCTCCTAGTAAAAAATATAAATAAGTCCTTGACCGCCTCCGCCAACACCAGAGCCGCCAACAGCACCGCCACCACCGCCACCACCTAAACCACCACTACCAGAAGAAAACCCAGAAGCATCGCCACCGTTGCCACCTATTCCAGCACCACCGCCTGCTGCGCCATTGGTATTAGTTCCACTTGAACCTATACCACCAGTAGATATAGCACCCGTTGCAATGTTAAAACCATTGCCACCGTTGCCTCCTGTGCGCAAACCAGTAGTAGTTGCAGCGGGTCCTCCGCCACCGCCTGCAAACCCTGAGCCGCCATTGCCGCCCGTTTGAGCAAGAGAACCTGCGCTAACAGAATATCCACCGCCACCGCCTGAAATTCCATTACCTCCAGGATTTCCATTTACACCATTGGTAGTGGTACTTAAGCCAGCACCACCGCCAGCGCCAACGCTTCCAGTAGTGCCTCCTGGGATACCATAATAATTAGTTGTTCCACTGCCGTTATTGTTACCGCCTCCGCCACCTAAGAATGGGCCGCCAGTTGCTCCACCAGCACCTCCACCAGCAACAATATGACCGTATCTTGTGTAACCGCCTGGATTACCTCCTGCACCTACGATGCAAGTTGAATTTGCTAACGTCCAACCCCAGGCAATCCCACCAGCACCGCCGCCCCATAAACTACTAGAACCAGTACCACCAGCACCAGATAAAATAACATAAACAAATGTAATGTCTGATGGAATAGTTACAGCACCTGATGAAGTAATTGTTTGACGTAGTTGTAATCCAAATGGATTGACAATTGATGTATTTGTAATAGGTGTTGTTGAATCACCTTGCATAGCAGATGAAACTTCTGCACCTACTGGTCCTCTACGACTTGGATTAGCCATTAAGAAATCCTATTTACATATCCTGAAATTGTAATAACTGAGGCTGTTCCAGCAAAAGCATAAACTGTATTTGCTGCTGAACCTGTGCCTGTTAAAGGCAAGCCAGCAACGATAAGAACGTCACCTGATTGTGGAGCAAGAGTAATTGGTTTAGCGTGTTGCACTGCACCAGTGCCACCAAATTGAACTGTCAATACAATTGGTGAAGAGTTAGTATTATTAGCATATAACCAAACTTCGTCAATAATAGATGATGAAGTGCCTGTTGCGTGGATAGTTGTACCAGTTGAGGCTGTTGCTACTACTGTGATTGGTTGACCTTGAGTCGAACCGCTGAGTAATGTCTTTGTAAAAGTTGCCATTATTTATCCCTATCCGAATACTTGAACTGCTAGAATGTTTTGGTCTGAATCTGTTGCGCTTCCACCGCCACCACCAGTTTGCGCAACCCATTGGGTATTGTAATCTGTGCTGTCAATCTTTGATAAGACTTGTCCAGCAGTACCGCCTACTGGTACGCCTTGACCGTTAGTTCCATTAGTACCGTTAGTGCCAGCAGCACCAGTTGCTCCAGTATCTCCTGTGTCACCTTTTACACCTTGAATACCTTGGATACCTTGTATGCCTTGGGCGCCAGTCGCGCCAGTTGCACCCGTAGCGCCCGTAGCACCAGTTGCTCCTGTGTCACCTCTAGGAATTGTGAAGTCAAGTATCGCTGCTGAACTTGTACCTGAATTACCTACTGTGGCTGAACTGCCAGCCGCACCAGTAGTTGTACTTCCTGTAGTTATAGTTGCTGCTAAACCTGTAGCACCTGTAGAACCTGTGTCGCCTTTATCGCCTTTATCGCCTTTGAGACCTTGGATACCTTGAGAGCCAGTAGGACCTGTCGGTCCTTGTGCTCCAGTTAATCCCGTGTCACCTTTAGGTAGAACTAAATCTAGGGTCTGACTAGGAGTTGTTCCACTAATGGTAGCAGCAGCGGTAGTACCGCCAGTTACCGTTCCAATGTTTAGAACATTTGCTGGACCCGTAGCCCCAGTATCACCAGTTAGACCAGTATCGCCCTTGTCGCCCTTAGCGCCTGTCGCTCCCGTTGCTCCAGTCGCGCCAGTAGCGCCAGCGGCTCCTGTGGCCCCTGTAGAGCCTGTAGCACCCGTCGTACCAGTGTCGCCTTGAGGCAATACCAGGTTAAGAGTTTGTGTTGGAGCAGTACCAGTGATAGTAGCGGCAGCAGTTACGCCACCAGTTACAGTACCGACTGATAGGGTATTGGCAGGGCCTGTGGCACCTGTATCACCCTTGATACCCTGAGGTCCTTGGTCATTTGATAGGACTACGGAACTCTCAGGTGTCTCGGTAATCTCAACAATTACTTCAACTGCAGCAGTCTCAGGACTGATGTTGACTGAGATGTTGCTAGATGAGGCTTGCTCAACTACTACAATTGTCTCACTCATTGAGTCACGCTCGGAGTTACTACGAATTTACCTTCCAGGAGACGTGTCACTACAGAGCCTGAGTCAAGGATTAAGTCATAAGCATAACGGCTTGCATCTAAATCAGCAGTTATGGTTGAACTTAAAGTAACTGTAACTTGTCCAGTACCACCAACAATAGCAATGCGAGAGTTGGCAGTTGAGGCAGTCAGTGTAGTTTCATTAGAACCAACGAATGGTCGGACGGTCATCGTGGCTGTATAGCCAGTCAGATTCCAAGCAGTATCGCCAGTCTTAACTGTAAACTGGAAAGTAAATGTTGCACCCTGCTCGCAGGTAATATTATATTTAGCACTCATTATAGGTTGATGCTCCTTAGCGCAGCAGGGGCTGCTAGTCCTGTAGTACTTGCAAGTTCATTGCAAACACCATCAATGTCCTTGAACTTATCTCGAGTGCGAGAAGAAGAAACTTTATAGTTAAGAGCACCTACTGTAGCCATACCAGTGGTGCCAGCATAGACATTTGCAGCGCCTTGTTCCTCTAGTCCTGTAGTGCCAGCAAGTCTGTTAAGTTCTGCTGCAAGACTGCTTCCTGCTTTGCCTAGTGCCATTTGTTAACCTTTCGTATATCGTTTCGGAAGTACTAAGTTAGACTTCTTTTCTTCTTTTGCTCCTCCGAAGAATGCCTTGTAGTAATGCTCATCAAATGAGAACCGCTTCATGTGAGGAACGGTAGCACCTGTGTGGCACCATACTGGTATCTCGGCTTTGTCGCATAGAGCAAAGAAATAGATATCTTCACCCATAAATTGTTTTCCTACACCAACCTCGGTAAAGATTGGGGCGTTCGGTACTGCTTCAAGAATCTTGGTAATCACATTGCGATGCATAAGCACGAAGCCCATACCCGCAGCGCCAACCTTAATTAATTCATTCTCTGGCATTGGATGTAAACGCTTGATACCAATTTCGCCTTCGCCTTCGACAAACTCGAATACCGTAGGCATTGGAATCATCAGAGGTTCTTCTGGTGTATCAGTTGTGAAGTACACACCAGTTAGCAATGGTTTAGTTTCAGCATCTCGGTTATCCCACAGAAGTTTGAACTTCTCTGGACTAATTACAACATCTGAGTCTAGCCATAGTAGCCAGTCAGACTTGTTGTTCTCATACCAATACTTAACGATAGTCTCACGCTGACGGCCAATCTGATTGCCCTGACTGCGTAGAGATGTTTCAAACTTTAACCCTGAGTGGAGTAGAACATCTACCATACCCTGAGTGAACTTGCCATCTACCATACCATTGTCGCACCAGGCGACTGAGATTGTTTCTTGCATTGTCCCCACCTTTAGTTAGTTACCACTTAACCTTATCTGCCCAGTAAGCAGCAGACATCTTACCTTTTGCAATGTTCTTTGCGTGACGAGCCTTAAATGATGCTTGGCGTGCTGTTGGCTTCTTATCGCCAGTGACACCCTGTTGACCAAAGCGAATAGTCTTAACCTGTGTACCCTCTTTAGCCACAACTACGTGTGACTTCTTTGGGTGGCTAGGTGTACGCTTTGGCTTGTTAAAGCCAGATACTCCTGCTCGCTTTAGTCTTGGGTCTGCCATTTACCTACCTGATTTTCCAAACGAATTTTCTTTTTTGCGCTTCTTCTCTAGTTCGATAGTAGCCTTATAGAGTCTTTCCTCTGCGGCTGTGCGAACCTTAAGTGGTGCAGTTACAGATTGCCATTGATACTTCTTCTTGTCGATAGCCATTACTTAACCATCTTCTTCTTGGCAGTCTTCTTCTTCATGCCCTTTTTCATTTCCATCATTTTTTCTGCTTTTGATTCCATCTTCTCGCCAGCAGCATAAGCCTTAGCAGCCTTCTTGCCCGCAGGTGTATAAGGAAACTTTTTCATTCCGACTTTTGGCATTATATTTGTCCTATCTCTTTCATTATTTCTACGGATTTGGGAGTTATATCTTTTGTCTTTGGCATTGAGTCGCCATCGTATGCTTGACCTAATGTCTCTGACGCTTTATGTGCTGCTTCTACATCATGCATTCGAGTACCAGATGGTTGGATACCTTGCGCTCTAGCATCTCTATATGCCTTGAGTTCGCCGTTCCATTTCTTATCTGGTATATCTCTTCCTGCATCTCCAGTATTAAGTTGTAAACCTTTTGCCTTACATCCAAAACATTCATACGGGCCACCACATTTAGTATGGTCTACCTGTTTGAAATCATCTGAAACGAATGGCGCATCTGATGTCTCATCACATTTAGTGCATCCGTACAATGCTACATGAGAAACCATGTCACCATCTATTAAACTATATCCCCACTCTACTACTTTAGTAATGTGGTCACAATCACTCTGCTGTAAAGTTTGCTTCTGTGACATCGACGCCCCCTGCGATTAGTGCTGCTTTCGTTGCTTCGCTGATTCCAGGATGTGTATATCCACCACGATAAACTTCATCGTATGAATCTAAATCTTCATCTACTGGATAACGAATCTGTGAGTAGGTGCTACCACTTTTAACAATGGTAATACCCTTGCGGAGTTTGGCAAAGTAAAACAAACGATGCCCACCTGATGGTCCTTCTAGGACATAAGGTGTAGTGAATTTGTATGTTGCCATTAGTTCTCCTTAATGAACTTACTGATGAGGCTAGGTTTCCCTAGCCCCACCCGTCAATCAACTAAGCGATTGATGAACCTGACTCAATGCGGTACAGGGCTTCTTCGCGATAGCGAGCGAAACCAAGAACTCCGTACCAACCCATTGGGCGGTGGCGCATCAACTTGTCCACTACTGGACCAATTACTACGTGTGGTTCTTCGGCAACGGCTTCTGCCATTGCTTGCTGTCCTGCTAGGATAGTGCGGTACACCTTTGCAGATGAAGCACCATCAGTTGCTGAGTAAAGACGTGGTGACTCTACGAAGTATGCACCTTCGTATGTACCGATTTCTCCAGCCCAGATACGGTCTTGTGCAGAACCGTACTGATTTGGAAGCAACCAACCTGCTGAGCCTGTTTCTGCACGAAGGTCGTGTGAAACTTCTGGGTGGATACCAGCCCAGTATAGTGAACCCTTGCGAGCGGTTGTCTTGTTAGCACGTAACTTAGCAACAGCCTTACGGATGTTAGCAGAAGATAGTGTTGCAGCAGCAGTAACTGTTGCTGTAGATGTAGCAGTTGAACCAGAGTAGATAACGTTGGTTCCGCCACGAAGTGTTGTCATTGCAACAGCGTCGATAGAATCGGCAAGGTTGAATGCGATGATGTTAGCAATTGCTGGGTCTACATCAGCGAGGCTGAATAGTTCCAAAGCACGTGTTACAAGAACAGAGTTACCGTACTCGTTAAGAGTAATTGTAACTGATGTTGGTGTAGACATTGCTACTGCATCTGGGTCTGTTGTTTCAGTTAGAGCAGTTGTTGCTGCTGCCAAATCAACATAGCGTTGTAGAACAACGGTTGAACCAGGGATTGACTGGTTAGTTGGGCGCTTGTCTGCGACAGAACGAATAAGTGGTTCTGAACGGAGAGCAAACTCTAGAAGACGGTCATACGCCTTCTGTACTAAACCTGCTGAACCAACTGTACCGCCTAAAGAAGCGGAATCGGTGGATACGTAGGAGTTAGCCATGTTGTCACCTCCAAGTGACTAGATACTATGAATGGGTTATTGTGAGCGGAGGATAGACAAGATTTCTTCTGCGGATTCCGCAGCGCCTAATCGTTGTTCTAAGTTCTCTGCTCGGTCAGGTGTTATTGCACCTTGAGTTAAAGCATCCTGCTGACGTAATGTAGCACGGTCTGCTTCACTCGCTTTTGGTGCTTCCTGAGCAGTTAGACCAAACAAGTCTCCATTATCTTCAAGCCAGTTATTGACTGACTCTTCGCTAACGTCATCTAAATCCTTAAGGATTAGTCTTACTGCTTTGGGATTAACACCCTTTTGTTCTAGGACATCTTTGACTGTACGCTCACGCTGCGTCTTGGAGAAACCCTCAAGTTGCTCAGTGAGTTCTTTGATACGTTTTTCATCGGCACGTTTAGCCTTCCGTAACTTCTTTAAGAGGTCACTTCCGCTTTCGTTACCAGTAATGATATCGGTATCTTGGTCGTCTTCGTCTTCGTCCCAGTAGTTGTTGCTCATAGCAACTGTCCACCCTTCTATTCGTTTTAGTCGCAAGCCTCAGATTCTATTCGGGGGAATAGGCTGGCTCTTGCTACCAGTCTTGTACGCTACCTCGGGCTGGTCGGTCGAGATAGGATTCTATATTTGTCCTGCTGCTTTGCTAGTTAGTGAACCCTTTGAGGTTCCTGCTGAACCACCGAAGGTTCCAATTTCACGAGCCCTAAGAGATTCTTTCTTTCTCTTGGCTGATGCTAATTGCCCAAACACATCTTGTTCTGCTGTTGCTTGAGTGTACTCTTCACCGTAGATGTCACCTAACTTCTGTGCTGTAGGTAGCATGCCTGCAATAGTTGAGTATCCAGCCCGTGCTTGCTCTTGAGTCACGCCCTGAGTCGCGAGTTCCATAGAACCAGTCATATCAGCATTGAGTCCTTGTGCTCGGGCTGCTGCACCAATCTCTCCTGCCGTAACCTTCTTTAAGATTTCAGGAAGTTGATTCTTGGTATCTAAAACATATCCAAGCAGTTCGTTATCGCTAAGACCATAGAAGTCTTTTAGTGTCTTTGTAATAGCAGGGTCAGCATTTTTAATACGATTTGCAGCAGTTGTTACACGTGCATTAATTTCGGTTGCTGATGTATCATTAGCGATGAATTGAGTGACACTTGCGTTATTATCAAACTGATTTAAACCATAAGTCCGAAGCACTTCACGGTAAGATTCTTCTGCCACTAAATACTCATTGGGCTCCAGGAATCTAAGACCTTTGGCAACGCGAGCCTCGTTGGCTTCAAACCGCTTTTTGTATTCTGGAGTTTGCTGTAGCGCTAATGTAATTGTAGATTCAGTAGCGCCATCAACTGTTAAATCTCTTACCTTGCTGGCAAGTGTTTCTAAGCCATAAGACTTAAAACGAGCAGTTAGCGTTTCTGTAATGGATACACGCTTGGCAAGGGCAGTATCGTTTGCCTCTTTAAGTGCCAATTCTTTTGCATACATATCTGCTGCTGCATCGGGTAAATTAGTAGTAGGAATACCTACGTTACCAGATTGGTTAATGTTTTCTTTTGCTGCCGCTATTGCCTCTGCCGATGCTGCCTCAGCAGCCGCTGCTGCGGCATCTGCTGCATCTCTATCTCTTATGGCTTGTGCTAATTTTGCTGCTGTATCAGCATCCCTAGCATCCTGGTCTGCTTTATCCTGTGCTTCTTTGGCTGCGGCTGCTGCTGCAACGCGAGCGGCTTCTTGAGTAGCAGCAATTGCTGCAGCATCTTTATCTTTTAATGCCTTGGCTGCGGCTTCTTCTGCCGCCTGCAATGCCCTTTGGAGCGCTGTAAGTTGATTGCCTGATTTAAGGTTAGCAAGACTATTCTTTGCATCTGCTATTGATTTTTGAGTTGCTGCAACTTCTGCTGCTGCTTCTGCTTGTAATTTTTTAGCAGCAATCACATCTGGGTCAGATTCTATTCTTACCTTTTTGTCTGCTGCACCTTTATCTGCAGCGACTTTTGCATCCATGTCTGCTTTTGCTTTTGCTGCGGCTTCTTTCTTAAGCAGTTCATCGCCAGCAGTGCTTGTTACATTGTAAGGGCTAGAACTCTGTTGCTTACTTGAGTCATATGCTTTTTGGGCTTCATCAAGTTTTGCTTTCGCTCTGCTGACTATTGTGCTAGACTCCTTGTTGCGAACAACCATATCATATGCTGCTTTTGCTTCTTTAAGTTTACTTTCAGTAGCAGCAAGATTCTGTGCCAAAGTTGCCATTATGCAAGCCCCATATCTTTAAGAACTTTCAAAGACAATGTGTCTATAGAGTCACGTGCGTTGTTGGTATATTCCCACTCTTTAGTTGTGCGTAGTTCACGTTCAAACTGCCATAGTGGTTTAGTAATAGGTTTGCCATCTGGACCTACTGATTGCAACGCTTGGCGCAAATGTGGGTCATCGTAGGTAATTGAATCTGGGTCTTTCTCAAGAATAGTTGCTATGGAACCTTTATATGCAGATGCAATAGAATCTACAGACATGCCATTATTAATTTGGTCAGCGTATGCTGGAAATGCGCTAGCAGATTTCATACGAATCTCTGCTTGGATATCATCAACGGTAACTGTACCAGCAAACAGGTCTTTTTGCTTCTGTTCCCAGTAGTTCTTGTTTAAGTACTTACTTACACCAAATGAATTGGCATACGCCTTTAGGGCTGTAGTATCACCTAAAATTTCGCCACCAAAGCCAGTAATCTTACCAGAAGTAAGAAGTACTTGGTCTAATTGATTATCATCCAGCCCATCTGCATATGCTTTAGCAATAATGGCGTCAAATTCAGTTTGCTTAACTTTAATGCCACTAGAAACAAGACGCTTACGTGCCGATAGTCCGTAACTTTCTACTGACTTTTTGTACACGTCTGGTTGTTCAAGTTGCTGCTTTAAGCGATTCTTGACAACAGTGCTAGTTTTAGTATAGTAATTAGACTTAAATAAAGCATCTAAAGCAGCACCAGTATTGCCTGCTTTGAATAGTTCAAAGATGGCTTTAATCTCATCTCCGTATACTTTGTCATTAAAGAGTGCTTCGCTGATACCGTACTTTGCTGCTGATTCTACGCCATCTGTTGGAGCAATTGCCATTATTGTCCTCCTACACTCTGGGATAACCAACTAGAAAAATTAATACGTGCTGTACGGTCCACATCATCTGGATTTGCTTCTTTGAGACGGTCTTCAATACTCATCTCAACACTCTCTTTAGTTGGACCGCCTTCTTGGGTGGTAACTTGTTCCATTACTCCCTTGGCATTCTTAACTAACTTAGTTGTAGAAACAGTTCCTGTCTCAAGCAATGGACGTATTTTGCCGCGCTCTGTCGCAAGTTCTTCTTCGCTTGGAAGGCGCATAGCCTTAGTCTGATATACATTTTTGATAACTAAATCAAGGTCATCATCGGTGTACTTGTAGATGCTACGGGAAGGACCGCTAAATGCTTCCTTTCCTGCTTGCTTTCCAAGTCCTGGAATGAAGTCTTGGCTAAGAAGCGTAAGCAACTTATTGTAATCACCCTTAGCCTGAGAAGCAATAGTTGCCAGTTCTGTTTCAGTGCTAAAAAGATTCTTAATTGATGTTATGGAACCATCAACCTTTTTCTTTCTTGCTACTAGCAACTTGCCAATTTCAAGTGCCTTGGCTTTATCTTGCATGATAGAATCAATAAACGAAGCCGCCTGTTGGTCGTCTCCAACCACAGGTTTAGCACCTTTATCTGCAAGACTTTTGTTGATTTTGTCGAATAAGGTATTAGCAGTTGGAGTAGGGGTTGGATTCGCGGTAGGTGTAGGAGTCGTGCCTGGCTTAAACTTGTCAGGACCTACTACATTTTGTTTAATCATTTAATTTTCCCCTTGACGACTTCCTTGTATACATAATTGAATTCATCTCCTTCGAGGTGTCTATTGTAGAAATCCTCAAAGTTGATATCTTGCTTCATTAAAGTTGCAACATATTGGTCAACCTGTGCACGTATATCTACTGCCTTGTCGGAAGCGATGGTTGCGCCGCGTCTTTCTAATTCTTCTTTAACATGATATCGGAAGTTTAAGTAATCTACAATGCTATGCCAACGTGGCTGTTTAGCCAAGTCTTTCCATAGTTCTTTTGTATTTGCTGCAATAGTTAAGACGTCAATGGTATTCTTACTTCTACTTGCAAAGTTAGCACCGTTCTTATCATTCCACCACAGATTATTATCTGTTTCCATCTGCTTTTCGAAGTTCTTTTTGTACATATCAAGAACAGTTTTGCCATATCCAGAACTTGGGTCTTTTCTGTCATCAATAATTACTTGCTTGACAATCTTAATCATCTTATTCCACTCACGCCAGCCCTGATTCACAATAGAACTGGTTGCTATGTCTAAAGCATCCGCTTCTGTCTGGAATCGCTTATTAGTTCCTGGAATATTGCTATCTGTAAGGTATGCTCTAGCAGAACTAGAGAATGCGTAGTCGGCATCGTTAAATACCGCTCCAAGTACCTTCAAGTTACCCTTGTCAATATTGGCAACCATCTTTGCAATTGCACTGCCATTCTTTTTTGCTAAATTAACTGCAGTATCATCAGCGCGAAGGCCAGATGTTGAGTCTGTTAACTTATCGGCAAGCAAATACAACTCTGGATAGTCATTAGTAAACTTCTCGGCACCCTCGGCACCGTATTCATTTATGTACTTTCCAAGTATATCAGCATACTTTTCAAGTGGGCTAACGTAACGTGGCTGAGATGGAAGAATTCCAGCGCCAAGAGCGCGAACTACTGATAACGTAATGGCATCTTTTTCTGATTCATTTTGAATTTGAGTCAAATCAGTTCCTGATGCTTCTACTCCATACTCATCCTTGAACTCTACACGCTTCATAGCCATAAACATGTCAACATCTCTATTGAACTGTTGTCCACTCTTCATAAATATTGCTAACACTGCTTGCGTTGCGCGTCTAATTGTGCTAGGAGTAAGAGCACCTGCTGTGTTAGATTGCGTATCAAACGGAAGAATCAAGTCATGAATCATCTTAGGCAATTTCTTGCTTTTAGAAATCTTATTGTAAGCGGCTGTAACAGCAGGACTAGCAGAAAGAACAGTTCCACCAGTAGGATTAAGGGCGTTCCACCAGTCAGTTGACAAGCGAGCCTTAATGCCCAATATAGGAAGAGTTACCTCTGAGTACTCATTACCGTATTGGTCTGTTTGCACGTTACCAAGTTGGTTAGGAATCTGACTCATCTGGAATATCTGTAATGGGAACTCTGGGCGTTCCATAGCAATACGACCATAGGCACGATATTGCTCTACAACTGCAGGGAAGAATGCAAATAAATAGTCAAGCATTCCATGATAGTTCATATCACGGTTGAATGCGTTAATTTTTGCACGGTATTGACTCATTGCGTAGTTTCTAGCAACTGATACAAATTGAGCCTCGTCGGATTTTTTTAATATACGACCTTGGCTATCTGCTATGGCAACCATACTTTGTAGTTTTAATTCATACTGTGCTTTATAGTATGGGTTATAAGATAGTCTCGAAGGCAACCAGGTAGCCAATGAGGCTACTACATCTCTAGATAATTTAGAGTATGCACGGACAAGCAGACTTTGCCCAGTCAAGTCAAGAGCAAGGTCAGAAATTACATCTGGACGAGTCGTAATATCTGGAAACATCTTTTTTAGTTCAACAATACTAACTCTGTCTTCCATAATCATCTTTTGAAGTCTGATATCTGGAGCAAATTGATTGATTGCTGCATTGGCTCTATTGTAGATAACCTTTGCATCTGATAATTTCATCTGTGTTCTAAATCTAGAATCATATCCGAAGCGTTCAAATAAATCAGCGGAGCCACTGCTGCGAATCCAGGCAGCAACTTCTGTTTCTATTTTAGCGCTATCGACACCTTTAAGACGAAGTTCCATAATCTTACGACTTACTTCATCATTGCGAAGAGTATTATTAAGTAGACCATCCCATGAACGCAGATGTACATCTTCGTTGTCGATGGCTCTTATTGCTTGACCACCATCACGGTCACGACGAACTGCGGCCAGTTCCAGTTGGCGAGAAGAAGCAGTCAAAGCACGTATATCATCTTTGCCTTGAAGTTTATTCATTGCCATTTCACCAAGGCGTCCTGAAAACGCTGCTGGGAAGTCGTAGTCTCTAACAGTATATTTGTCTGGACCAACAACTTTGGAAGGAATATTCTGAACAATAGCATTCTCTTGGCGACGTAGTTCGGTTAGCATGTCCTTAGACTCTTTTAAGTAGTCTAATGTGCGAACTAAATCATCTGGCATCTCTTTAGGTGGCTTAAGTGGGTCATACTTAAAACTCTTTAGTCCACGTTCGCCATCTTTAATTGAGTTTTCATAAAGTTTAATATCTCTGCGAATTTTATCTAGGTTGCTCTTGCGGTCTGTAATCTTGTTAGACCACTGACGCATCTCTGAAACCTTTTGCGGTGCTCCTAACATTGTGTCAATGCCAGACTTTGAAAGGTTAAACAAAGAGTAGAGTAGAACTCCATCTCCCCATGTACGCAAAGTTGAGTCACGAATAATATTAATAGGAAAACCTGTACGAGCAAGAGTAAATGTACGCCAGAGTGAGTTAAACTCGTCTAGCATCGCCTTGCCAACAAGTGCTGTATTGACTGGGAGGCTTGCTTCCTTGCCGCGCTTTTTAGCGTAGCGAGCAAATGCTTTATCAATAAGTTCTACGTCTGGAAGATAAGAACCGTTAGCCAACTGTGAGATAAGTTGTGGGTCTTTAATTACTTCTCCGTTTTCAATCATAAAGGCATTGCCTTCGGATTGGGCTTCCATTGCTTTCTTCTTATTGCTAGTTGCTAGAGTTACATAGTAATTAAGCACCAAGTCTTTAATACTTGCTGGTACGTTATACTTATTTGCTACCTGCTCAAAGACTCTTTCTTCAATTTTCTTAATAACTTGAAGTTTATCTGTCTCAGTTTTTGCGGTTACAAAAGAATCAAAAAGACTTCTGGCTTCCAGTGGAGGTAGAACTTTTCTATTAATAGACTTTCGCATGGTTGTGCGCACACGCGCTACACCTTGCAACGGGTCATTAAAGTTAACTGTTGAATGCGGAGCATCGTCTAGGCCACGCTCTACACCAGCAATACCACGCTGAATTGTTCTAACAACAACGGATGAACCATTGCGTTGATATACTTTCTGAATGGCATCGCCAACTTTAGTATCACGAATAGTTACATCAGTGATGCCACCTTCAAGTTTATTTACAGAACGTTGCTTCGCAATATCGTTACGAAACGATTCAATAAATGCAAATCTAGATACGCCTCTGTCTTGCAGGGCGCTATCAAGTTTAAGGGTCTTGTTTAACTCAGAATATTGATTTCTTAAATCTTTTATCTCAGCCTTGATAACTGTCTCGGCATCAACAATACGACCTTTAAGCATGTCATGGTCTGGAAGTTTTGTAGATGCAAAAGGATTACGCGCATCAAGGGTATCAAAGATGCCTTCTTGGCGTAGTAATTCTGCAAATGTTGCTGGGTGTTTTACTTCTAATTCTTTTATTGCAGTTTTTTCACCAATACCAATGAGAGTCAAAAGACCCATCTCTTCAAAAGATTTCTTTGAAAATAGATTTGCGCCGATTACTCCTGCTTGATTATCTTTAAATTCTGGACGTGCCAACAAAGTCGGGACATCATTATCTTGATAGAACTTGTAGACTGCGGTAAGAGGAGTTGTTTCGCCAGCAACAGTTCTTTTTACTAAATCTTTTGTTGCATCAACGCCATCTGCTCGCAAAAGGTCTGCTGTCTTTGTTTTAGCAAGAAGATTTTCAGTTATTCCATATTTGCCTGCGGCTACTGCGCCAGTTAAAGCATTACGCGCTACGACACCACCAAGTTTTATTGCTTTAATATCTGCTGCAGCAGTAACTTCAAATCCAGTATTAAAGATGCCTGCTAGTGCGGCACCGATACCACGATTGGTATCCTTTAAATAATTGTTCTCGGCCCATTCGGCTGGAATTAATCCAATGACTTCGCCAGCAAGACGTGTTACATCTGTACCAAAATTATAAAGTTTTTGTCCTTGTGCTGATTCTGAAAGTACTGCGGATTTTTGTAAAGATTCTCCAAGTGCTCCACTTTCAGCAATGTCTCTTCCTGCTTTACCAGCAAGGTTAGCGCCAAGGCCAAATCCTGCAGCAGCACCAGCAAAGGCACCAGGAATAGATGCTACACCAGCACCTGCAACAGCGCCAGCAGCAAAACCACCAATAGCACCGATAACTCCGCCAGCGAGCATATTAAGACCAGCAAGTAAGCCTAGTCCAGCATTGTTGCGTGCAACATCTTGTACGAAAGCATAGTTAGAGCGTAAGCCCTTTGTTCCAGCCATCATGACCTTTGACATTCTGCCATCGGTTTTTTTGTCAAGTTCCGCAAGTCCATATGTAGCAGTAGTAAAACCAACCGCTGCGGTACCAATTCCTGGAATTAAAAGAAGGGGAAGACTCTTCTTGATTCCAGCAGTAGTTCCTATGTTTTCTTCTGCTGTTTTAAGTAGTGTCTGACGTAAATCTTCTGCACGGTCATTCCAAGATTGTGGATTTTTAGGCAGGCTAGTAGCAACATCAAGTGACGGCCCAAAATTCACACGTCCATCTGAATTGTATGGGCCAGTAGCAGTTTGTTTTTGCTTAAGTTTATTCTGTAAATTTCCTAAGTAATCCCATATCGCCATTAAATAACTGTCCCAAGATAGGTTACATAATCTTTAGTGCCCTGTGATGCACCAGGTTGTGATGCGTAAAATTGTAGTATAGGATAATATGCGCGAATCTCATTGATGTCTGGGTCTGCAGATGCCTGCATTGGAAGACCATCTATTGAATTTGCTCCAGGACCTATAGGCGAGCCATCCATTACATCTTGATTAGGCATAGAAGTTGGGTCCATGAGTTGAGGGATATTACCTAGCCCACTGCTCATAGATGGTGCGCTAACGCTTGGTGATGAAGCCTGATACATGGATGCCCCACCTTGCTGTGCCATTGTGTCAACACCAGATGAACCTAAATCACGCATGCCAGGAATGTACATCTTTGCTTGGCCAGATTGGCCATTTCCACCAGTGCCTGAAACATTAGCAGGATTATTCTGGGGTGCATCAGGGCGATAACCGCCACTATTTTGATTACCTGCCATGATTCCTCCTACTTAGAATATTGAACTTCTACTTGAAATGGTCCTTCTGAAAAAATACTTAACTTAGCAGCAATCTCTACTGCTCTTACTGCTTCTGCTCCTGCATGTAGTGCACCAAGTGCAATTTGCGCACCTGAACCTACACCATAGAATCCATCAGCATTGCGCATAACCGATAAGTCATCGCCAATATCAAACAATTCACCATTAACTGCCATTAAGAACTGAAAACGAGAACTAGAATCTTTCTCTTGCGGTTCATCAAAGTTATATCCATTTGCTTTTAAGCATTCACGAAGTGAAGGCATAGCCTTTGTAATCATGAAATGGTAAACATCTTTTTTATCTTTAACAGTTAGAACTGGTGGCTCCCAGATATGCTGTGCAATATCACAAGGAGCAACTTCTCCAGCGCCTCCAATAAGGAATGCGCCTCGTTTATTAATCTTGGTCATCTGTGGATGATTCCAAGTTCTACCACTGTCATCACTAACTAGACTGTCAGCAACTAAGGTGCAGCCGTTTTCACTCTGTACACCAATAATTGTTGTCATTGTCCCCTACTTAGTTATTGTTTACGTGATGTACGAACTGTTGCGTTTGCTGCTCCACCACTTGAAAGGCTGGATAATAACGTTTGAATATCTGGTGGGGCACCGCCTCCTGGAGGAAGAGCGCCTCCTGCCGACATTCCAGCGGGAGCAGGGGACGGTTGCTCAACCATAGATGCAGGAGCGCCAGCAGGAGGAACCTCGGGTTTAGGAGCGAAGATTTCGCCAATAACATCTTCGATTGCTTGTCCCTTTTGGCGTGCCTTAATAACTGCAGCAACTTTAGTGATAATATCTGTTGGGTCTTGCCCTTGAGTTACCATCTGTGGAATTGCTTGAGCAATTGCTCCGAGTGAAGAAAGTAATCCAGAACGTAAGTTCTCGATTTCAATCTTCTCTAATTCTTGAGTAACATTAACTGTAAATGGAAGTTCACGCATTGCCATATCCTTGGAGATAAGTCCACCACCAAGTGCCTGTAACATAAAGATAAGACCTTGTGCAGGGTTAAGACCAGCAAGCATTCCGTAACGAACATCTGCTGAGTAATCCTTTTTGATGTCTTTCAAAGGAGTGTATGTGACTTCGTATGGTGAACCAGAATCTACACCACGAATGGTTTTTTCTTCTGGGAAGATTACTTCATCAACTTCAAAACAGATGCTAATAACATCGCGAAGCGCTGCCGCAAAGATTGCTTGGGCTGACTTAACCTGTGTATCAAAAGCACCCATAAGGGCTTGTACGCCTTGGCCAGTAATGACCGATGCGCTCATGTTACCAGTACGTCCTTCTGGATAACGAGCACCTACGCGTAGTTCTTCATTAAGCAATGTCTGCTCAGTAAACGCTCCTGGTGGAACATTTAGTTCTACACGACGTACACCTGCTGGGTTTGAAGTACGGATAACCGCATCTCCACCCAGTTGCAATTCTTGAACATCTTGTGGGAGTACAATAGGAGCCTGTACAGATTTCTCTGCTGCTTCCATTGCAAGCAACGCGAAGCGGTTGCGTAGAAGTTGAATACCAAGAACGTCATCAAACTGTCCGCGTAGTTCGCCATCGATAGATGGCTTACGTGCTACTACAACCATCATTTTACCGAGTGGATTAGAAGCCTTTGATAGTACTAGGTTATCTTTACTTGGAATGTAAATTAGTGATTGGTCTTTATCGTAATAACGAATTAGTTCAACCTGGTGGTTGAGGTCTTGCTTGTAGCCGTAGCCACCAAGCAGTTCACGCTCATACTCAGGGAATTGAGAAACTAACTCGCCTAGACTCATCACATATCGTTTAGCAAAAGCAACGCAACGTCCATAGCGGTCAAACTCTGGGTAAGCACCCAGCGGGTTTTCTATGCGAACACGAGGCAACTTGCTTTCTTCGTCTAATTCAATAATGAATGGGACGAAACCGTATGTTATGTACCAGTCTGCTCCCGAGTACATTTGTACCGAAAGGTCAGAATGAGAAAAATAGTTAGAAGCAATCCGCGTACGCTTATCCGCGAAACTACGAGCACGGTCGCTAACTTGGTTCGCTGCAGAGCAGTTGACGGCTGGGAGTGGTGCCATAACTTCGGATAAGTCACGCGCAACAATGTCAATAAAATTTGCCACGACATTGGCATTTACTCCATCTGGGAAGAAGTCAGGATAGACTTCAGAAATTTTACCCTTGCGAACTGCGAGGACGTCAAGGTTACGAGCGTCGCGGTCAGCGTTACGGTAGCGCAGCGATTGAACACGCGCTGCTACCTGCTCCATTGATAATGCCATTGTTGTCCTAACAGTTAAAGGGAATTAATTATCTAGTTTTATTAATGTTCAAGCCGCCGCCGCCGATGCCGCGACCACCGCGAGGAGTAGATTTTTGAGCGGCTTTTTCAGCAGCAACAAGAGAATCTACATTCTTGTTGAATTTTTTTATATCAGCCTTACTCATAGGAGGTGCCTTTGGTAGGTTCTTTAGTAATGCTGGAACATTCACAGGCGGAGCAAGACCTTCTCTGTTGACGGGGGCTACTGATGATGCACCACCACCAGTAATGCCGCCAGAAGTACGAGCCGCTGCGCGAGCATTGATTTCAGTCTTTAGTTTTTTTGCAGCCTCTTTTGCTGACTTTTCTAATGCCTTTATATCTTTTTCATTCATAATAACTCCTATGCGTAGTATTCATTCCATTGGTCAGCAAAGGCTTCATCCAATTGGATTGAACCACGCTGTGCTTTTTGTGCTCTTGTTGCCCAGCGGTTAGGAGCATACTGCCCTACTCGGCTAGATTGTTGCATCATTTCTCTTACGCGAATAATCGCAAACCAAAGAGCCATCACGCAGTCGGTTGGGTTCTTAGTATCTGGCTTCCAGGTAATTAGTTCCTGTACCAAAGTCTTCAAACCCTCAGAACCTTCGTTAGAAGGTAATTCAATAATGTTGTTATCTTGGAATCTACCATCTCGTAGAGTACCAAAGAGGCTAGCCATAGATGCCACACCGAAAGAAGTGTCCCACTTATTCTTGCCAGTAAAGTGTGAGTTCAGTTGGCAACCGTAGGATGCTAAGAAGTTTCTAAGATTGTCATCAAGGGCATAAGCCTTTTGGTGGGCGTTAATTTCCACACGCAGTTCTTGAGGACGGTACTTCTCAACCCACTCTTCAATAAGTGTCTGAATCTTCATAGGTGTGGGCTCCGTCATATTGACGCAATCCAAAACATAAATTCTAGAATCTGACTTATTGTAAGTTACTACAACAGCACCAGTAGCACCCGCCATAGCAGGGTCAAGACCGATAATAGTATAAGAGCCATCCACATGTTTAGGATGACCAGGTACGCCAGGCTTTAGAGGTCCTCGCTTGCGCATTCCGTTGACTGAACCTGCGACACAGGCTGGCGGGAAGATGGAGTCGAACTCGACATCTTCTTGCTGGTAGACCATAGCCCAGACAGATGGTGCAACTTCAGAGCGCCTCTTAAATAAAGAGGGTCCATCCCATTTCGGATAAAGTCCATCATCTAGCACCTCGTCAATATCATTTTCCTGGATATTGGTTTTAGGCCAAAGCGTCTTCCAGTTCTCGGGTTTTTCGTCAAACTCTAATACGGCTGGCATAGCACAATAGGTGAACGGAGTTTTACCACCAGTCCATTGCTGTCCATCGCGTATCATCTTGTACAAATCTATGGGTGCGACACGGGTTCCTACTATAAGCAGTTTTCCATGCCGCCCCAGGCGGGTGATTACTTCCTTTTGAAGCCATTCAATTTGCTTCTCCCACTCATGGGCATTAGAACCCATCACCACGTCATCTAGGATAATGAGGTCTGCGCGAGCACCGTAAATCTGTGAACCGAACCCAAGGGCTTGGACAGTAGGGTCTTTCTCGCCAGAATCGCGTCCCGTTCCTAGATAAATCATATCAGCAGACCATTGGGTTGCATCTGCTTTGTAGCCACCGTTAGGACCGTAAGCGGTCTGTAACTTCATGTAGGCTGGATGGCTAAGCCTGGTCTTGATAGCCCCAAGGAACTTGCGGGCCATGCCTTGAGTCTTGGATACAATAATGACTCGGGCATTAGGATTTGTTACAATTGTGTAAAGGGTATAGTTGGTAGTTATGGTTGTCGACTTAGCATGTTCAGGAGGAACATTGATAAGGACACGCTTTGGGTCTCCAGGCTCGTAAGTCATACCTGCAGGTTGCCACCTTGGCTCACGACCTTCGATTAGGTCTAGCCAGTTAAGTTGATGGTCAAAGAGGGTAGTGTCCAGGAACTGGGTTGAGAACTCGGGGTAAGAGATATTCTTTAATTCGGCTAGGTCAGTTTTAACACCTTTGCCCGCTAAGCGTGCTTTGTCCGCTTTGTCTTTAAAGTCTGAATCTACCATAGACCATTGACGGAAGGTAGTATCGTTACGACCAACGGCTGCCATAGCAGCAGTGATGGTAGCACCATTTTCCAGTAGGGTTAGTACTTTTGCCTGTGCTTCATCCTTTGGTACCGATTGTACCCCTGGTTTACGTCCCATACTTTGTCCCATCTAAAAATGTGTTTGGCTGGCCTACTAACAATCGTAGATGTTCAGTCTAGAATAAACGTCATTGGGAATCGAACCCTGCCTCCGCTATCGGTATGCTTGCCAATCACTATGACGAGTGCTTTCAACCCAGGGTAGGTATTCCACTTTCTGCGAGAGGTGTCAGCCCCTGGTCCCTGTTGCCAAACAATTCTTTAAAAACGCCTTATTAACGGTGGGGATAAACGGCATAACTATCCCAATATTATTATATATTATCTATAATTAAGATTAGGAGCGAAGCCTTAGCGTAGCGACTAATTAAAATCTATACATATAAGATAACCTGTTCAAACAGGTAAAACCGAACTTCGTTCGGGTATAATTCTTTAAAATGTCCGTTTTGTATACATATTCCCCCCTAATATAACAGAAAATTATTGGTTGACAGTATAAGGGCGCGTGGTGACGAATTTAAGTATGTGTGGGTCAAATGAATTGTCGATTTATCGATTTATCGACATATTGATTTATCGCTATTAGAGATGATTCGAACGTATGTTCGAGAGGGGACTTATCC
>Ga0209353_10000658_pt1 | contig 20787 bp, 14 predicted proteins | sample LauGreSpBDMM15SD_2_FD_187561 | JGI IMG/M metagenome (GOLD analysis project Ga0209353, IMG submission 187561) | Freshwater lake microbial communities from Lake Michigan, USA - Sp13.BD.MM15.SD (SPAdes) (version 2) | ecosystem: Environmental > Aquatic > Freshwater > Lake | place: Lake Michigan...
TGTAAGGCTTTTATCTTCAGGACAAATAGTTTGTACAGCTTCGAGATGAAAAGCCGTATGATTATCAATATCTACAACTGCAATTCCTCCAATTTCAAGACCCCACTTTGCTTTTTTGCACAACCTGACCAATAGCAACTCAACCCTGGCGTTTTCTTGCCTGATTTACAGATATAGCTAGGGTCAAAAGCTATAATATATCGCCCACTACCATTTGCCATAATGAGCTCTTTGTTAAAATTTAAAAAATCAAATGATTTTTCAAATTGTTGTCTGTATCTTTATTCCCCAAAAGAACCGAATCTTGCTAGCTGAAGAAAGTTGATTCGACCTTTGATACTCAAGAAAAGCATTAGAACTTCACAGATAAAGTCTTTTCTACATTTGTTCAATACAGAAACCTTGCTTAAATTGCTGATAATCAGCTTTTTATAAGAATTAAAACCCTCGTTAATCATACTTAATTAAGACTTTGTAAATCTAATTAAGATAGTGATTTTCAGGGTTTTAAACAAATATTTTCAATGTTATTTTATTGATAATCAAGAAATTAAACAAGTTTTTAACGAAGTATTGTAATAAAAAAGTCAATCTATAACAACCATGGGTGAAACCCATGAATTTTTAGCAATATCTATAAAACTCCCCATTTTCTATCACATGAATAACTGACTTTTGATGTCTTTTTTTAGTATTTTTTGCTTAATTTGCAATCCAATATAGCTCATTCAGTAATTCAATACCGTCATGTCATTAAGAGATAAATACCAGCCCATTATTGGCTTAGAAGTACACTGTCAGTTACTTACAGAAAGCAAAGCATTTGCAAGTGATTCTGCGGAGTTTGGCAATTTACCCAACACCAATGTGAGTGTTATCACCCTTGCACATCCGGGTGCTTTGCCTAAAGGGAATAAAAAAGCGGTAGAGTTTTCTGTGAAAATGGGCTTGGCAAGTGGCTGTGAAATAAACAGGTACAACTATTTTGACCGAAAAAATTATTTTTATCCCGATCTTCCAAAAGGGTATCAAATTACCCAAGACAAACAGCCGATTTGTAAAGGCGGTACGGTGATTATTAAAACTGCTGAAGGTGAAAAAACGATTACCTTAGACAGGATTCACATGGAAGAAGATGCCGGGAAATCAATGCACCTGGCAGAAGAATTTGACACTTTGGTAGATTATAACCGTGCCGGTGTTCCTTTGATTGAGATTGTTTCAAATCCGGATTTGAGAACTTCAGAAGAGGCACATGCTTTTTTATCGGAGATTCGTAAGTTGGTGCGTTACCTCGAAATTTGCGATGGAAACATGGAAGAAGGTTCTATGCGTTGCGATGCGAACATTTCTGTGATGCTAAAAGGGGAGACCGTGTATGGCAAAAAGGTAGAGGTAAAAAATATGAACTCCATCCGTAATGTGCAACGCGCCATTGAACATGAAATAGACAGACAAATAGACCAATTGGAAGCTGGAAATGTGATTCCTTCGGAGTCAAGAACATTTGACGCGACAACCGGAAAAACGCACAGCATGCGTAACAAAGAGGAAATGAACGATTACCGTTATTTCCCTGAACCGGATTTACAACCAATTTTGATTACTGACGAATGGCTTGCTGAAATCAAAGCGACCATGCCAAGTTTACCGCATGAATTGTATGCGAAGTTTACCAAAGAATATGCCCTTCCTATTTACGATGCCAATGTATTGACTGATAACAAGGAAATAGCACTGTTTTTTGAAGAGGTTTGTAAGCATACCAAAAACTACAAAGCTGCCTCCAACTGGGTAATGGGTTCGGTGAAATCATACCTGAATGAATTGACTTTGCATATCAGCCAATTCCCACTTACGGCCAAAACCATTGCAGACATTATTGCTTTGGTAGATGGCGGAAAAGTGAGTAATTCGGTAGCTTCGAATACCATTTTCCCTGAACTGATCAAACATCCTGAAAAAACGCCTTTGACCATTGCGGAAGAACTGAACCTGATTCAGGAAAGTGATTCTTCATTTTTAGAAGCTATTATTCAAGAGGTGCTGGCTAAAAATCCTGAGAAAGTCGCCGAATACAAAGGTGGTAAAAAAGGGATTTTGAGTATGTTTATGGGCGATGTCATGAAGCAATCAAAAGGCAAAGCAGATCCTAAAATTACCAGTGCCTTGTTGGCCAAAGCACTTGACAATTAAGTCGCTGCCTTTAAATATTCTTTTGCAATTTTGCGGTTTTAAAAGTATCACTCGTTTAAGTTAAACATATCGTATGAAGCACTTCTTATTCATTTCACTCATCGCTTTGCTGAGTACTTGTAAATCCAAAGAACACAGCGGTGAGGGTTTTTCTGTTACCGGTAAAGTGACCAATGTTTCTCCTGGAGCGACGGTGTATTTAGAAGAAGTATTGGACAACCAATTTGTGAAACGAGACAGTACCACCATCAGTAAAGACTCTTCTTTTCTGTTCAAAGGGACTTTAACAGAACCAAGTTTTTACAGGGTATTGCTTGACAACAATCAGTTTGTGTACCTTGTGTTGGATAACCAGGAAAATGTAAATATCAAGTTTTCAGGCAATCCGAATATTGGGAACAGCTATACCGTAAAGGGTTCTAAACAAAACGATTACCTTCAGGAAATGAATTTTTTGGAAGCCAGTTTTCAGGAACAAACCAAAGAGTTGAGCGAACTGCATTTGGCAGCAAGTAAAAAGAAAGACAGTGCCGGAAAATTAGATGCCGAACTTCGTTATGAAACCCTGATTCAAAATTACAAAAAGCAATACCAAAACTTTTTTGATACCGCACAGACCAGTATTGTCGTATTGATGATTATCAATTCAACCCCGTGTATTAGTTTTGATGATGATATTGCTTACCTAGAGAAACTGGCGCTACAGTACAAAAAGGAATTGCCGAATTCGAAATACACCAAACAGTTTATCATGCGTGTTGCGGCAGCCAGAAAAGTAGCTGTTGGAAGTATTGCGCCTGATTTTACTTTGCCCATGTTTGACCAATCGCCGCTTCAATTGTCATCGCTGAGAGGAAAAGTTGTTTTGGTTGATTTTTGGGCTTCATGGTGCGGGCCTTGCAGGGATGAAAATCCAAATGTGGTGAGCGTTTACAACGACTACAAAGACAAAGGATTTGAGATTCTGGGTGTTTCTTTAGACAACGATCCGGAAGATTGGCAAATGGCCATCAAAAAAGACAAACTGCAATGGAAACATGTTGCAGACCTCAAAGGTTGGGATTCAGAAGTGGTAAAAAAATACAGCATCTCAGGAATTCCTTTCACGATGCTGTTGGACAAAGATGGAAAAATCATCGCCAAAAATTTACGGGGAGAGCTTTTGAGAGAAAAACTCAAAGAGGTATTGAAATAATCAGGTTTGTATTGAAATTACATTTAGGTTGTATCTGAGATATTTAATAATTATTTGTAAAGGGTTTTATTCCCCAATGAATCAAAATAGGTTTTCAGAAGACAAAAAGTTGCGTAGGTATTTTACAAATTAGGAGTGAATATAAAAAATATATGAATACTGTCGTTTCTGTCATCATCCCCACTTACAATGGAAAGCATAAAGTTGCCAATTTATTAGATTCTTTGGCAACACAAACCTATGACAATTTCGAAATTATAGTTTCTATAGATGGTTCTTCGGATGGTACTTTTGAGTATTTAAATACTAGAATATCAGCATTTAAGAACCTGATTGTTTTGAATGAACCCAATGGTGGAAGGGCTGTATGTAGAAATCGTGGTGCAATTAAAGCCAAAGGAGAATTGCTGTTGTTTTTGGATGATGACATGAGGGCAAGTGCAGATTTGATAGAAAAACATGTACGCAAGCATGCGCAATTCCCCAATGCGATTGTGGTTGGAAGTACTTTTGAAGACCCTAAATTTACCCTTACCGACATTCAAAAATACAAAGCCTATTTGTCTATCAAATGGAGCAATGTTTCTGACGAAAAGTTGACTTCGCCATATATCAGTGCTGCAAATTTTTCAATTCCTAAAAACATTTTTACCCAATTGGGAATGTTTGATGAAAAATTAAATGATGCCGAAGATTATGATTTGGCAATTACAGCCTTTGAAAATAATATCCCTATTTATTTTGATACCACACTTTTGGGTTGGCATGATGACTTCATTACCTGCGAAAAATATATTTATAGACAAAGGGAATATGCTTTTGCTCAAGCACGTTTGGTGAAATTAAAACCAGAAAGGTATTTGGTGAAATATCCCTTTAGGAATAAAACCAAATTGGGATTTATGAAAAGACTTGTCTATTCGTTTTTTGCGTCAATATTTTGGGTTAAAATGATAGATGCCAATTATTTAAAATACCTTCCTCTTTTTTTGAAATACAAGATTTATGACTTTGTAATTACCGGGTTGGCAGTTCATTTTGAACACCGTAAAGCAAAAGCATAGCAAGTTTTTCTGTTTTTTTTATTAGGAAATAGTGCGAATAATAATGCTTTATTGTATTTAAAATGAATTGTTTAGAAGTGATTTTAGCGCAAAGAATTCCTGGTTTTCAAAAAGATTTTTTTTAGTTTTAACGGTATAAAAATGGTATGTTGCAACACCATATTGTTTGCTTTTGTAAATGATAAGGCGAAGAAAAAATGCAATAAACTGTTCTGATATTGATACTTGAATACAGGTCGAATTCAATTGGTTTGAATGTGTAAATCTATTGGTAATAAGCTATTTAAAATATAACTCATGTCAATTGCTCAAAATATATCGTCAATTTTAGCTGCTTTAAAAGGAACAAAGGCAAAGTTGGTTGCTGTCACTAAAACCCGTTCGGTTGACGAATTGCAGGAAGTATATGCTGCGGACTTAAGGATATTTGGTGAAAATAGGGTGCAGGAAATGCAGGAGAAACAACCTCAATTGCCAGCTGATGTGCAATGGCATTTGATTGGCCATTTACAAACCAACAAAGTGAAATATATTGCTCCTTATGTCGCCATGATTCATTCGGTTGATAGTTTGGATTTGTTACATGAAATCAACAAACAAGCTAAAAAGAACAAGCGGATCATTTCTTGTCTTTTGCAAATTTTTATCGCTACTGAAGAAACGAAATTTGGTTTAAATGAAGCTGAGGCGGAAGCAATATTGGCTTCTGAGGATATTAAAACACTTGAAAATATCAAAATTGTTGGCTTAATGGGAATGGCCAGTAATACCGATAACCAAATCCAAGTAAGGAAGGAATTTCAGTCATTAAAAAGAATTTCTGATGCTTTATCCACACAATTCCATGCTGTTAATATTGATTTATCAGAAATTTCTATGGGCATGAGTGGTGATTATGCCATTGCAATCGAGGAAGGAAGCACATTGATTAGGGTAGGAAGCGCCTTGTTTAGTGATTAGTTTTGAGTGTTTAGTGTTGAGTGCTTGAAGACCTAAAATGTCTTCCCTCAATATTCATTCAATTTAATACGCATCATTCACAACTCAACACTCAAAACTTAACGTGTCAGCATTACTATTCACCAACGAAACCACGGTAGCATACATCACTTATTTTGTGGAAGTGATGTTGCCTATTCCGGTGCCTCAGTTGTTCACTTACCGTGTTCCGGTACATTTTAATGAACATATTGTGGTTGGAGCGAGGGTGGTCATTCAATTCGGTGCCAAGAGAGTGGTTACGGGAGTAGTGGTAAATATTCATCAAAATCCTCCTTTAAAATACGAAGCAAAATATTTACTGGAATTGCTGGATGAAACGCCAGTAGTAAATCAAATGCAGTTTAAATTTTTTGACTGGATTTCCAGTTATTATATGTGCCACCAGGGAGAAGTGCTGAACGCTGCTTTGCCTTCAGGATTGAAGTTGAGCAGTGAATCAAGGGTGCAGTTGAATCCTGAATTTGATGCCGAAAAGGAAACCCTGAATGCGAAAGAAGTCTTGGTATTGGCGGAATTAAAAGAAAAGGAAGCCCTGACTTACAATGAAATTGAGCTTTTATTGGGCCAAAAAAATATTTATCCCCTCATCAAATCATTGCTGGATAAAAAAGCAATTTTGTTGTTTGAATTGCTCAAAGAAAAATACAAACCCCGCTACGAACAACGCATCCGTCTGCATTCAAATTTTACCTCCAATGCGCAATTGAGTGAACTGTTGAATGGTTTGGCAAAGAAGGAATCACAGTTGAATATCCTGATGCGCTATTTGCAAAAAGTGAGGATAGGAGACGATGAAAATGCCAATCAGGAAGGAATACTTAAAAAAGAACTGACAGAAATCAGTGATTCAAGCGTGGCAACTTTGGTGAAAAAAGGGGTTCTCGAACAGTTTGAAATTATTACCTCGCGCCTAGAAAGTTTCGACCATGAATACCATGATTTTGACATGTCGCTTTCTGAGGCACAAAACCATTGCCGGTCCGAAATTCTGACATCATTTGCCAAACAGGATGTTTGCCTGTTGCATGGTATTACTGGAAGCGGGAAAACAGAAATTTACATTGACCTCATCAAAAGTGTTTTAGATGCAGGGAGTCAGGTACTCTTGCTTTTGCCAGAAATTGCCTTGACTACACAGATTGTGACGCGTTTGCGTAAAGTTTTTGGCGATACCATGGGCGTGTACCATTCTAAATTTTCGGACAACGAAAGGGTAGAAATTTGGAATGGACTCTGTGAAGGCAAGTTTAATTTTATAGTCGGCGTACGCTCTTCTATTTTGTTGCCCTTTTCAAATGTAGGATTGATTATCATTGACGAAGAACACGAAACTTCCTACAAACAATATGATCCAGCACCAAGGTACCATGCCCGAGAAGCAGCCATGATGTTGGCCCATTTGCACCATGCAAAAGTTTTGTTAGGCTCGGCAACTCCTTCTGTAGAAAGTTATTATTTGGCGATGAATGGCAAATGGGGTTTTACAAAATTGTCGACACGCTATGGCAATGCCCAATTGCCCAATATAGAATTGGTAAATACCGCCGCAGAGAAAAAGGCCAAGACGATGAAGAATGATTTTTCCTCCGCTTTAATCAATGCTTTGGTAGAGAATAAAGCCAAAGGAATGCAGTCTATACTTTTTCAAAACAGAAGGGGATACGCGCCTTATATTGTGTGTGAAGAATGTCAGTCTATTCCCAATTGTAAATCATGTGATGTAAGTTTGACTTACCACATGAGAAACAATGAGTTGCGTTGTCATTATTGTGGCTACCACGAACCCATGCCGGCAGCTTGCCCTACCTGTAACTCCTCTAAAATCAAAACCCAAGGCCTTGGCACCGAGCGTATAGAAGATGAATTAAAACTCATGGTTCCAGATTTACGCGTACAACGCATGGATTTGGATACCACACGTTCCAAACATGGTTACCAGAAAATTATCAATGATTTTGAACAGGAAAATATTGATGTGTTGGTTGGTACTCAAATGGTAAGTAAAGGGTTGGATTTTGACAAAGTGAGTCTGGTAGGGATTTTTGATGCTGACAGGATGCTGCATTTTCCCGATTTTAGGTCTAACGAACGTACCTTTCATTTACTCACCCAAGTGAGTGGGCGAGCAGGTAGGAGAGAAGCGCAGGGGACGGTTTTGATCCAAACCTCAAATCCCACCCAAAAGATTTTACAATTGATTCAGGAAGGAGATTATGAACAATTTTACCAGGATGAAATTCGTGAAAGAGAAAATTTTCTATATCCTCCTTTTGTTCGTTTGATCAAACTGGTGGTAAAATCAGATGACCAAGCATTGACTTTAAGGGTTGCTACAGAGATTAAAGATTCTTTATTAATTGCCTTTGGAAAAGGCCGAATCCTTGGGCCGGAAGCGCCAATTGTAGAGCGGATTCGTGATATTTATTACCAGGAACTTTTGATTAAAATTGAACGTCAGGGTGTTGATCTCAATAAAGCCAAGCAAGCACTCAAAGACACAGCAGCCCATGTATTGCAAAAGCAACACTACAAAAAAGTAAGGGTGGAGTTTGACGTGGACCCAAATTAGTAATAGACAATAGTGCTAATAAATTTGCGTTGAAATTGATATACGATTGTTGAAATTTAATAACCAAGATTACTTTTTAACCGTAAACAAAATCAAAAATCATTTTCTCATGGCGATAAAAATCAAATCTTTAGAAGAATTAGTATATGAATTGAACCTCAAATTTGAAGCGGTTAAGCTTGGTGGGGGAGAGAAGAAACTTGACCAACAACACAAACAAGGGAAATTAACTGCCAGAGAGCGGATTTCGACTTTGATAGATACTGATTCTTCGACGCTTGAAATCGGTGCTTTTGTAGGAGAGGGCATGTATGAAGCTGAAGGCGGTTGTCCGTCTGGCGGAGTGGTGGTGGTAATTGGTTATGTGTCTGGGAAACAGTGCGTCATTGTGGCCAATGATGCGACAGTAAAAGCAGGGGCCTGGTTTCCAATTGCAGCAAAAAAGAACTTGAGGGCGCAAGAAATCGCCATGGAAAATCGATTACCAATTATTTATTTGGTTGACAGTGCGGGCGTATATTTACCGATGCAAAATGAAGTTTTTGCCGATAAAGAACATTTTGGTAGAATTTTTAGAAACAATGCGGTAATGTCGTCTTTAGGGATTGTTCAGATTGCTGCCATTATGGGAAGTTGTGTGGCTGGTGGTGCCTATTTACCCATTATGTCAGACGATGCTTTGATTGTTGATCAAACAGGTTCAATATTTTTGGCGGGTTCTTATTTGGTAAAAGCAGCTATAGGTGAAGAGGTCGACAACGAAACGCTTGGAGGTGCAACCACCCATTGTGAAATCTCGGGTGTGACCGATAATAAATATCCTGACGATACTTCTTGTTTACAAGCCATTAAGAATATAGTAGACAAAATAGGAGATTATACACCCGCTGGATACAATAGAAAAGAAAAATTTCCTCCATTAAAATCTGTTAAAGACATTTATTCCATTTTACCAGCAGATCGTTCCAAACCTTATGATATGGGCGAACTGATAAACTGTTTGGTGGATAACAGTGATTTTGAAGAATATAAAGAAGGGTACGGACAAACCATTTTATGTGGTTACGCAAGAATAGAGGGTTGGGCAGTAGGTATAGTGGCGAACCAACGCAAAGTGGTAAAATCCAAAAAAGGAGAGATGCAAATGGGTGGCGTAATCTATTCAGATTCAGCAGACAAAGCCGCCCGTTTTATCATGAACTGCAACCAAAAGAAAATTCCCTTGGTGTTTTTACAAGACGTAAGTGGCTTTATGGTTGGAAGTCGTGCTGAACATGGCGGAATTGTAAAAGACGGTGCCAAAATGGTGAATGCCATGGCCAATTCTGTCGTTCCAAAATTTACGGTTATTGTAGGTAATTCTTATGGAGCAGGTAATTATGCGATGTGTGGAAAAGCTTTTGATCCCAGATTAATATATGCCTGGCCAACAGCTCAAATTGCCGTGATGAGTGGAGGAAGTGCTTCAAAAGTATTGTTGCAAATTAAAGTAGCCACTTTAAAAGCCAAAGGTGAAGTAATCACTCCTGAAGCAGAACAACAATTGTTGGAGGAAATTACCAAAAAGTACGAGGAAGAAACACTGCCATATTACGCCGCAGCCAGACTTTGGGTTGACGGGATCATTGCTCCAGAGGAAACAAGAAATATGATTAGCATGGGAATAGAAGCCGCTAACCATGCCCCAATCGAAAGACCTTTTAATGTGGGGGTAATCCAGACTTAGTGTTGAGTTGTAAGTATTGAGTTTTTAAAATAAAGGGTTTTCAGTTTTCAGTTCTCAGTTTAGGGTGTAGTGTGTAGGGTTTATATTTTATAACCCAAAAACTGTAAACCGAAAACTATTTTACCACTTGAAATTCATTGGTTATCGAAGTTGTTAATAATAGTTTACAGTTCAAAATGTGACAACCCACAAAAGGTAAACCGATAACTGTAAACCGAAAACTATTTTACCACTTGAAATTCATTGGTTATCGAAGTTGTTAATAATAGTTTACAGTTCAAAATGTGACAACCCAAAAACTGTAAACTGATAACTGTGAACCGAAAACTATTTTACTACTTGAAATTCAATAGGCATCGAAGCGTTTAATATCAGTCTACAGTTTAAATGCCATAACAAAAAAACTGTAAACTGATAACTATAAACCGAAAACTATTTCACCGACTGTACTTCTCTCGTAGATAGAATATATTGCGTCAATAAATCTTTTTCTTTTGTGTTTAATTTTGCCTTTGGAGCCATGTCATCAATCTCATGTTTCCAACTGTCTTCAGACCTGTTTGGAATATTTTTTAAGCCATGACAAGTATTGCATTTGCTAGTATAAATTACCCTTCCTTCTTCAAGGCTTTGCAAATTTGCTGAAGGCCAGGTTTTTTGAGCAACTGTTAATTCAGCTGAACCAGGAGTCGATAAAACCACTTTAGCACTTGAACACATATAAAATGTAAAAGCACCCGCGGATACTAATATTGGGACAATAAACTTTTTCATTGATGAATGTTTTAGGATGACAAATCTGGTAAAAAAATTAATATAAACAATATGACAGTATTAAATTTTGATTTTTGAACAATTTAATGAAAATGGCACAATACTTGACTGCCTTTTTTTCAAATTCAAATAACAAATCGTGCTAGTTTTTATAAAAATTGAATAATTGTTAGTTGAAGTTGGTATTAAATTATATTTTTGTACTAATTAAATAAAAGGAATACAATATGAAACAAACAATACTAATATTAATATCAAGCCTTTTCGCTAGTGTTATTATTGCACAGACAAAGGTTACAACGGTTGGTTCTTCTTTTTCTCCAGCTACGGTGACAATCAATCAAGGAGAAAGTGTTGAATTTACTACTACAGGAATTCATAGCGTAAGAGAAGTTTCCGAAGCTACTTTCAACAACAACGGAACTACTTCTAATGGCGGTTTTACTGTGGCTAGCAACACAGTACAAAGTATTAAATTTAGTACTTCTGGTGTTTTTTATTACGTTTGTCCTCCACATGCTTCAGGTGGTATGAAAGGTACTGTTACGGTTTTACCAGCATTGGGAATCCAAAATGACAGAATTGTTTCAGAACTGAGTGTTTCCCCAAACCCAACACATGGAGATGCAAAATTAGAATTTGTTACCTCTAAATATTGTCGGGTTGAAGTTTCAATTTTAAACACCATTGGTAAAAAGATTGATTCAGTAAGTTTTTCTAAGGATTTTAATCCAGGGAAACACAGTGTGAATTTAAATACTTCAGAATTGCCTCAGGGCTTATATTTTGTAGAAATTGTAAATAACGGAATTAGAACTGTGCAACGTTTATTTGTATTGGCAAATTAACTAAGTTTTTGTGTACGAAATAATAATAAAGGAGCTCTTTGAAGCTCCTTTTTGTTTTTAGACTAATTATTTATAAATCATTATTTGAAAAATGATAGAATAAAGTCTATTTTTGAACTTCTTAAAACGCATCAAGTAGTAGAGATATGGCTGAAGTAATTAGAATGCCTAAAATGAGCGATACCATGTTAGAAGGTACAATCGCAGCATGGCATAAAAAAGTAGGTGACAAAGTGAAGTCAGGAGAATTGTTAGCTGAGGTGGAAACAGATAAAGCAACAATGGAACTTGAATCTTATGAAGAAGGTACATTACTCTATATAGGTGTTCAGGAAAAAGAAGCAATCGCAGTCGATGGTTTGATTGCAATTGTTGGTACTCCAGGCGAAGATATTTCGGCATTAATTAATGGTGGTGGCACTGTAGCTCTTGTTGTTGATAATGCGGTAGCTGCTCAACCTGTAGTTGCTTCTCCTGCTATAGATACTTCAAATATTAAAGCAAATGTTGTAAGAATGCCAAAGATGAGTGATACCATGACAGATGGTAGCATTGTTGCTTGGCATAAAAAAGTTGGGGATAAAGTAAAATCAGGAGAGCTGTTGGCGGAAGTGGAAACGGATAAAGCGACCATGGAACTTGAATCTTATGAAGACGGATCCTTACTTTATATTGGTGTTGAGGCTGGTAGTTCTATCAAAGTTGATGGTATCATTGCCATCATTGGAGAAGAAGGTGCTGATTACAAAGCGTTGTTAGGAGCATCTTCAATAACTCCAGCAACTGCTGTAGTTGCTTCACCTGCTGTAGCTGCTCCGGTAGCAACTGCAACTGCGCAACCTACTTCAGTGCAATCGAATGATTCAAGAATTAAAATTTCACCTTTGGCAAAAACATTGGCCAAAGAAAAAGGAATTGATATAGGTGACGTGAAAGGTTCTGGCGAATTTGGTCGTATCGTTAAGCGCGATATCGATGGCTTTGTTCCTTCAGCGGCTACGAATAATACATCTACAGCAACTTCTCAGGCGCCTTCAGGTGTTGAAAGTTATGACGAAATCAATAATTCTCAAATGCGTAAAGCCATTGCGAGAAGTTTGGCTGCAAGTTTATTTACTGCTCCGCATTTTTACCTTACCATGGAAATTGACATGGACAAGGCAATTGAGGCAAGAGCCAGTTTGAATGAAGTTGCTGCAGTAAAAATTTCATTTAATGATATGGTGATCAAATCCGTTGCCGCAGCTATCAGGAAACACCCGATGGTAAACGCAGCTTGGATGGGAGAAAAAATAAGGGTAAATCACCACATCCATATTGGTGTTGCCATGGCAGTAGAAGATGGTTTATTGGTTCCTGTGGTAAGGTTTGCTGACAATAAATCATTGTCACAAATTTCTACTGAAGTCAAAGAATATGGCGTTAAAGCCAAAGCTAAAAAATTGCAGCCTGCTGATTGGGAAGGAAATACATTTACCATTTCTAATTTAGGAATGTTTGGAATTGATGAGTTTACTTCGATTTTAAATGCTCCTGAAGCATGTATACTTTCTGTTGGTGGAATTAAACAAACTCCTGTAGTTAAAAATGGACAAATTGTACCTGGAAACATTATGAAACTGACACTTGGTTGTGACCATAGGGTAGTGGATGGTGCTGTTGGAGCTGCTTTTTTACAAACTTTAAAAGGTTTGTTGGAAGACCCTATCAGGTTGTTGGTATAATTTCTAATGAAATATTCAATTTATTGAATAAAATAAATTTTAATACAGAGGTCTCGGTAATTATCGAGACTTCTGTTTTTAGATAACAATTAGATTTCTTGTACTATTAGTTATAAGCTGAGATGAATTTGTTTAAATGATCCATTATTTAGTGAAATAATTAAAAGGAACAGATTCTCTAAACTGATAACTGTAAACTGATAACTGAAAACTTTTTATGTCTCAAACAATTCATGCTACCACCGTTGTCGGAATCATTCATCAAGGGAAAGTTGCACTAGGTGCAGATGGCCAAGCCACGATGGGGGCAACTGTAGCCAAAAATAACGTTAAAAAAGTGCGTCGCTTAAATGATGGAAAGATTTTGGCTGGTTTTGCTGGGTCAACTTCTGATGCTTTTACGCTGATTGAACGATTTGAAGAAAAACTAAGTGCCTTCAACAATAACCTCAAACGTGCTGCCATAGAACTGGCCAAAGATTGGCGAACTGACCGTTACCTGAGGAAATTAGAAGCCATGTTGATTGTTGCCAATGAAACTGAAATGCTAATTATTTCCGGTACAGGCGATGTATTAGAACCAGAATCAGGAATTGCAGCCATTGGCTCAGGTGGCATATATGCACAATCAGGTGCATTGGCGTTGAAAAAACATGCCACCCATCTTTCAGCCGAAGAAATGGTGAGAGAAAGTTTAACCATCGCCGCTGATATATGTATTTATACCAACCATAATTTTGTAATTGAAACCATATAGTACAGGGTACTGAGTCTTGAGTACTGTGATTATAAAAAAAAAATACCCAGTACTCTGTACTCAGTACCCATTTCTCTAAACCCTTTACTTAAAAATAAGAAATTTAACCCTGTACTCAGTACTCTATACCTTGTACTATTTAAAAACATGAAAAAAGTGCTCTTTATTGACCGTGATGGTACCATTATCATTGAACCACCAGTAGATTTTCAAGTTGATTCTTTAGAGAAATTGGCTTTCTTACCAGGGGCAATTACCAATCTGCATAAAATTGCTAATGAATTGGATTATGAATTGGTGATGGTTACCAACCAGGATGGTTTGGGAACAAGCTCTTTTCCTGAAGATACATTTTGGCCAGCGCACCATAAAATGTTGACCATACTTGAAGGGGAAGGAATTGTGTTCGTTGATCAATTGATAGACCGAACTTTTGAACATGAAAACAAAGATACCCGTAAACCTGGTACTGGCATGTTCGCCAAATACTTGTCTGGTGATTATGATTTGGCTAACTCATTCGTTTTAGGCGATAGGTTAACCGATGTAAAACTGGCTCAAAATCTTGGTTCACAAGCGATTTACATCGCCCCCGAAAATGTTGAAAGCTACGAAACAGCACTGACAACAACTTCCTGGACGGAGATTTACGATTATTTGAAATTTCCTCCAAGAACATCCACTGTCAATAGGGTTACCAAAGAAACGGATATATTAATCGAATTGAATTTAGATGGTTCAGGTAAAACAGATATTCAAACCGGCTTAGGTTTCTTTGACCACATGTTAGACCAATTAGGCAAACATTCATTGGCCAACCTGACCGTAAAAGTAAAAGGGGATTTACATATCGACGAACACCATACCATCGAAGATACGGCTTTGGCTTTGGGAGAAGCGTATTTAAAAGCCCTCGGTGATAAAAAAGGCATTGAAAGATACGGCTTCCTTTTGCCTATGGACGATGCTTTGGCGCAAGTGGGCATAGACTTTTCTGGAAGAAGTTGGTTGGTTTGGGAAGCTGAATTTAAACGTGAAAAGGTAGGCGATATGCCCACAGAGTTATTTTACCATTTCTTTAAATCGTTTACCGATACAGCTAAATGTAATTTAAATATCAAAGTTGAAGGGGATAACGAACATCATAAAATTGAAGCGATATTTAAAGCATTTGCCAAGTCAATTAAAAATGCGGTTAAAATTGATAAAACAAACCCTGCAGTATTGCCAAGTACTAAAGGAGTGTTATAGTGTTGAGTGTTGAATGTTGAGTGTTGAGTATTCCTATGACAACCGAAACGGTAAACTGAAATAGTGTTGAGTGTTGAATTTTGAGTGTTTAGTATTCCTATGACAACCGAAACGGTAAATTGAAATAGTGTTGAGTGTTGAATTTTGAGTGTTTAGTATTCCTATGAAAACCGAAACGGTAAACTGAAATAGTGTTGAGTGTTGAATTTTGAGTGTTTAGTATTCCTATGACAACCGAAACGGTAAACTGAAATAGTGTTGAGTGTTGAATTTTGAGTGTTTAGTATTCCTATGACAACCGAAACGGTAAACTGAAATAGTGTTGAGTGTTGAATTTTGAGTTTTTAGTATTCCTATGAAACTGAAAACTGTTAACCGACAACTGAAAACAGATAACTCTAAACTGAAAACTGATAACTAAAATGAAATTAGCAGTAATAAAATACAATGCAGGAAATGTACAGTCAGTTACTTATGCTTTAAATCGCTTAGGGATTGAACCTGTTTTGACGGATAATCCTGAAGAAATATTGTCAGCAGACAAAGTGATTTTTCCCGGAGTAGGAGAGGCGAGTACTGCCATGAATTTTTTGAAAGAGAAAGGATTAGATTTGCTAATTCCCCAAATCAAACAACCAACTTTAGGGGTTTGTTTGGGATTACAGTTGATGTGTAAACATTCTGAAGAAAACGATACGGATTGTTTGGGAATATTTGATATTCAGGTTAAGCGCTTTGAACAACAAAAACTTGATACCAATGGCTTGGTTTTTAAAGTGCCTCAAATGGGCTGGAATGGTATTTATGACCTTGAAACAAATCTATATAAAGGATTAAAGGAAAATAGCTACGTGTATTATGTACACAGTTATTATGCTGAATTGAGTTCGTATACGATTGCCAAAACCGACTATGTGAATACTTTTAGTGCTTCCTTACACAAGGATAATTTTTATGCTGCACAGTTTCACCCCGAAAAAAGTGGTGACATTGGTGCACAAATTTTAAAGAATTTTATAGAATTGTAATCTTGAAACAACCACAATGAGAAAAATTACTTTATTGATTGGCTTATGTATTGGGTTTTATTCCCTGGCTTTTGCGCAATTGTCTACAGAGAAAAAAGATTACCTGGTAACAATCACTACAGAATTGGGTGAGATCCAGTTGGTGTTATTTGACGTGACACCTAAACACAAAGAAAACTTTCTGAAATTGACCCAAAGAGGTTTTTATAATGGAACAACATTCCACCGTATCATCAAGGATTTTATGATTCAGGGAGGTGATACTTTGTCTAAAGATGACAATACCCAAAATGATGGTACCGGAACTTTAGGATATACCATTCCTGCTGAATTCGTGGATTCATTGACCCATAACCGAGGAATGCTTGCTGCTGCAAGAATGGGAGATGGCGTTAATCCAACCAAAGCTTCAAGTTCATGTCAGTTTTATATTGTTCAGGCTAAGAATGGTACACATTTTTTAGACAAACAATACACTGTTTTCGGGAAAGTTATTAAGGGTATGAGTGTTGTTGATGCCATTGCTTTGCTACCTAAAGACGCGAGAGACAGGCCATTGAAAGATATAAAAATGCAGGTTAATGCGAAATTGATAAAGAAAAAAAAGATAGCAAAAATTGCTTCGCTAGAGAAGTAACATTACTTTAGGTTTTTAATACTTCTGAAAATGTCTAAAAAAATATTGATTACTGGTTCAAATGGTTTATTGGGTCAAAAACTGGTAGAATTAATTATTAAAGATCCAAACTATGCTTTGATTGCTACAGCCAGAGGAGCCAATAGATTGCCTAAAAATATTAAAGGGTACATTTATGAAGCCATGGATGTCACCAATAGAGAGGAAACATTATCAAAAATTCAGCAATTAAAACCTGATTATATTATTCATACCGCTGCAATGACCAATGTGGATCAGTGTGAAACGGATAGAGATGCATGTTGGGAATTGAATGTAAGGGCTACAGAAACTTTAGTTGAAGCCTCAAGGGTGAATAATGTTTTCTTGTTGCATGTTTCTACGGATTTTATTTTTGATGGAGAAAATGGTCCTTATGATGAAGAGGCAGAAGCTAATCCAATTAGTTTTTATGGTGTAAGTAAATTGGCTGCAGAACGAATGGTATTTAAAAGCGCCAATTTAATTCGTTGGGCTGTTGCTAGAACTGTTTTGGTTTATGGGATTGCTCATGACATGAGTCGCACCAATATTGTACTTTGGGTGAAAAAGAGCTTAGAAGATGGTAAAAATATTACGGTAGTCAATGACCAATTTCGTTCTCCCACTTTGGCAGAAGATTTGGCTATCGGCTGTTTCTTAATCATTCAAAAAGAAGCTCAAGGGATTTATAATATTTCTGGTAAGGAAGTAATGACTCCGTTGGAGATGGCCATGCGAACTGCCGATTTCTTTCAATTAGATAAAACCTTGATTACAGAAACCGATTCTTCAAAATTTACGCAACCGGCCAAACGTCCACCAAGAACGGGTTTCATTATTGAAAAAGCAGCAAAAACATTGGGGTATAAACCTCATACCTTTGAGGAAGGTATAGCCGTTTTGGCCAGTCAATTGCTTAAATAATCTAAAAAACGGAATTTTAATTCCGTTTTTTTTTTTGTTTCTGCATGAAATTGTTTTCACGTATTGAATAATTTTGTTTTTTTATTATTGATTTGATTATTAGTTTGTTAAAGTTTTATCTAGCTTAAATGATTTAAATGATTAGGGCTAATTTTTTTAAAATGTGTGAGTTATGAAAATTATTTTTGCTGAAATTTCTTTGTGATAAACTATTTAATTTATACATTTCCCAAAAATATGTTTGTATTTCCAATCCTACTTTGGCTTAAACTTCATAAACTTTATACGGAATGAAAAATTATTGTAGTTCATTTAAATCAGCAGGCATTACTTTGTTGCTAATGTTTTTAGGCCTCTTTTCAGAATTAGTTGCTCTTCCTGTCACTAACCAAAGAACAAATGCAACAGGCTCGACAATTCAGGCGATACTAGATGATCCATTAACACTCGATGGTGATGTGATTCTTGTCGACTTGGGCGCTGGTTATGTTACGGAAGCCAATGTGACTGTTTCTAAACAAGTTACTTTACAAGGCGTAAATGGTGTTGCGACAGTGACAAAATTATCACTTGCTAACACCAATGTCATTGTTGCAGATTTAACTGTTTCTTCGGTAACGGTAAATGCAGGCGCTTCAGTGCAAGATGCCGTGAATGCCGTAAGCTCAGGGGGGACTGTAAATATTAGTGCTGGCACTTATGCCGAAAATGTTACGGTATCGAAAGCCATAACCATTGCTGGAGCTGCTGGGGTTACGGTAAATTCGTTTATCCTTTCCAATAAAACCATTGCTATCAATAATGTAACGGTAAATACCATCGATGTTTTAAGTGGCGCTTCAGTGCAAGATGCCGTGAATGCCGTAAGTTCAGGGGGAATTGTAAATATTAGTGCTGGCACTTATGCCGAAAATGTTACGGTATCGAAAGCCATGACTATTGCTGGAGCTGCTGGGGTTACGGTAAATTCGTTTATTCTTTCCAATAAAATAGTTGCCATCAATAATGTAACGGTAAATACCATCGATGTTTTAAGTGGTGCTTCTGTACAAGATGCGGTAACTGCCATCAATACAGGTGGTACCGTAAATGTCAATGCTGGTACCTATGTCGACAATATAACGCTTTCTAAAGTGTTGACTATAAATGGTATAGGTTCTCCAGTGATTAATGCGATTACTTTAACCAATCAAAGTGCTACAGTTACAGGCGTTTTGGTAAATACGGTGAATGTACAAGGAACTGCTTTGGTACAAGAGGGGGTGAATTTGGTAAATTCCGGTGGTGTTTTAAATATTAATGCTGGAGCATATCCCGAAAATGTGTCGGTTGCCAAAGCCATGACCATTAATGGGATGGGTGCGGTGAGTGTCAATACTTTTAATTTATCCAATCAAAAAGTACCCATCAACAATGTAACTGTAACCAGTAACATTGTGAATGTAGTTGCAGGTGGTTCTATTCAAGATGGAATTAATGTGGTAGGGAATGCAGGAACTGTAAATGTTGGGGCTGGAAACTACCTTGAAAATATTTCCTTGATCAAAGCGGTTAAGGTGGTTGGGGCAGGAGCACCAACAGTGAGAGCTATACAATATGTTGATCCTTTAGCCACTATTACTGGTTTTGGAAAAGCACCTGATAGTATTTATGTTAAAAACGCCTTACAATTACAAAAAGCAATTGACAATGTAAAAGATTCTGGGGTGGTATTTATAGACTCTAATTATTACGCAGGGAAATATACCGTTACCAATAAAAATATTAAGTTTAACAGTTACCCAAAACCTAAAGTACCTACTTTACAAGCATTGACCATTAACAATACCATGGGTCGTGTGGTTACCATGAATGGTCAAGTTAAAATTGAAGACAGTTTGAATTTGACTTTTGGGATGGTTACTACTTCAGGATTAAATACTTTTTTATTATTAGACCAGGCTTTGGTTAGTAAAGGAGATGATTCTACCTTCATCAATGGGCCTTTAATGAAAGAAAGCAAAACATTGGGTTCAAGAACTTTTGAATTTCCGGTAGGTAAAATAAAATTAGGGGTTCGTTTGGTAGATTTTAAAATTAACCAAACTGCGAATAGTCTTTTGCCTGGAAAAGATTCTGTGGTCTATACCGTTGAATACAAAACCGATGGGAAAACGCAAATTTCAACTATTCCCAACCAACCCTTTCATCCGGGTTGGTATCCTCCAACCTATTGGTTTATTGACAATGGGGGCTATAAATTCTTTGACAATCCAAAGGTTTCTTTGCATTTCAGAAGCAATGATGTTGCCGCTTATTTGTTAAACAATAAATTAGGTTTTGGCGTGGCTAAAACACAAGGGCCTAATTGGTCAGACTTGAAACAAAGTTCTACTGTAGCACCAGCACCATTTTTAGATACAACAGGCGTTATCTCTTCCTTGGAAGTGTTTAAGTCTTTTGGTGATGTGCCCGTTACTTTTTTTGCCATCGGGCCATATCATAATTGTACCGCAAGCAATGTGCAGCCTCAATCAAATTTTTCCTTCAATAATATCTGTGAAAATACTACCGCTACCTTCTTAAACAAATCAAGTATCAAAAGAGGTGCTATCGTGATGTTTAAATGGGAAGTGTTTGACGATACTGTAGGTGTGGGTTCTGATCCGGTATTGAATGGCTATTATGCCAAAATTGATACAGGGCATTTTGTGAGTCCTGTCAATAATCCTGGTCCATCATTTGCCCATAAATTTGCCAATGTAGGTACTTATAAAGTGATTTTGACAGCCATGTCTGATACAGGTTGTGTACAAAGCAATGAACAATTTATCAAAGTGGTTCCTACGCCTGTGATGACTTATGTTTCTAGTCCTGAAGGAATTTGTAATAAAAATACCGCCACCTTTAAAGTGAATGTACAAAGTGTTCCAACCAACGAAACTTGGACATTTGGCTATAGCGTAACCGGAACAACTCTTGCGGTGCCTGCACAAAGTGTTACTGGAAAAGGCGCTGGTACTTTCACAGTGACCACCCCTGTTTTAGATGGTGCTACCAAAGCAACCATTACTTTAAACACGATAACAAAT
>Ga0209353_10000659_pt1 | contig 20772 bp, 14 predicted proteins | sample LauGreSpBDMM15SD_2_FD_187561 | JGI IMG/M metagenome (GOLD analysis project Ga0209353, IMG submission 187561) | Freshwater lake microbial communities from Lake Michigan, USA - Sp13.BD.MM15.SD (SPAdes) (version 2) | ecosystem: Environmental > Aquatic > Freshwater > Lake | place: Lake Michigan...
AAACATCCGGAATATTATTGATTTCAAAACACAATGAGGCCTATAAGTTTGCCGCCATTAGGTTTGAACACCGGGAAATTAAAAAAATATACCATGCCGTGACAGATGGCATCCATGATTTTAATGTCATGCATGTGAATTTGCCAATTACTCCTTTACCCAACGGTATTGTGAAAATTGACAGGCAAGGAGGGAAGCCCGCAGAAACATTTTTTAGAACTTTAGAAGTTTACAAATACCATACCTTGGTAGAGTGTATGCCAGTAACAGGAAGAATGCACCAGATTCGTGTACACCTTGCCACCATCGGCGCCTCTATTACTGCTGATACACAATATGGAGGTAAGTTACCTTATTTGTCCAGACTCAAGAAAAAATTTAACCTCAAGAAAGATACCGAAGAACAACCCATGATCAAAAGGTTTGCCCTTCATGCCCGTCGTTTGGAATTAGAAAACCCAAATGGAGGAGAAATGTTGCGCGTTGAAGCACCCTACTTGAAAGACATGGAGGTATTGATTAAGTTGTTAGGGAAGAATAAGTAGTATTGGGTCTTGAGTACTGAGTACAGGGTATAGGGTACTGAGAACTGAGTACTCAGTACAGGGTTTGGAATCTAGCGTTTAAGGGTGCTTTGTACCCTATACTAGTTGTATTTTGAATTCAGCAACAGTGTAATGGGTGTACTTTCAATTCGAAATTTTACTGGATCCAAAGACGTTTAGTGCCTAATTTACCCAGAACCCAATACCCAGTACGCTGTACTCCGTACCCTATACTAAAATAAAATAAGAAAAAAACTAAACACTGTTGCACAGCAAATTTTAATCACTTATATTTGTGACCCTTTCCATGTAAAAGGAAGGGGAAATTTGTTTTCAGGAACTACTATTATAAATCTGTTTCAAAATTGGATACTTTAAGTTACAAAACGATCTCCGCTAACAAAGCAACTGTCGACAAAAGATGGGTGATTGTTGATGCTGAATCTCTTGTTCTTGGCCGTTTCTCTAGCGAGGTTGCTAAGATCATCAGAGGTAAAAATAAGGCTAACTACACTCCCAACGTGGATTGTGGTGATAACGTCATTGTTATTAACGCTGAAAAAATTAGGCTTACGGGTAAAAAGCTAAGCGACAAAGTGTATACATCTCACACTGGATATCCAGGTGGTCAAAGATTTAAAACACCTCGTCAATTGCTTGAAACTAGACCTGCCTCTATCATAGAGAAAGCTGTAAAAGGGATGTTACCAAAGAATAGACTTGGTAGAAAACTTTTTACCAACCTTTATGTATATGCTGGAGAGTCTCATCCACATGGCGCACAAGAACCAAAGTTAATCAAGCTATAATTAAGTAGATGGAAATTATCAACAAAATTGGTAGAAGAAAGACTGCAGTAGCTAGGGTTTATGTAAAACCTGGCACAGGTCTAATCACCGTAAATAAAAGAGATTACAAAGAGTATTTTCCTACAGAAATTCTTCAAACTTTAGTAAATCAAGCTTTTGTAGTAACTGAAGAAGTTGGCAAACACGATGTTTACGTAAACGTAAAAGGTGGTGGTGTTGCTGGTCAAGCAGTTGCCGTAAGAATGGCAATTTCTAGAGTTCTTTGTGACGTAAATCTTGAACTTCGTCCTACTTTGAAAAAAGAAGGATTCCTAACTAGAGATCCTAGAATGGTTGAACGTAAGAAATACGGTAGAGCAAAAGCTAGAAAAAGATTCCAGTTTAGTAAACGTTAATATTATTTTAAAAAACATCCTTTCTAATGTCAAAAGTAGAATACAAAGATTTATTGGATGCAGGTGTACACTTCGGTCACCTAACGAGAAAATGGAATCCCAAAATGGCACCATACATATTTATGGAGCGTAACGGGATTCACATCATTGATCTCAACAAAACGGTAGCTTGTTTAGAAGATGCGCAAGCGGCTATTAAAAACATAGTGAAATCAGGACGTAAAGTTCTTTTTGTAGCGACTAAAAAACAAGCGAAAGAGTTTGTGATGCAAGAAGCTAAAAGGCTTAAGATGCCTTTTGTTACTGAAAGATGGTTGGGCGGGATGCTTACCAACTTCCAAACGATTCGTAAATCTTTGAAAAAAATGTCGACTATCGACAGATTGATGAAAGATGAAGCTTACAAAAGCCTTGCGAAAAGAGAGCAATTGACCATCACTCGTCAGAGACAAAAACTAGAAAAAATTCTTGGTGGTGTTGCTGATCTTACTAGACTTCCTGCTGCATTGTTTGTAGTAGATGCTAAAAAAGAACACATCGCTATCGCTGAAGCACAAAGATTAGGTATTCCTGTTTTTGGTGTGGTAGATACTAACTCTGATCCTGATGGCGTTGATTACGTGATTCCTGGAAACGATGATGCATTCAAATCAATCGCTTTGATTACTTCAATCATTGGCGCTGCAATTGAAGATGCTTTAGTAGAAAGAAAGAAAAGTAAAGACGAAGAAGAAGAAAAAGCCAAAGACGAAGAAGCGATTAGAAGCAAAACGGAAGAAGCAGAAGCTTAATCTTTTAAGTATAAATAAGATTGGAAAATTGAACATTAAGTACCTTGTATTTAATGTTCAATTTTTGTTTATATCAATTTTGCCGCACCATTTAGGGAGGATTTTAGTTAACCTTACATCTGGAGCGAATCCAAAATTCAACATTCAAAACTCAAAATTAAAGAAGACTTATGTCAACTACTGCTCAAATTTCAGCACAAGATGTCAATAAATTAAGACAAATGACTGGTGCTGGTATGATGGATTGCAAAAAAGCACTTACTGAAACCAATGGTGATTTTGAAGCTGCCATCGATGCACTTCGTAAAAAAGGTCAAAAAGTTTCTGCCGCTCGCGCTGGTAATGCAACTTCTGAAGGATTGGTTTCTATCGTTGTAAATGCTGATGGAACAAATGGTAAATTGGTTGCTTTGGCATGTGAAACGGAACCCGTTTCTAAAATTGATGATTTCAAAAACCTTGCAAAAACAATTATGGATACTGCAGTGGCTAAAAATCCTGCTACAACTGAAGCGTTACTTGCAATTGTTTTAGCCGACGGCCGTACAGTAGAAGAAACCATCACAGAACTTACTGGTAAAACTGGGGAGAAAATGGTAATCACTGCTTACGAAAACGTAACGGGCGAAAAAGTAATTCCTTACGTTCACTCTAATGGTAAATTAGGCGTATTGGTTTCATTGAAAAATGTAAACGGTGCCAATGTGGAAGAAGTAGGAAAAGATGTAGCGATGCAAATTGCTGCTATGAAAGCTATCGCAGTAGACAAAGATGGCGTTGACGCTTCTGTGGTTGAACGTGAAATTGAAATCGGTAAAGAACAAGCAAGAGCGGAAGGCAAACCAGAAGCAATGCTTGAAAAAATTGCTTTGGGTAAATTGAATAAATTCTACAAAGACAATACTTTACTGAACCAGGAATTTGTGAAAGATCCTTCTAAAACAGTTGCTCAATTGTTGGATGGTATCAGCAAAGGCTTGACTGTAGCTGAATTCAAAAGAATTGCCATCGTTTAATTCGTAGCAATATTCTGAAATATAAGGAGAGGTGTAGAGTTAATCTACACCTCTTTTGCTTAAAGCCATTTTATTTGTGGTGATATTTTTTTATATTTGTGCCAGCCCCTATTTCCTAATTGGATGTATGAAATCGAATAAGCTTGTTATAGAATACGAATATGATTTCAAGGTATTTGCCATTACTTCATCTTCCAAAGAGTTTAAACTGGCTTGGGCATTTAATGAATTATTACATGTCAAGCTTGCTAAACAAGCGGATATTGAATTTCAATTCCTAAAAGGAAGCAGATTTTTGATTTCAAATTTTTTATTTGAGTCAGAATATAGTAGTTTTAGGCTGCTAAAAAATAAGGCAGTAGAATTTGAGAACGTATCAAAGCCTTTTCTTCTGCCGGAATTAAAACATTTCGATTACTTCCTGCGCCTTGAAGGCGAATTTAGTGACGAATATTTGATTCAAATAGAATTGATAATAAGAGACTTGAATAGTGTTCAGCATGTAGAATTGCTGGAACTATCGACTATAAATTCAAAAGAAAACCTATTATTTTAAGATGAGTAAAGTATTGAAAAAAACAAAAATCATTGCTACTGTTGGTCCTACTTCAAATAACGAAGAGACTTTATTGGAGTTGGTTAAAGCTGGTGTGAATGTATTTCGCTTAAATTTTTCTCACGGAACTCACGAAGATCATAAAAAGGTAATTGATATTGTAAGAGGTATTAATGAAAAGCAAGGCACTAACGTGGCTTTGTTACAAGATTTACAAGGGCCTAAAATTCGTACAGGTGAAGTTGAAAATAATGGGGTTGAACTGATCAATGGTCAGGACCTGATTATTACCAACGAAAAATGTATTGGTAACAACAAACGCATTTATACTGGCTATCACCCAATGCCAGGAGATGTGAAAGCTGGAGATACCATTTTGATTGATGATGGAAACCTTGAATTGAAAGTGATTTCAACTGACGGTGTTAAAGAAATTCAAACCAAAGTGGTTTACGGTGGCATTATCAAATCTAAAAAAGGAATCAACCTTCCAGATTCTAATGTGTCTGCTCCTTCTTTAACTGAAAAAGACAAAGAAGATTTGCTTTTTGGTATTGAGCACAAATTGGATTGGATTGCTTTGTCTTTTGTAAGGTGTGCAGAAGATATCGATGATATCAAAGCAATCATTACAAAACATAAATCAAATGCGAAAGTTGTCGCTAAAATTGAGAAACCTGAAGCTTTGGCAAACATTGATGCCATTATCAAAGTAAGTGATGCGATTATGGTTGCACGTGGTGATCTTGGCGTAGAAATTCCTTTGGCTGATGTTCCTGTAGCTCAAAAAATGATCATTAGAAAATGTAATCTTGCTTCTAAACCAGTAATTGTGGCAACACAAATGATGGAAAGTATGATTACTAATCCTCGTCCAACCCGTGCGGAAGCCAACGATGTGGCCAATGCAGTGATGGATGGCGCGGATACAGTAATGCTAAGTGCTGAAACTGCTTCTGGTAAATTCCCTTTACAAACCATCAACTACATGGTGCAAATTATCCAGGCGGTTGAAGAAAATGTAAATATTTACAACAAAGATTTTGAATTAGATCCAATGTCTAAAACTTTCTACAACGAAAGTGTGATTGTTTCAGCGGTAAACCTTGCGGTAAACGTAGAAGCAAAAGCGATTATTGGTACTTCTAAATCAGGATTTACAGCTTTCAAACTTTCTAGTTTAAGACCAGAAGCTGAAATCTATATTTTCACGGATAACAAACCTTTAGTGAATACACTAAATTTAGTTTGGGGTGTTACCGCTTTTTATTATGACAAATTTGACTCTACAGATACTTCTATCAAAGAAATTAACAATATCCTTGTAACAGCGGGTTTGTTGAAAAAAGGTGATGTAGTTGTAAATACAGGCAGTATGCCAATTGATGAACATCGTTTAACCAATATGGTAAAATTGAGTGTTATTGAATAGTGTGATTGATTATTGTAATAGGGAAAAAGTTGGTCGTAAGGCCAACTTTTTTTCATTTATAGCATTTATATTGTTTTTTTGTTTTTAACACTGGCTATATTTTTTATTCTCGTACATTACTATTGGCAAAATCATTGCCCTGAAACCTGAACCCTAATGGGCTAAGTGTTCTGTTGCTGGCCCATGACTTGAGCCAGGCAAACAGTGACTTCAGCAAGTGGTGATTATTGAGTAGTAAATACAAAATAGTTGTTGGTGACGCCTTGTTTGGGATTTATTTTTTTGTATAAAAACATAGCTGTTACTTGTAAAACTTTAAAATGCATTTGACAACTGGGGGAATATGTTATATCACAGTTTTGCGAATTCTTAGTAAAAGCTGTAAATTGAAACGCTAAATTATTTTTAAATATGGAAAATTCAACAAACAATTTTATGCTTTATTCAACACCCAATGGTGGAGTAAAAGTGGATGTTTTTTTTAAAGAGGAATCAGTGTGGCTTACACAAGACAAAATTGCTTTATTATTTGGTGTTGATCGTTCAGTTGTTACAAAGCACCTTCAAAATATATATGCAGATGCCGAATTAATCAAAGAGGCAACTTGTGCAAAAATTGCACAAGTTCAACAGGAAGGAAATAGGAGTGTTTCTAGGAATATTGAATTTTACGACCTAGATGCAATTATTTCTGTTGGCTACCGTGTAAACTCTACCAAGGCTACTCAATTTAGAATTTGGGCAACACAAACCTTAAAAGAATTTATTATAAAAGGCTTTGTGATGGACGACCAACGTCTTAAGCAAGGGCAAACTGTTTTTGGTAAAGATTATTTTAAAGAATTATTACAGAGAGTTCGCTCAATAAGAGCAAGTGAACGTAGAGTATACCAACAAATCACGGATATTTTTGCTGAATGCAGTATTGATTATGATAAAAATTCGGAAATAACGAAACAGTTTTATGCCATGGTACAAAACAAATTTCATTATGCCATCACAGGAAATACCGCTGCTGAAATTATTTTTAAATCTGCGGATAGCAATAAACAAAATATGGGATTAACCACTTGGAACAATGCGCCTGATGGTAGAATATTGAAATCGGATGTCATCTTTGGTAAAAACTATTTACTAGAAAATGAAATAAAACAATTGGAACGTACTGTTACTGGATATTTTGACTACATCGAAGGTTTGATTGAACGAGAAATGACGTTTACAATGGAACAAATAGCGACAAGTGTTAATGAATTTTTGACTTTTAATAAATACAATATTTTAGATGGTAAAGGTCAAATATCAAAATTAAAAGCTGCTAAAAAAGCGATAAATGAATACAATACATTTAATAAAACACAAAAAATAATCTCAGATTTTGACAAAATGCTCCAAAAACTGAAAGGTTAAACTTTAGTTAATTTAAAATATGATGATGAACACCATTGATATCAACCTCCTTAAAACAATTTGTGAAACTCCAGGTGCTCCTGGTTTTGAAAAACGCATCAGAGATTTTGTGATTAATACAATCACTCCTTTTGTAGATGAATTTTCTGTAGACAATATGGGCAATTTGGTCGCCATCAAACGTGCCATACAAGGCCAAGTTTCTGAAAAGAAAGTAATGGTGGCAGCACATTTAGACGAAATTGGTTTTATAGTGACCCATATCGATGAACAAGGATTTTTGAGGTTTCATACCCTTGGCGGTTTCGACCCTAAAACTTTGACGGCTCAGCGCGTAATTGTACATGGTAAGCAAGACTTGGTAGGGGTGATGGGAAGTAAGCCTATTCATGTAATGTCTGTCGAAGAGCGCGCTACTTTGCCTAAAACTACAGACTTCTTTATTGACCTTGGTATGAATAAAAAAGAGGTAGAAGAATTTATTTCCGTCGGAGATGCAGTTACTCGTCAGCGCGAACTGATTGAAATGGGAAGTTGTGTCAATTGCAAGTCTATTGACAACAGGGTTTCGGTGTACATCCTAATTGAGGTACTGAAAAATATTCAAGCCTTTCCGTATGATTTATATGCGGTATTTACAGTGCAAGAAGAAATGGGAGCAAGAGGAGCAGTGTTGGCAAGTCACAGCGTGAATCCTGATTTTGCAATCGCTTTAGACACGACCATTGCTTATGATGTGCCGGGTGCGAAACCTCAGGAAATGATTACGCAATTGGGAAAAGGCGCCGCAATTAAATTGATAGATTCCTCTGTTATTGCCGATCGAAGATTGGTGGCTTATTTAAAACAAACCGCCAATGAAAACAATATCGCCTGGCAAACGGAAATTTTAACTGGTGGCAATACCGATGCGGGCCCAATGCAGCGCTCAGGTAAATTGGGCGCAATTGCTGGTGCTATTTCCATTCCGACGAGACATATTCACCAGGTAATAGAAATGGCCGACAAAGGAGATATTATCGCCGTAATTGACTTACTCGAAAAAGCAGTGAGTGGTTTGGATAAATTTGATTGGGCGCACTAGATTAGTTATGAGTGTTGAATGTTGAGTTTTTAGTATACCTCTAAACTGACAAGCTATTATTTTTTGTTTAATTTTCTTAAAATCGAAATTTCAAAGAGCAATTTAGGGTCTGCTGAAAAAGCATTAACATTATTATTAACAGCGATTTATGATTAAGAATAGATTTTAAAGTGCAAACAAATCATGCGGAATCTTTGAATTGTCTTGCGTAAGACCTTTTAAAAAATGCGTTATCCCGATATTCTCGGGATTGATCCATGAAGCGGTTAAAAACAAAACACTGTTTGAGCCACGCTACTGTTGAAAGTTTTCAACAAATGTGAGTGGCGAGTTTGTTTTGTTTCAGCGTAATGTAGCAAATTCTTAACATTTTTTAAACAAATGTCCGCCGTGGCGGAGTCTTGATTTTCGTTGGTTACTTTTTTCATCAAGGGGGAAAGTGACAAAAGATAGAATTAAAGTGAAAATTAATGGGTAAGCGAGTTTTTCAGCAGACCCTATTTATTCGGTTTTGCGTCGGGGTTTGATCCCGAAGCTTCGGGATTGTTTGATCCCGCATTTCGCGGGAGAGTGCCCGAAAGTCCGTTCCGAAAGAGACGCCCAAGTTATTTTACACTTTAATTATTTATCAGCAATAGAAAAATATCAATAAGGCAATATTCAAAAAAACGATTTATTCTTACTTTAAATAAACTTAATCAACTTACATTCCTCCTACATCAACAACGCAGAAATATCTTCCTTACTCAATGCTTTTACGAAACTGTCTTCAGTGGTAATCAGTTCGGTCGACAACCTGAGTTTGGCATTTTGAAGGGCCAGTATCTTTTCTTCTACAGAATTTTTGGTAATGAATTTATAGATAAATACCGTTTTGTCCTGGCCAATGCGGTGGGCGCGGTCTATTGCCTGCGCTTCTGCAGCCGGGTTCCACCAAGGGTCTAAAATGAATACATAATCGGCGGCGGTAAGGTTTAAGCCAACTCCTCCGGCCTTAAGGGAAATCAAGAAAACTTTTATTTCCGGATTGTTCTGGAATAAATCTACTTGTTCTTCCCTGTTTTTGGTACTTCCATCCAAATAGGCATAAGGAATTTTTTCTTTCTCCAAGTAAGCTTTGATGATGGACAAGTGTTTTACAAACTGACTAAACACCAGAACTTTGTGGTCCGATTGGATGGTGTTGTCCAGCATCTCAATGATTTCTTTCAACTTACCCGAACTGTGCTCGTAATCTTCGTCAATCATTTTGGGATGGTTGGCCAATTGACGCAGTTTGGTAAGGCCCTGTAAAATCATGATTTGAGATTTACTGAAGCCATTTTTTTCAATCTGTTCTAAAATATTATTCCTAAAAGAAGATTTTGTTTCTTCATAGAGATGTTCCTGTTCTTCTGTCATTGTACAGTACCGGATATTCTCCACCTTGGCTGGTAATTCAGTTGCCACCTGAGATTTATGGCGTCGTAAAATAAAGGGTTTGATGATGGCGTGCAATTTTTTCATCGCCGATTCATCTGCACCTTTTTCAATGGTATACATGAATTCCTTTTTGAAAAAGGATTGCGTTCCCAGCAAGCCAGGATTTACAAAATTCATTTGTGACCACAAGTCTAGGGTGCTGTTTTCTATGGGCGTACCACTCAATACCAATTTTGATTTGGCCGTGAGTTTTCCAACTTCCTTGGTAATCTGTGAACCCGGATTTTTAATGGCCTGAGATTCGTCTAAAATGATATAGTTGTAATGGTATTGTTTGATAATGTCTACATCTACGCGGGCAGTTCCATAAGAAGTCAGCACCAAATCGTATTCTGCAAACATCGCAGGCTCTTTGATCCTATTGATTCCTGTATAAGTCAGTATTTTAAGCGAAGGAGCAAATTTTTGCGCTTCTTTTTCCCAGTTATAAATCAGGGAAGTCGGCATGATGAGTAAATTTGCTCCGACAGCACCACGTTCTTTTTCGTGCAGCAACATGGCCAAGGTTTGTATGGTTTTTCCTAAACCCATGTCATCGGCCAAACAACCCCCAAAATTAAAATCACGCAAGAAATTCATCCAATTGTAACCTGCTTTTTGGTACGGTCTAAGTTCACCTTTGAAACCAACAGGCAAAGGAATGTCGTCGATATTGTCAAATTGTTGCAGCTTTTCTAATTTTCGGCTCATGATTACTTGAGCCAAAGCTCCCGCCTGAAGTTCCTGGATCAAACTCACATGGTGCTTGCGCAAACGCATGTGGTCGTCATGGTCCATCAGGGCAAATATAGCAGAATATTGGGCAAACCACTCTTCCGGAATTACCGCGATTTCACCATTGGGAAGAATAAATTCCCTATTTTTATGGACAATGTGTTTGCGTAAAAGAATGAATGGAATTTCATAATCACCAAACCTCACGATTGCATTTACATCAAACCAATCTCTTCCTTCCACGATGGAAATAGAAATGGTAGAGTTGCCAATAAAATAACGTTTGCTATCAGTACCATTTTGACGAATCATAATGTTTTCTTTCTCAAATGTCTCTTGGTAGAGTTGCATCCATGAAAAAGCCAATCCTCTATCCATTTGACATTTTGCATTTCGTATAGTCATTCCAATAGATGCCAATAAGTCTATTTTTGACTTTTCTAAATCGAGGGCACGTTTTACTTTATGGAAGATATAAGAATCTCCTGTTTTCTCTAGTGTTACACTTGATGGTGATGCATCGGCTGAACTGAAATTATATTCCCCGTATTGAAAGGTAAGTTCAAAAACGATTTTACTTGCCTCCTCTATGGCTGGTTCTTCTATTTCGTCATCACCAAAAATACTTACATTGTGTGTTGCCAAAGTTGCCAATTCTGTGAAAGTAAGGATTGGTTTTGCCTGGTAGCGTTCGGTTTGAATTTCAAATCCTTTGGCATATACATCAAAGGAAGCAATCAAAGGCGCGACAAATTTTTTGTAATAGGTTTCCTCTACTTTTTTAGGTATTTCAATGAATTTTTTATTCAAAAAAGGCCTTACTTTATTGCCATCTACATCTTTTTCAAAGCTGTATAAAGTATTGCTTACCAGAATATACGCTGGTTTTTTATTGATAATCAACGCATTTTTATATTGAAAATCTAGGAATTCTCCTTCGTACTTGATGCTTGGGAAGTAATGTGTGTTTTCTTCGTTTCTTCTAAAATGAAAAAGCACGGTGCATTTTTTAGGTGCCATGTCTACTTTTTTGTAGGTAGGTTCTCCATCTTTGCCCATCTCAAAAATTAACTTGTCATTTTGAAGCAATTCGAGAATTTGAGCCCGGCGTCCTTCCACATAGTTTTCCAGTACTTCCTGAATCAGCGGTTCTCCTTTGTTTTTGTCGAATACTTTCAGGAAAAATTCTGCCGTGGTAATCTTTTTTTCATAGTGTTTTTTGACAATCGTATCTTGTCTCAAATCATCCATTAAACGAATGAGTTTGAAATCAATTTCGTCTAAACCTGTACTGAATTCTGCTGCATTGGTAGATGAAATATGTTGGTGTTGAAAAGTTAATCTCCCACGACCATCAATTTGAACGACGTATGCTTCAAATAAAAAACCAAGAAATTCATGTTCAAAGAATGAATATATGATCTGAAAAGGTTGGGTTGTGGCGACTTTCAAATGCTTAATGTTTTTAATCTTGTACTTAAAATATAAAAAGGATTACAATGTACTATAAAATAATAGACTAGGCAATGATTTTTAAGCGGAATTAAGGTGAAAAATATTGTTTTTTTGTAGGGTGAAAAGTTATCAATAATTTCAATGTGAATGGCTTATAATTTTTCTTCTGGTATTTTTTTCTTAAACATACCCTGAAAATCATCCATGAAGACACTTAAAGTAACGGTATGTAAGACGTCAATGTTGTTTTGGGCTTTGTTGTTGAATTTGTAAGCGACGACATTCATATATCCCAGTTCAAACCTGAAATGGTCGGAGAATTTATAACCCAAGCCCAGGGCAGAACGAAACTGGTCAAGCAAGTTGATGTTTTTAACGTTGTCTCCACTGCGTATAAATATTTCTGCTTGACTGAAAGTGTAATAAGTGCCTGTTTCAATTTGGGTGTTGTTGAGTGGTACCGTTGCTCTCAACATGTACCGGAACCTTGACTGGATATTGGCTTTGTCAAAATGATAACTGGAAGCAGGTCCGAAGATGCTGTTGGTTTCGTCTGCCATTTTAAGACCTATAAATCTTAAGTCATAGCGGTAACGGTGGTTGAAAATCACCCTTCCAAGGTTTTGGTTGAAGGATGCCTGAACCGAACTTCTGTACTCAGGTTGAAATGTAGCTTGTTCGTTTACTGGAGCCGTCCAGGTGCCAAACCAGGCAATAGGAGAGATGGCAAAAGTGAGTGATTTGTCGACCTGGTAATTTATCCAGATGCGGTTGGCATATTGAAATGGGTTTTTGAATGCATTGGATTTGCTGTTTCCCACGGAAGCTGTTGGTTCTGAAGCAGCTGTCGGGTCGGCCTGGCGCCTGTATTCAATGTCAAATTGGTAACTTAGTTTGTTGTATATGTTGCCTGAAATGGCCAGTTTATTCCAGGAAACAATATTGGAAATATAGTCCCTCGTTGCAGTTGACTGCGCATTGGCAAAACTTGCTGACGCCAGTGCGAATAAGAATATGCATTTAAAGAATTTCAGTCGTACTGTCATATTGCAATCAAGTGCTTTTTTGAGGCTACAAATGTACCTGCAATAATGAATTATTCAAATCCACATCAATGTTTTTTTAGTCTGAGCGTTAGGGATAGCGTCCCGATTTTCTCGGGATTTGAGCTCTTTTTTACTTTGTATTCCAATAGTTGTTTCGACATTACGGATTTATACAAAGTAAAAAAAAGCGCGTACTGATAGCGCAATGTCATTAAGTTAAGAAAAGATCAGCGGTTATCAGTCTAATCCGCTTCATCCGTGTTCCAAGTTTTTATTCTTTGACAAAGAATAAAAACAAAATTGCACACAGATTTGGCAGATTAAGCAGGTTTTCACGGATTTAAAAGTAACAAAATTCTTTCACTTAACAACATTGGCTGATAGCCCGACCCGCCACGGCTGGAAACGCCCTACTTAATTAATTATAGCCATGCAGAGAAAATATTTAAAGCCAAATAAATTGGGTGGATTTAACAAAACAATAATATTAGCGGTGCTGAAATATTGTATATATTTGTTTGCATTTCAAACAGAAGAATTGTAATTGTCTTTATGAAAACATTAGGTTACAAATTGGTATTGGCTTCGGCATCGCCTAGAAGGGCGCAAATTTTAAAAGAAGCTGGGTTTGATTTTGAAGTGAGGGTGAGCAATGTGAATGAAGTATATCCCAATGATTTAAGAGGAAGTGAAATTCCTGTTTTTTTGTCTAAGCTAAAAGTATCCAGCATGTTGCCAAGTCTCGCTGAAGCTGAGTTGTTAATTGCAGCAGATACCATTGTTTATCTGAATGGGAAAGTACTCAATAAACCTTCCAATCGTGATGAGGCGAGTTTGATGTTGCAGAAATTGTCGGGTCATAAACATGAAGTAATCACCGGAGTAACTTTGGCCAGCGCGACAAAAAGTATTTCCTTTTTTGACATGACTGAAGTGTATTTTGATAAATTATCGCCGTTGCAAATAGACCATTATATTGACCATTATAAGCCTTATGATAAGGCCGGCGCCTATGGTATACAGGAATGGATTGGCATGGTTGGCGTTCAAAAAATACATGGTTCGTTTTACAACGTAATGGGACTTCCAATACACCGTTTAAATGAAGAATTGCAAAAGTTTTAAAAAAGAAATTGTGTTATTCATCTGAATAAATAAGTGTACTTTTTAGCGATTAAGTCATTGTTTGAATAGTTTTACAAGATTAAATTTACTTTGCCAATCAATACAGGATAAGGTCTTTTCGTTTGCTGTAATATTATCAGTAGTTTTCAAAAATTAACGTGCTTAAGAATGTCAAATACGGTTCAAAAAGTTGCCTACTTCAGTGAAGAATTTGCTGTTGACCAATCTCTCAAAATATATTCAGGGGGCTTAGGGTATTTGGCAGGATCTCATTTGCGAAGTGCTTTCGAATTAAAGAAAGATTTAATAGGCGTGGGCATCTTGTGGAAATATGGCTATTATGACCAGGTAAGGGATGAAGATGGCTTGATGAAAGTGCAGTTTGAAGCCAAACATTATCACTTTTTGGAAGATATTAAATTGAAGTTTTCCATCAATGTACACGACAAAGAGGTGTTTGTGAAAGTTTGGCTTTTAAAGCCTGAAACTTTCGGTACGGCACCTTTGTATTTGATGAGTACTGATTTGCCCGAAAATGATTTTTTATCTCAAACCATTACCCATCATTTATACGATAAAAATGATGCAACGCGTGTGGCGCAAAGTATACTTTTGGGCATTGGGGGTGCTAAAATGTTGGAATTATTGCAAATTGAGGTTAAAACCTACCACCTCAATGAAGCAAGTGGCGTACCTCTGACTTTTTATTTGTACAGTAAATACCAATCTGTTGAGGCCGTAAAACAAAAAGTAGTGTTTACAACACATACGCCTGAACGGGCAGGTAATGAGGAACGTAAAATTGATTTGCTCAATCAGATGCATTTTTTTGACGGGATTTCTTACCAAACTACTTTGGAGATAACGGGGCAAAGGGGGGATAATTATAATTATACTTTAGGTGCTTTAAGGCTTAGCCGTAAAGCCAATGCCGTTTCTAAGATTCATTTGGAAGAATCAAAAAGGATGTGGAAATCATTTGAGCCTATTTGTGACATCATCTCCATTACCAACGCGCAAAATCAAAAATACTGGCAAGACAAAGACTTGAAATCAGCTTTGGATAAAAATGATTTACAAGGATTAAAAGCAAGAAAAAGAATTTTAAAACAAGAACTGTTCAAAGAAGTTGCCAACCAGACTGGGAAGTTATTTGATCCTGATGTACTCACCATTGTGTGGGCAAGGAGGTTTACAGGCTACAAAAGAGCTGATTTTTTACTCAAAGATTTTGAGCAGTTTACTGAGTTAGTGAACCGAAGCGATAAGTGTGTACAAATCATTTGGGCAGGAAAACCTTACCCTTTTGCAGATGCAGAAATTGAACTTTTTCGTCAGATGCAACAAAAAACAGAGCCCTTCAAAAACGTAGCGGTGTTGACTGGTTATGAATTGGAATTGTCGGCAATGTTGAAAAAAAGCGCTGATATTTGGCTCAATACCCCAAGGTTTTCCAGGGAAGCTTCGGGTACAAGTGGCATGACTGCGGCCATGAATGGTGCCATTAATTTTTCGATTCCAGATGGTTGGGTGGCCGAATTTGCGGTGCATGGCCATAATGCTTTTTTAATTCCTGTAGCAACAGCATATTTGGGCAACAATGAATTGTTGGACAAAGAAGAGCATGTCAGTATGTACCGTATTTTGAAGGAGGAGATTATCCCTTGTTATTATACCCAACAAGAAAAATGGTTGGGGATGGTATCAAACAGTATGAGAGAAGTGACCCCTCAATTTGATTCAGACAGAATGGTGACAGAATATTATGAAAAGATGTATTGAGGATTGGGTTAAGCATTCTTTTATACTTGGAGTGGATGGGCAATGTTTAGCGTGATAGCGATAAATTTATTTTGGTTTTTTAAAATCTCCTATCCAATATACTGTATTTTTATCCGTTGATATTAAATACGTTGTGTGAAATTATTTTTTATTTTTAAATGCTAACTTTTATGAAACTTAACTTATTTTTTGTAAAAATAGCGGCTGGGGTAATTTTTTTGATGTGCTGCTTGCAAAATGTTTTTGCTCAGTCTTACGCCGACAGTTTGGCAAAAGATGAAGACGCTATTGTAACGGCCATTTCAGCATATTCCCCTGAAATTAGAAATGCGATACTGAATGTATCAAAATATCCTCAGGCCATTGTAAAAATAGAACGAATACAGTCTAGGTCTAGTCAGGCATTTCAGGCTTTGGTGGAGCAATATCCAAAACAGGATCAGGAAAAAATTTACAGCGCCAGTCGTTTTCCTGAACTTCTTCAACACCTTTCTCAAAACAAGGGAATGAACAAAGGACAACTCAATTATGTAATGAAAGACTATCCTGAAGAGATTCAAAATCAAGTGTTTTTTTTATATGATGCTCATTTTGATGATCTTGTTAAAATGAATAATTTGTACCAGTCGTCTCAAATGGCATTTCAAAAAGTATTGGAAGATTATCCGCTATCAGTAAAAAATGATTTTCAAAAAGTAATTTCTATGCCTGATGTCATGGAGCTTCTGGTGAATAATATTGACCTTACCATGAGTCTGGGTGAAAACTATAAAAGCAATCCCTATAAAGTTACGAAACTTTTAGATTCGGTAAGTGAGGCCCTTTCTAATCAAAAATCACAAGATTTAGCCCGTTATAAAAAGGACGTCGATTCGAATCAAGCCTTGCAAAATGAAATGAAGAAAGCTGCCAGTGATTATGCAAAATCAACCAACCAATCAGACACTTACATTACGAATAATATTTACGACAATACGCCATATCCATATTGGTATGGCTATCCGTTTTGGTATTCTTATCCCACCTGGTATCCGCAACCCCTCTATTACCAAACAGGTTTTTACTTTGGCTCCAATGGTAATCTGTTTGTTGTAGGACTTCCTTCCCTGGGTTTTTCAAACTGGTTTTTTAATTATGGGTACAGGTATTATCCCAATATGTACAACCATTACAGGTGGTATTACAATGATCACAGCGGTTATCATCATTACCATTCACCACATCACGGGTTTAATGATGAGGCCTATAAACATTTTTCAACTCCCAATAGAGGGGGTAGAAGTAATGCCATCAAAAATATCAATGGACCTAGAAGCAGTACGAGAAGTCCCCGACCCAATTATTTGCCTCAAAATAATTTTAACAGCAATGGGTACCGTCATTTTGAATCAAAATCATACCACAATTCTGGTTGGAACAATGTAAATCATGGAGGTGTAAGAGGGGATTTCGGAAGAGGAGCTGGCGTTCATTGGGGAGGTGGAAGAGCAGGAAATGCAGGTGGAAATACAGGAAGAGGAGGTGGAAGTCGTGGCGTGCGTGGCCGTTAATGTGGGTTGAAAAAATGTATACATGCTATTTGTGCGTGAGATTATTATTCTCAAATAAAGAATAATTCACTTTTACACTTATCTTTGTTTTTCAACCCAAAAAATCTACTGTGTATAAGTTTATCAAACCAATTTTATTTCAATTTGATCCTGAAAAGATCCATTACTTTGTATTTGCTTTATTGAAATTTGTAAACAAAATTCCCGGTGTTTCAGCATTGATCCGTGCCATGTATGTAGTGGAAGATCCTCGTTTGGAAAGGACTTTGTTTGGCTTAAAATTTAAAAATCCGGTAGGATTGGGTGCTGGTTTTGACAAAGATGCCAAGGCGATTGATGAGTTGGCAAACCTGGGTTTTGGGTTTATCGAAATTGGAACAATCACCCCTTTGGCGCAAGCCGGAAATGATAAACCACGCTTATTCAGGCTTCCAGAAGATGAAGCTTTAATCAACAGAATGGGCTTCAATAATGGAGGGATGGAAGCCGCTGTAGAAAGACTTAAGCTCAGGAAAAGTACTGTTTTAGTAGGGGGGAATATTGGTAAAAATAAATTGACTCCCAACGAAAATGCTACCGACGATTACGTGAAAAGTTTCAACGCTTTGTTTGATCATGTAGATTATTTTACGGTGAATGTAAGCTCTCCTAATACCCCTAATTTGAGAGCATTGCAAGAAAAAGAGCCCTTGAAACAATTGCTTCAAACCTTAAAAGACATCAACAATACCAAACCAACACCTAGACCTATATTGTTGAAAATTGCACCGGATTTGACGAACGAACAATTGGACGATATTGTGGAAATAGTACAAGAAACAAAAATAGACGGGGTGATAGCAACCAACACCACCATTTCAAGAAAAAAATTAAATACAAGCTCTTCTACAATTGAGGCCATCGGCATGGGAGGTTTGAGTGGAAAACCTGTTCGCGAGCGGTCTACTGAAGTGATTCAATACCTTGCCAACAAGTCTAAAAAGTCATTTCCAATCATCGGCGTAGGGGGGATTCATTCCGCTGAAGATGCCTTAGAAAAAATAGCAGCGGGAGCTTCTTTGGTACAAATTTATTCAGGATTTATTTACGAAGGTCCGGCATTGATTAAAAGAATAAACAAGGCTTTGTTGGCGAAAATGTAAAAAGGTTGTCCTCCATTGTGTGGTTGAAGATAAGTGAATGGATTTATTTTGATTCACCCCATTTATAAATTGTTGCCCATTCCAATTATTTAATTAAATTTGTTGGTTACGTACCATGGCAGAAAATACCTACAAAAGAAATACCGTTAATAAACCTAAAGAGGAACCTGAAAAGAAGGTGAGCAAAGAGGGGGAAGGGAAATCGTTCCCCAAATTTAGCTTGGCTTTTTTGAAAGACCGCAGGTTTTTACTGACTTTCGGATTCTTTTTGATTATATTTTCATTTTATGCCACTGTTGCTTTGCTGTCGTATTTGTTCACAGGTACAAGTGATCAAAGCGTAGTGGAAAATTGGTTTTCTTCAACGCTTCCTGTAGAAGGGGTAGAAATAAACAACTGGCTAGGAATTGCCGGGGCCGTATTGAGTCATGTATTGATTTTTAAATGGTTTGGCGTAGCCTCTTTTCTTTTGATGCCCGTTATTTTTATCTGGGGATTTAAAATCGTATTTGAAAAAGAATTGTTCTCTATCCGAACTGCCATCACCTTGGTGTTGTTTTTTGTGCTGTGGTTGTGTACTACTTTTGGCTACCTGGCCTTAATTACTTCAAGTGAAAACAGTATTGGTTTTTTAGGCGGAGGCGTAGGCTATGAATTGGCATCTTACTTCAGTGTGCTTTTGGGATGGGGTACCTTTTTGGTATTGACATTTTCCCTCATTGTATTTACAATATTTTTCTTCAACATCACCTCCATTGCTTGGGACAAAAATAAAGCGGTTGAGGCAATAGATGAAGAAATTCAACGTGAGGATGAGTTGGCTTTGGCGTCTATGCTGGTTGATCAGACGGAAGAAGAGGAGGAACTTACTGACGAAGAAATGGAAGACAACCTTGAGGGCATTGCACTGCTAACCCAAGAGGAAGCACCTGCAATGGAAGCTCTTTTAGAAGTAGATGAATCTTTAATTGATGAACCTGCTGTCGACGATTGGAAAATTGCAAAACAAGCTACCAAGACTAAAGCACCTGCTCCTGATTTGGACTTCCAGTTTTCAATGCCTGAAGAACCTCTTGAGGAAACGCCATTTGAAATTAATGATGAAGTTGCCAAAGAACCCTGGCCAGATTTGGAAGAAGGAGAATTGCCGGTAATGGAAAATTATGATCCGACCTTGGATTTAGGAACGTACAGGTACCCAACGTTGGATTTGCTGAATGAACATCCAAACAGCAAAGTTCAGGTTACCAAAGAAGAGTTGGAAGCCAACAAAGATAAAATTGTTGAAACACTGTCGAACTATAATATTGGGATTTCGCAGGTAAAAGCAACGGTTGGACCCACAGTTACACTTTATGAAATTGTACCTGATGCTGGTGTTCGAATTGCAAAAATTAAAAACCTGGAAGATGACATCGCCCTAAGTTTGGCCGCTTTGGGAATTCGTATCATTGCACCAATTCCAGGAAAAGGAACCATTGGTATTGAGGTGCCTAATAAAAACAAAGAAATGGTGCCTGCTCGCAGCGTATTTATGAGCGAGAAGTTTATCAAAAGCGATATGGAGTTGCCATTGATGTTTGGTAAAACCATTTCGAATGAAGTGTTTATGGCCGATTTGGCTAAAATGCCTCACTTGTTAATTGCCGGAGCAACGGGTATGGGTAAATCTGTAGGTTTGAACATGATTTTGACCTCCCTGTTGTATAAAAAACATCCTTCTCAGTTGAAGTTTATTTTGGTCGATCCGAAAAAAGTGGAGCTTTCTATCTTTTCAAAAATTGAAAGACACTTTTTAGCCAAATTACCAGGAACTGAAGAACCAATTATTACCGATACCAAAAAAGTTATTTATACCCTCAATTCGGTTTGTATTGAAATGGATAACCGGTACGATTTGTTGAAAATTGGTGTTTGCAGGAATATCAAAGAGTACAACCAGAAGTTTGTAGAAAGGAAATTAAATCCGAACAATGGGCATAAGTTTTTGCCGTATATTGTGGTGGTAATAGATGAATTAGCCGATTTGATGATGACTGCCGGCAAAGAAGTGGAAACACCGATTGCGCGTATCGCACAACTTGCCCGTGCTGTAGGGATACACTTGGTGGTAGCCACGCAGCGTCCATCTGTAAATGTTATTACGGGTATTATCAAAGCGAATTTCCCGGCCAGGTTATCTTTCAGGGTATCGCAAAAAATTGACTCCCGTACAATTTTAGATACTGGAGGAGCCGATCAGTTGATAGGAAAAGGGGACATGTTGTTGAAGTTGGATTCTGAGATGACACGTTTACAATGCGCTTTCCTAGATACACCAGAAGTGGAACGAATTGTTGATTTTATTGGAGATCAAAGAGGTTATCCTACGGCGTATATGTTGCCAGAATTTTCTGGAGATGACGAGTCAGGGCAAGCTTCGGGAGAATACTCCAATG
>Ga0209353_10000660_pt1 | contig 20771 bp, 22 predicted proteins | sample LauGreSpBDMM15SD_2_FD_187561 | JGI IMG/M metagenome (GOLD analysis project Ga0209353, IMG submission 187561) | Freshwater lake microbial communities from Lake Michigan, USA - Sp13.BD.MM15.SD (SPAdes) (version 2) | ecosystem: Environmental > Aquatic > Freshwater > Lake | place: Lake Michigan...
TTTCTTGTAAATGGCTCTTTTTCCTTAAATAAAAAAAAAGATTTATACCCCCGTCCTTTTTTCCCCTACTTCTTTAGCGGTTTCAACCCCGCCGCTTTCACGGCCTTCACGACAGCAAAAAACCCCCTACCCAAAAAAAGGACGGGCATAAATTATTTTTTCACCTAAAGAATAGGAACCAGTTATAACAAAATGGCGTGTGATTATATTTTTACCTACGATACGGACGAGGAGAAGATGCACATCATCAATTTCCTGAGAATTAATAATATTCAAACCATATATCACGGGCCGTTTCAATCATACAAGCAGAAGAGCAGGCCACAAGGCCAATACTTCATAGCTTGGAAAACTACGATTTTGAGTGAGAGAGAGCTTATGGAGCTCAATATGTGGTTAAGCCAATACATATCAAAACGATTTTATGTAATGACAAGGGGTATGCAGGGACGCACTTACGGTTATGAACCCCTACTTCTTTAGCGGTTTCAACCCCGCCGCCTTCACGGCCTTCACGACAGCCGCTACGCGGTTTGCTGGTATGACGATTTCATTTTTGTGCAGCATGTACACACCCGTAGCCTTCACCTTTCCGCCCTTTTTAAACCCCATCATAGCCGCCAGTTCAGGGTGCTGTTGCAGGATGGCAGCTTGGTGAGCTTGTGCTGCGAGCTCGTTATTGCGGCGCTCTTCCAAAAGTCTCCAACCTTCATCTTGGACTTTTTGTCTTTGATTTGCGTTCAACGACGACAATGCTAGATTACCGCTAAACGCCATTGGGTCCATGTCGACCATCTGCTCAGCGGCTCTTCTCATAAGAGTAGGTTCGCGATGTGCTTTGTAAGCTGGATGTCTAACAATGCTCAGTAGTGTCTCTTTCGTAAACTTACGGTGGCCCGTTGGAAGTGTAGGCGGCGCTGATTTTGGGCGGCTAGGCACGACGGCTTTTGGTTTAGCTTTGGGCGGCATGATTCTAAAAAAGGACGACGAAAATAAAGATTATGAACATACAGTATAATCTTCAATGACGCAGAGCGCATCAACCGAACAAATCATAGCCGAGATGGAGTTGCAGACGTGGGCCAAGAGGCACTTACAAGCCGTGCTCCGTGAGCATCCGGAACTTGCACCATTCTTCGGTTAAATACCGTAATAGGCAGTCCACTTGTCCATAACCGTTTTGTAGACCTCCTTTTGGTATGCTTCGGGCTTACCATCGCGCTCAGCCTGATTCCGGATTTTCATAGCGGCATTTTTGGCGTACTTTTTCTTCAATTCCAAGCTTGCGGTGCGGGGCGGAGGCGGCTTGGAGGGGTACACGCGGCCAGTTGCAGCAGCGCGGTTAGGCTGAGCCGGTGGTGGAGGCGTAGCTCTCGTGATTCTACCGGCAACTACGCCGCTACCGCCACTCCCTCCGCTACCCCCGGGTGCCGCATCACGTTGCTCAGGTGCGGGCGTAGAGCGCGGTGTCTCGGTGTACTTCTCCCTCTGTTCCGCACGGTGCTCGTTAATGATTTCAATGACTTCTTTTTCATACTTACTGTCAAACCATTCCTCGCCGGCCGCCTTAGCGTTCGGGATGCGTTTAAGGTCGCCTTTGATAGTACTTTCGAACGCCATCGCGTGCGTGCGGTGGCTGAACAGGATGACCATCAGCAACTCAGTGTCGTTCATTGAGTAGCTCTGGGGGTACGACAACAACCGCTCGCGGATGCCGCCTCGCGTGATAGTGCCGTCTTCCTTTGCGTTCGTGGGCGGTTTCACGGGTGCCGCGCTCCGGCCAACTTTGATGAGCGATTCCAGGCCGCTGCGTTGCACATTGCCGCACTTGCAGCTAATCTTATAAACGTAGAAGCCGTGTAGCCCGTCTTTGAGTGCAACAACAGAATGGTTGTTCAGGTTGCGTGCTGTGACGGGAACTTTCAAGCCCCATTCCATCGTCCAGTCATTCGTAAGAATGATGGGCGTAATCGGCCCCTTATTTGCACGGTCGCCAACTTTGAGAGTTTTATCTACTGGCATTGTTGTTTCTACTATAATAGGAATACAAATAACTATGGCCTTCCGCGCAACTTACAGCACCATTGTTATGTCAAAAATTAATTACAGAGTCCTAGGCTGCAAAGCGGTAGAATATACCACTGAATATCAAGGACCACTCGTTAGTAACCTTGGAGAGGCCCAAGCCCGCTAGAACTAGGAGGCCTTGCACAATGTTCATTTACCATATGCATACATTATTTTTGTAGTATGGACCAGGCTTGCGAAAACGAGGAGCGCTTGTATTGCGTTCATCATAAAATGCGCTTTGCGTCATTACTATATGTTCATATTTTATCGTATGGCATCCCCATAGCCCTGCAACTTTGCACCAAATGCTGAGATTTTTCCTGCAATCGGGTCGGCACGACGGGCAACATTAGACACGGCTCCAAGGCCCTTGTTAATCATGCCTGCCGCGGCCATAGAAGCCCCATCGGTAAGGGGTGCAAGCGCGGTGCCGATGACGCTAACGGCCGGGCGGAGAGCGCTCGAGATTTGGCCAATGCGGCGGATTACTGGTGCTGAGTGGTCGCCGATTTTACGTAAAATGCCGCCGCCGCGGGAGAGAACGGACGAAGCTAGAGAGCGAGCGTTGTCGAAGAAGCCCATGTATTACTTGTACTACCTGATTAACAGTTTAATTTTGCGGGGCGGGAGGAGGGTCATTGTAGATGCGCTCTGCGTCATTCGTACTGCCAGTTAAGTGTTGCGATACCAACAGCAACTTTAGAACTTCTTCCATGGATCGAAGCGTATTCAATTGTTTAATCATGATTTGTGAGTGGTCAACGGCGGCCTCGAACTTTAGAATCATGTGACTGTGGGGCAACCATGTACAAATCGTCCCGTCAGTCGTATTGAACTTAAAATGGAGGGTGCTATGAACGTGCCCCTCTTGGATTTGGTGACCGAAAGCTCGGCCGTCGCTCTCATACAGTAAAGTCGCATACGGCTCGTTGTTCACCAAAACACACGCAAGCACGTTACCGGAATCGACATGCGAACCGTCCGTACCGTGGGCCAAGTGCCGGCCGCGGTTGGGGTGAATGCCCTCGCACGAAATCAAAATGCGCTCGTCGTCGTCGTAAAAGTTCAAAGGAACTGTGCTAGTCAATGTTGTGCTTGTAGTAGTGACAACTGTCTGGGTGAATCCCCATGCGCGGGGTCGACGTGGTGGGAAGGTAAAGGTGCGGGGTACGGCATCGGGGAATGTAAAAGTCAGTTTTTGCGTGCGTGAGGAGTACGATACGAAAGCGGTTGGCTCAATTGTTTTAATAAGGGAATCTAGCATGGCGGCCCACACGGAATACCGGTAGTTGCCTTCTGGGATAAATAGGGGCGCGCCATCTAGATAAAAAACGTTGTCGGGAGCCCTTATGCTATACCAATCGAGACGGCACGTCCATCGAATTAGCGACACGCGGATGCGCTCATTTTTATCGCACTGCAGCGTCTTTGCAGGCAGCGAGATTTTGAAATCGTAGGGAGTACCCTCGCATCGTGAAGAGTCAATATATAGGTACTGTGCACGCTCCATCTCTATTAGTATTAGACGGGATAAACAACTAGAGTAATCGCCCACTCGCCATACATACGTTGTCCCGTACCCGCATCGGTGCCGAAGTAGCCCTCGTTAGTAAATGCTGCGCCTGTGAGCGTTTGCATTTGCAGCGTCAGCGTGCGGTTTGTGAATAGGCCCAGAGACGAGCACGGCATGCCAATTGTGTCCTTGGTCACGTGTTGGTTAAAGCCGTTTTGACCTGCGCCGACCGTTGTTGCCAGGAGAACGCGACCACGTCCGCCCGTGAGACTGTCGTACGTGTTTGCAATGCTGGTGTCAACCGCGGTAATGCATACAGGTACATTGAGCTGGTTGGGGTCGGCGTTCCATAGCACGAAGCTCTCAACCGCAAATTGGTATGCGGAATCGCTGGGCAGCATGGCCTGGTTCTCGAACGAAGGATTGAATTGGATAGTACTGTTAAAGTTGGCACCGCTGACGCTGCGTAGCGTGAGGCGGTACACGGGCTTTGCCTCCATGGGTGCGTAACCGCCAACTGAGGCATGGGCTGATTGAAACATTATGACTCTTCTACAATGACGTTAGAAGATGTTTGACCACGAATACGTGCTGCCTCCTCCTCAGTAATCAGCCGTGCGCCGGCCTTGTCCGTAATCTCGCGAACCCGCGCCTCCCAGGTCTCATCCCACTGACTGACAGTCACGCCGTCCATGACGCTCGGGTGGCTAGGTACGACGGGCACTTTGCCCTTGCGTTTTTGTTTCAGGGAGCTGCGCATGTCATCCTTCACGAGCGTCTGCAGCGTCTCCTTACCGCCCTCGGCACAGTACAGGTCCAACAGGTTCTTAAGGACCCACGGATTTATGTCGCTGCGGTCAGCCAGAATCATCGACTCCCATTCGCTGCGTTGTTTGTTTGTTGCCATCTTATACTATAAGAACAGAAAAAATTAGCGTTCCCTTCGGTCGGCTTGTTCAGCCACGTAATCGTCGTACATAAACTGTATGGCTTCGTCGCGAGTTTTCTTTTTGTAACACGAGTAGTGTGACGGCCGCCCTTTCCAATCCCGCCACGTTTTGTACCGGCGGATGGCGCAGAAGCAAATGGCGCAATGTGTGGGCGCTTCCATTTACTTCAGGTGCAGAAAATAGTTTTAGATTCCCGTGATAATTTGGTCGAAGTTCTTGCGGAACCGATGTTTTGGGTCATCCCAGTTAATCATTAGGAAGTCGTGCGCCTCTGTGCACGAGAAATCCCACATCTCAATGAATCTCTCGGGTGATATGAAAGCTGACAACTCCTCGGCGATTTCCATACGGATTGGTTTAGACTTATTGGTGAACAACAGGGCTAGGCTGAGATTATTACGAATGCCTCTCGGGACCCCTCCTTTCCAGACCTGGACACCGAACACCAGGCTCGTAAGGAAGTGCCGATGTTGCAATAGGAACTTATTGAATGACGGGTTGTTGTAAATGGCGCGCTCCCCTACCAAATCATCGCATATCCAAAGAGTTGTCGGCATCCCGTGTTTAAAGCGGGTGGTCGGCGGCTGGTAATCGTTTTCTTGGAGCAGTGCCACGTCTTCGGGGTCCGCTCTCGATAGGTAAGCATCCAAGTCCTTGGCTTTCATCATGCGTTCCCATACTTTGATGTATTTTTGATACTTTTTGTATTCCTCGATATCACTCTTAATCCCGTCGATGAGCTCGGCAACGACCTCATGGTTTACATCGGTCACTACCTCGCTCTCGTAGCGGTCGTCTACGAGTTGCCCGAGTTTGGGGTCATTGTAAAAGGTCGGCGAACAGATGATGACCTTGTCAAAGAAGTGATGTGACGCGTACAGTTTCACGAAATTAATAATTGCCGAACTTTTACCACTTCCACGGGAGCCGCAGACAACACTCAGGAACGGCCTATCTGGCATGGTTGGCGGTGCACTACGCGGCTTTGCCAATTGGGATTTGATTTCAGGGTTCCCAAGACCCGAAACACGGGTTGTCTCAAATGTGGCCATGCAATACTACATTAATGTGTTCATTATTTTTGTATTAGTTCCAGTCTGGAAAAACGGACTTCATCGCCATCTTCATGACTTCATCATTCACACGATTACGAATCTGGTCTTGTGCTGTGTTGCGTACGGCTGCGGCCATAGGCGGAGGCGCATGAACAGGCGGCGGTGGAGCAGGAGGCGCGGCATACGCAGTCTTCCATTTGTATTTGGCTGCAAAGTACTTGTCGAGCTCCGTCTCATCATAGAATGCGCCTTTAGCGTCCATTACCTGTGGCTTGGGCTGCGGCGCGATAGCAATCGGCTTAGCTTTACGTTGTCTCGGCGGAGGCGGCATAGGGGTAGGCATCTCATCCTGATGCAGAGGTAGATCGGGCTGCTCGGGAACTTCAGGAATCTCAGGAATCTCAGGTAAAACTTCCGGCTCGATTTGCACCGGTGTCACAACCGCGGCTCGTGCGGCTTTCTTCGCGGCGCATGATACTTTTGACTTTTCACGCATTGCGGACAGTCTCTGCAACATCGCTTGGTACTCTTCATCACTCATGTCTTCGCGTTTGCGGGGCATTCTTCCGTTCTATTATCCTGCAAGATAAAAGTCTCATCGAGCTCATACTTGCTTTTCACGTCCTTCCCTTCAATCAGCCGTTTTTTCACGTACCATCGTGCGGCCGCCTGACAGCGACGGAGCCGAAAATCTGCATCGTTCACGTAGCGCTCTCTAGCCAATAGTGTGACCAAATGGGTCAGGTCACGAAGTGCGCTATTCGCGTCTTTCTGTACGCTCATGGCTTCTATAGTATGACGCGAAAGTAATCCGGCGGAGATTGCGTAGATGCTTTTAATCTCGCAGCGCGCTCGAGTGCCGCCGCTCGTTTCTCGGGGTCCATTTCATTGCCAATGTAGGAGCGCCCCAAGCTCACAGCCGCGCACAAAGTTGCCCCATATCCAGCTTCAGCGTCTACAATCAAGCCGTCGGCGTGCGTGAATGTTTCGAGTAAATGATGCATGATGCGATACAGCGGGTCTGGTTGTGCGTCGATAACCCGACTATTTGGCGCGCTCCGTAGGAGAAACGCTTGGTCATACTGCGAACCCGTGAAATCCGTGGTCATGACGTTGGCGGACAACGCTCCGCTAGCGACACGCGTAGGATTTAGGAGGCCACAAGCGAAATCGAGCTGGTTCATAACGAGCGTCAGTCCTGTGGGGCGTTGTGCGAGAACAACTGGTGTGAAACAAGTCCGCAGGCGCAGAGTTCGCATTCCGGCGAGGTCTTTCATGGCGGCCTCTTTTTCGAGCTCGGCCAAGTCTTGGGAGCGTGCTACGAGATGCGACATGCCGAACGAGCTCGATGGGGTGGCGGGATTTACCCACGCTATCACATCGCGAATGACAAAGCCGGCGCTTTCCAAGCTGCGAAAACATGCGCTCAAACTCTTTGTTGTAGAGAAGGCTAGGCAGAGACCGCCGGGGGTCAGTACACGAAACGCCTCATCAAAGCACGAGTTAACAACTATCAGCTGAGCGTGTTTCTCTGGCAGGTCCTCCAAGAACTCTTTGCACGTTTTGGAATCTAGCGAAGCCATTTATTATGTGTCGCGTCTTTAATAGAGAACATTATAATAAATGAGTGAACCGCCAAAAAATCCGCACGGTTGGTATGACGACGGCGACTACACTGGAAGCAGTGGAGGCGGCACAGGAGGCGGCACAGGAGGCGACACGGGAGGCGACACGGGAGATGGCGGCGGTACGACAGGCGATGGCGGCGGTACAAACCCTGGCGGTGGCACTTACGACGATGATGACAACGGCGGAGGATTCACAGGCGACTTGGCGACAGTTGCATACACTGGGAAATATGCAGACCTGCTGAATAAACCTATTTTGGCAAGCGCTATTTGGACTGCTACGACCAACAGTGGAATCATTGTGAATGTCAACACAATTAACAACGCCATTACGAGATTGAAAGGGAGCGGAGGTTTGCAGCTCACGCAAGGGTTCAGCACGGAGACGCAGATTATAGGGGGTCCCGATAACCCTAATCCTTACAGTCAAAGTCTCAATCCTAACCTCATATGGATTGGGTATATACAACTCACAGGTGAGGGCGCTTATCCAGTTTTCAACCTCACCACGCGCATCATCGTAGACCGAGATGGCTACATTCCAGAGGGTTCAATCAAAGACTTACCAGATTGGTACAACGAAATGAAAGAAATGAAAAATTTGGGGATTTCGGGGTTGGCCCTCGGTACGCTCGGCGTGATACTTGGGGGGTGGGCGGCCAAAGATAAAATCAAGGGGCTTATGGAAAAAGCGTTTGATGGGTTAAAGAAATTGTTCGGTGGTGGTGACCCCGACGGCGGGGGTGGCGGGGGTGGCGGTGGGACTACGGACCCAGAAACGGAAGAGCCAGCGATACAATGGAACCAAATAGGAGGTCGTCCGTTTGCTATCACCAATGCCGTTTCTGCTCTTGGTAGCGTCCTCGGTGGTAATGCTGGCTTCACCGGTGACATCACAGTGGCCAATAAGACTCCTCTCGGCGCTACCAATGCACTGTATGTGATGAACTACGACAACTTCAGCGTAAATCCTATAACGGGTAACGTTATATTTGACACGGCTACGTTCACAAGCAGCGATAAGACCTTGCTCATAGATTTCAATGACCGCATCTTCCGCGCCAAAAATGTTAAAGTAGAGGCCACAATCAGCTTCTACGATGAAAACGCCCCTTTGACGAACCCGAGCGGTTTTGTACCCGTGCTGGACCTGTACAAAACAACTCATGGCCTATGGCGATTCACGAAGGATGGCGTGTTTCACAAAGATAGCGCGGTGGTGACGTACAGTACTGCACAAGACCGCTACATCTTCCATGGTATCATCACGAATGGAGCGCCGACGCCTGCGAGCGACTATGAAACGGGTGCACCAAAGCCATCTCTTTGGACAAAGGCCAAGCGCGTCTTTACTCGCAATAACCAGAATGAAATAACACCAGCCGACCCAATGGGTGACCAACTACGTCAATCAGGTTCGCAACAGGCCCAACAAATCCACTCATTGAAAGTGCAAGCTGACCAACTGCGGACCGAAAAGAATGCGCTGATATCACAAGCGGCTAAAGTCAAGAGAGTTGCCGACCAAGCAAAAGCCAAGAAAGGGATAAAAGGATTGTGGACCAAAATTACAAAGAAAGCAAAAGAGATACAAAAGGACCTTCCAAGCGGACCACTGGAAGCCGTTGCGAAAATGAGAGGGGCCGTTACAAAAGCTGTTCAAAATGCAAAAACCGCAGTTAACGTGAATGGAGCCAAAGCAGGAGATGCGATAACGAAAGCACTCTTAATTTAATGTCGTGGGTATGTAATAAGAGGCGGGATGGCATATAGTATCGGTCTCACGGCCGGAGTAGTGTACGATGAGGACACGGATATCTATCAAATGACGAGCGGCTTGGCGAATGAGCTTGGTAAAGTCGTCTTTGATATTGACCCAGTTACGTCGTACAGCTTCAACTACAGCACACAGATTAACGCGAATCCAACGGGAATCTATGCCGGAAGCAACGGTTACTTTGAGACTAGATTTGGTGACACGGAAAATGGAGTGACGTTCTTCATGGACCACAGTGAGAATGGGGCAGACCTTTACGTGCACCACAACAGCTATTTAATAGCGAATCTAGAAATCACCAATTTTAAGTTCAATGTTCCACAAACCATGGAGATAAACTGCGTGGAAAACACGTTCATCATGACTTACGACGACGTGTTTCTTGGGGATGTTCACTGCGATAGCAACATTTTGTTCAATGATGGCTGGCTGGAGTTCACGGCGTGTAACGTGATTGGGACAACGGCAATTCTAGACAGCTACAACTATGAGCCCAACTTCACGGTCACCCATACGGCGCGCTTCATGAACGGCATCTCGGCGGACGACTGGGACGGCATCATGCTAGAACACATTGGTGACTGCTGGTGGTCAAATGTGGACCCCGAGAACTCCAGTAATATGCACACAATTGGGAGCATTGGCATCGGGACGACGGACCCCATCTATAATCTGCACGTGGAAGGCACAATATACGCGTCTAGTTACTGCAACATCGCACTATGTGAGGAGGATTTGAAAGTGCAAGTGCCCGTTGGTTCCATCATGACGCTCCTCGGGAACGAGTACATCAATGACCCGACTTTCCATAAAATCATAGGTCAAACGGTGAATCGCGCGGATTATATTGAGCTGGCCAATTCCCTTGGCATTCCCAAATCCCAGCCGACATTTCGTGTTGTGAATAAATCCGGGTGGAACTACCAAGGTGATTACATTCAAGTTGGTGACGACATTGTTCCCTCCTACTATGAATCCGGGGGGTATTTAGAAAGAGCTATTCCTATTGTGACGGCGACCAACACTCCGCTTTTGGACGGCGTGTCGTTGTGGCTGCACGCAAATAACACGAGATCAAATGGCTTAGCTTGGACGATTGGAGGGGAAACATCCTTTGGCATTCAATCAATCCTCTCACCCGATGGCGACAGGACTGCATTCATTGAAAACTTGTATCCAAATACAAATGAGACTTGGGAGCGGATGACCATTAAACGCTGGACGGGAAATGTGGGTATTGGGATTAGCGCCCCCGCGGCAAAGCTACACGTGGTCGGGGCTATTCTCGCGACGGCTGATGTGACCGCCTATTACAGTGACTTGCGGCTGAAAAAGGACGTTCGTGAAATCACCTCCGCATTAGACAAGCTCTCAAAGATACGAGGGGTACACTACACTCAAAATGAGTTGGCCGAAACCTATGGGTTCCACAATTATGAGCCGCAAGTGGGTGTGATTGCGCAAGAGCTCAAAGAGGTGCTACCCGAGGCCGTCAAGCTCGCACCCTTTGACACTAATGCCGAACAAGGCAGCATTTCGGGAGAGAACTACCTGACCGTTCAGTACCACAAAATCGTACCACTCCTCATACAAGCAATCAAAGAGCAACAAAAAGAAATAAATGACCTGAGACAAATGGTGCTCATGAAATGACACCGTAGCGGGTTCCCGTTGCAGACCATGTGACCGTGTAGCCATTGAGGTTTACACATTTGCCTCCGGCACCGGGGGGCGCAGGAAACCAAAGGGGATAGTTCTTAGCAGTACCTCCCGAAGCGCCCCAACCTCCGCCGCCTCCTCCTCCACCACCGGTAGAGCGAAAACCGCTATCATAACCGTTATTACCAACAGCATCAGCTGAACCACCGGCACCGCCTGTCCCGCCATTTAATGTCTCACTGGAACCTGCATAACAACCTCCACCGCCACCTGCTCCACCACCGTTGCCGGGTAAGGTTCCGCCGAGATCAGATGTGTATGTAGACGCACCTCCAACGCCGGGTAGGATTCTACCTCCTCCACCTCCTGCACCATTGCCGGGACCATTGCTTCCCGCGAGCCCAGGAGCCCCCCCAACGGCGACTGTTGTTAGCAGCCAATGCCCACCAAACCCACCGCCAGCACCGCCGCCGCCACCGCCACCACGGCCAATACCGTCAGCGACGGAACCGCCCCCGCCGCCACCTCCGGCAACGTATGAGTTGTTTGTCATTGTAACGCTGTGTTGTATATTCATTGCAGGACCGCCAGCACCTCCGTCCCCAGGGGATGCGTCAACTATGGCTCCATTACCACCCATTCCAATGATGTAACCATTATTGATGATGGTAATTGTTCCTCCCGATAAGACACCCGTGTCAAAGGCTGCCGTGGCCGTTGTGTCACTCCACACATACACCCCACTATTTATAGTTATGGTGGTTTTGAATGTTCCTGTGCCTGAGTATCCGGCTGCAATCAATGCGGTTCGTAGATTGTACTTCAATGTGTTTGCCGAAATCGTTAGATTATAGCTGCTAGACTTACCATAGCCGTCACTCAAACTTATAGCTCCTGTTGCGACCCCGAACAGCGTCCTTACAGAAGCTTGGCCGAGCGAGACCCAGTGCGACATTCACGTCTCCTAATGTGATTACGCCCGACGCGGGTAATGTCGTCATAGTTAATATACCTACGCATTTTATCTGTGGTTAATATCTTCCCATAAGTAAAGTATGTCACAATACTACATCAAAGTTCGTTCGTGCGATACAAACCAAGAACCCGAATGGTGGAGCCGCCAAATCGTCTCGCCGACCCAGTCCAACCTCTTTTGGAACAACGGGGGCGTGGGCATCGGCGTGCCTAACCCGCTCGCTAAATTGCAGGTAGATGGAAACGTAGGCATCGGCACGGCCTACGCCGCAATTGCGCCGCCTATTGATGGTCTCATTGTGAGCGGGAACGTGGGCATCGGCACCGCCAACCCAACGAGCTCATTGCATGTTCAAGGCACCGTAAAAGCTACCGCATTCAACGGCGATGGCTCGCTTCTTACGGGCGTTAGCGTAGCGGACATCACAGGGACTCTCGCCGTAGCAAAAGGCGGCACAAATATCACCTCGTATGCGGTTGGCGATATCGTATACGCTTCTGGAACGACTACACTCGCGAAGCTCGCAGACATCGCGACGGGTAACGCCCTGTTATCCGGTGGCGTAAACACAGCGCCGTCGTGGGGTAAGATTGGACTCACCACGCACGTGACCAATGTTCTACCAGTCGCCAACGGCGGTACGGGGGTAACTGCCTCCACTGGCACAGGAAACGCGGTTCTCTCATCGGTTCCCACCCTCACCGGCCCGGTTTTGACTTCTTGGGCGCTGACCGCGATTCAAGCAGGGAAGCTGGAGTATGACGGTGTGAACGTCTACATGAGCCTGAATGGAGTAAGCCGAGGCATTTTACCTGTGGAGACCACGCATGTCCTCAGCGCCAATCGCGTACTACTGAATGCCACCGGGGCGCAAAGCTTCTTCCCAGTCGCTTACACAGTTGCATCAAGCACGACGTATAGATTCAAGGCGCAAATCAACATGGCCCGAACGGCCGGAACGACCGGGCACACGATTGGCACGTCTATCACCGGAACCGCCACGTACACAAGTGTGGCCTATTCAATCTCGTCCACCGTTGCCAGCGGTGGCACATCGGTGATGGAATGGGTGGTATCCCCTGTCAACACCACAATCACTGGGGCGAACACAGTGGCGAGCGAGAACAACACATTCAGGGTGGAAGGTATCGCGCGCGTGAATGCGGGCGGCACGTTTAATTTCCAGTTCACATACAGCGTAGCCCCCGGCGGTGCGCCGACTATACAAACGAACTCCTTCATATCGTTCTATCCTATCGGTACTAATACGGTTACGGAAGTAGGTGACACGTGGGTCTAAAATGTTTTATTGACGATTAGTAAATGGCAAACGCGTGGAGACCTGAACAAGAGTTGTATCTCAAAGACCTCTCCAAGATTTGCGAAACGCTTTCTATGAGATACAAGCAAGAATATGACCACTACCGTAAGCTAGAAGCGCGATTTCAAATACCGGCTGTAATCATTAGCGCGACTCTTGGGGTTGCTGCTTTTGGAAACTCACAGTTTGACCAGGACACGCAGCGGGCCGTCAATATTTCAATGGGAGTCGTAGGGCTTGGGCTCGGCATCCTGAATAGCATACAATCGTATTTGAAAATCGGGACAACTATGTCTGGTTGTCTCTTGGCATCTGTCAATTTGAGCAAGGTCAAAGAGAGCGTAGACCTAGAATTGTCCTTACCCATTGAGGACCGTGGCAACTCGGGGATTGTCTTTCTTCGTGATGCCTTTAATAACTATGAGAAGCATCTCGATGCCGCGCCGCCGGTTCTTAAAAGAGTTCGGTTCATAAAATCGCCTGTGACCGTGATTATTGAACGCAGTGACATTGGTATTGGAGAGTCGCCGAGTATTGATATATAAATGTACGCAATTTGTAGAATGCCAACGATAACCAAAAACACGTCACATAGTGCGCCTTCAGCGTCCAAGCCAACTGATAACAGAAACACGGCGACCAACCAGAACACGATAAACGTCAAGGTTGTCGTGGGTGATACCAAGAAAACGGTCTATAAGAAAAAACCTGCAACGCCTAGCGATGCGCCGCCTCAGCCTACTGTTGTCCAGAACTACATACAGCCTAGCGGTTTGCAACCTCCCGCACAAACCCAAACGAACTCGTACCCCGAGCCGACTCTTCCTAGAACGGGCGCGTCTATGTTCAACAGACCGTACGATGTCGCCGATGCGGCCGTGGGCATGGAGAACGAAGCGGTTCCCGAGGGTCTCGCCTCCAACTACGATGCATACCAAGCCAACAGGCAACGGTACTTCATGAGTCTCCAAGAACAGATGGAGGAACTCATGCAAAGCGATAGCAATGATATGACGCTGACCCCACCGAACGCAGCCGATATGCCCGAACACGGGGCCCAAGAGAATAGCATGATTCCTATGCCGAATACAGTACCTGATAGCATCGAGTACCCTGATGACGACCCCGAGACACTTCCTGTACAACACCGCAGCAGAGCCTTTGCGACACCTATTGTACTTCCGCCTTCGCCTTCGCCTTCGCCTTCGGCATCGACATCGATATCGCCATCGATATCGCCTTTTGCACAGCCAAGGCATCGCCGTAAAAAAGTTACCCCCACAGCAGCCGCAATGGAAGAAGCGCGTGCAGTGAGGGAGAGCGTGACCGAAGGCATAAGCGCCATTAGCGGAGGTATGGTTTCTCAACGTAATATGAGAGCCGCCATGTTAGCGGATAGCGTCATTCGGGGCGACCAAAATGCAACCAAACCCAAACGCGCTGCTTATGAAAGATGGATTAACACGGGCCGACATGCTGCTGACAAACCGTCGTTTGTGAACGAGCGCTAAGCCGACCCCACCCCTTTTCTTTTTATGTTTCAGTAGAGTAGAACCCACTCTATAATGTCGTACCCTAAGACTCTACAATACGCAGTCAACAAGCTCGCTGGTTACAGCACTTCCGTTGTCAAACTGCGTTGCAACCAGAACTCTGCTGCCAAGGCCGGCGACGTGATTTCGTTCGATTTGCCCCACAATAGTCTGGTCGACTTCGAGTCTCTGCGCCTGAACTTCAACGTGCGCAACTCGGGCGGTCCCACGACCGGTCTCGAATTGGTCCACAGCGAGCATCTCGTAAGACAAATCTTCATCGAAAGTGGCGGTCAGCTAATTAGCTCGAGCGCTGATAACCTAGGCGTGCTCTGGAACATCATGAATGACCTACAAGCAGGTGATAAGCAAACCATTCGCAAGCTCTACAACGGCCTTCAACAAATCGCTGCCGCCCCCGCAGCTGGCAACACCACTGTTACGTCCCATTACATCAGCGACTTGCTAGGCTTCTGTTCGTCCGTCAAGCCGTCTTTTGTGGATACCTCCCTGTTCCCCGGCGGTTCGATCCGTATCTCGATCCGTCTGGCACCCAACGGTGCTTGCGCTCTCCTGAACGAGGCTGCCTACGAGCTCACGGACCTGGTTATGCTGGTCCGTGTTTGCGATCTACAAGATGGATTATACTACAACGTCCTAAAATCCCGCCTGGCTTCGGGCGGGGTGGAGCTACCATTCGTACAAACGTACTCATTTAATGCCGGTACTAAGACCGCTAACAGCACGACACTTTTCTCCCTGAGTTCTCAATCCGTGGACATGCTGATTGGTACAGCTGTGCCCGCTGCTTTCGAGAACGGCGCATACGTTGCTTCCGTCAAGGGTACCAACTACATGTCTCGCGGTGCCGGCGCTGGCTCGGCCCCCATCGTGTCGTGGAAGGTCAACAACGTTCAACAACCGTCCTTCGGTACCATGAACGCAATGGAGGCGTTCGGTGAGACCCTGTCTTCGTTCAGTTTGCTACAAGATTCCGTCGGGGCCTGTAACCCGAACCTGACCACGGCTGCTCTGTGGGAACAGAATTACTTTGCGAGTGCGTACCGCCTGAACCACCCCGACGGCGAGGGCCGCACGCTATCTGGTCTAAATGCGGCCGGTACCAATGGTGTTGGTGAGTTCTCGTGGGCCCAAACCGGTACCATCAACTCCATCCCGATGGTTTTCGTGCTGACGACCGCAGTTGTCAAACTTGGACAAGGTCGTAGCATGGCGGTGACATACTGAACGCAGAAAAATCTGCATATAATACAGAATAAACCAAAATGCTTTCCACGGCCCGCCCTTACGATATGGACGCGCCGACTATTCTTGTTCCTCAACTACAACACCCCGCAATCGCGGACAACGTGCTCGATGCGGTAGATTCAAAGGACGTAACGCCACTCGGCCTACTCTTCGCCAACCGCCGCATGGAGACGCTGGAACGGCCGCTGCATCAGCTCGGTTATAAGTTCGTCATTGACCGCTCAGGAAACACACTTGCCCCCGCTGACTGCGTGCACAACCTCCCCCCAACCGCCGCAGTTCTGGCGGGTATTGCCCGCCCCGACCTACCACCGAGAATGTTCGGCATGTAAAAAAGCATTTAAGAAATAGGCACAAATAATTTTATAATACAGTATATAGAACAAAAACAATAAACATGGAATCCACTGACTGCAATGACATCGCATCTACAATGATGACTCCCGAGGAGGAGAAGCGCGCTTTTTACCGGGCCCGCTACATACGGCGTTGCCAAGACCCTGCCTATCGCGCCCTGATAGCCGCAAAGTCACTGGCACGCTACTACGCCCGCAAGGCACAAGATATTGCCGATGGCGTTTTCACTATCAAGAAAACACCGGGCAGACCACGCAAATACACCTATAACCCCATAACCGCATGAATACACTGTGCAAAAAAGGATTTATGTTCTTCTTTTTTATCGCGATGAGCAACCCTCACGGTTAATACCTCTGGAGATGTTAAGCGCGTTCTCCCACTTAAGGACGAAACTATTTTCTGCCCTTAAGGATAGAGAGAATGCCGGCACCCAAGTTTAACAAGGCCATCAAAGCCCACTTTGGCATCCAAGCCCGTGGCCGTGTTCCCAAAGCCGATTTGATGCGGTTGTTCGGGACAACCAACTATGAGGCCGCCCTAACCGTGGCCAAGGGCCACGTGGTTGTCCAGAAGGAGGCTCAACGCGTGAGCGCCTACGACAAGAAGAAGGAGTACAACAAGAACCGTAACCAGCGTTTGCGGAACGAGAGGAGCAAGTACATAGATGTCGCGCTGCGCATAACCATACAGGACGTACGGAGCTTAACGACACCTGATGCGTTCCCAGCTGCTTACCAATTCCGCGTATACGATTCTATCGAAACATTCATTGGCGTGAGTCAAACGAGCATAAACGAACGATTGGCTGCCATAAAAAGCGAGCGTGGATGGATTGCCTTTGAGGTCATGAGCATTACCGTTCGGGACCTGCCCAAGCAATTCGTTGCAAACATGGAACTCGATTATGGCTACTACATCGTTCATGAGGAAAAGAAAGATGGATTTCGCTGGACGATAGGTACGCAAGTTGTCGACATTGAGGATGGTACAACCATTGTTAAGGGCTACTTTAACAAACGACTTTGGGAAGGCATTTTTACGAAAACAGAGCGACAAAGCGTCCCCCCCAAAAACGAGCGCCCTGCACATGAGTGGCTTACAGAGCACAAAGACAGTTTCATTGAGAACGTAGAAGCACGGCATATTAGTGACGATAGTCAAGAGCCGCATCTACTGGGCCTTCGAGTAAACATTGAGGGGACAGCCAACCGCACACGTGCGCGTCAACCTCTAAAACTCGCGTTCGCTTATCACATAGACGGCGCAGAGACCCAACCATGGAACAAGGACAACGGTACATGCGTCATCGACTTCTTAGTATGGCGCTATGGAAATATGAGAGGACTAAAGAAGAAGGTCACGTTTGACAACTTGCTGAGAGCGTTTGCTGACAAGGCCGATTGCTGCCCCACCTTTGACGAAGGCGAGATTGAGGTGGAAGAGGAGCAGCTGGTGGACATAAATAAGGGGTGCTGGAACTTGCACGATGATGACCCCTTTGATTACGTCCCAAACATGGTTCTTAAGAAGACCATCAAGTACGTGGAACCGGTTTATGACCCGCTTGTTCATGGCGTGTGCATGGCCCAAATCGAGGCAGCCTTTTGCAGGCCGTTCAACATCCCCATGTACGCGCTGGACGACAGCAACAACGTATTTCACAAGTATCTGCCCGAGAAGCCCGACCACAACTTCCCGTCCCTTTGCTTCAAAGTGTTTGACAACCACATGTACCCCATCACGGACCGCGGCGCAGTGAATGGCATTACCAAGACCATCAAGATGGCGCAAGTTAAGAGCGAGGACATGCAACGCATCGATGCGCCAAAGAAAAAGGCAGAGATTGAGGTCATCGATTGCACCCAAAAGGACACCGTTCAGTTGTTCTTGGAGAAATGCGCCGCCGAGCAAATGTACCCCGCGCAGCGATTCAATCACTATGGTTTCACGTATAACGGCAAAGAGGTGATGGACTACAAGCTCAAAGGTGTCAAGTACGTCTTTGCCGCTGACATTGAGACCGCTCAAATGTTGTGCGAGAAGCTTGGTGTTAAATACGAAGGCCAGAGCATCGGTTCTCTGCTCATCGACATCATGAATGAAAAGGGGGACCTGCCAAAGTCGCAAATGAATCCGTCACTGCATGAAATGTTCGTAAGCAGAGAGCAAAAGCGTCGCGTGCATCGCGGATTCTATGGCGGCAAAGCGCCGAAAAGCATGGACGCAGACGGCCTGCAATGCTTCGACATCAACAAGTGCTACACAGCTTGCCTGCATACCCCCATGATGGACTGGGGCGTTCTCGATTTCAATGACGATGCTGTAGAGTGCAAAATGGACGAGGAGTTTACAGGTAGCATAGCCGACGGCTTCTACATTACATCGACGACCGACAAGAAGCTCTTTGTCGGCAACGGCATCTACAGCGCCCCCCTCATTCGCAAAGCCATTGCGGAGGGCATCCCCTTCAAGGTCTCGCATAAAATCATCCCACGGCAATGGGTGAGCAAAAAGACAACAACAGACATCGTAAACCGCGTCTATGAGCTATGTGATGAGAACGAGAGCGTAATGAAAACGCTCAACAACAAGATTGCGGGCATGTTTGGCAAAACGTCGGTGCGCCAGTTCAAGACGCTCGTAACCCGCTCTAAGGACGACGTTCTTTGCAAGTTCTCAACCCTCACGCATACCAAGGGTCAAATACCGTTCATTCATAAACGCAATGTGAATGGTCAAGATTTTTGGTTGTACGGCTTTGAGACAACCGTGGCCATGACCGAGACCAACATGCCGTGGTATGTTCAAATCACTGACCAAGCCAATATTATGTTGTACGACCTCGTCCAAGCATCGGGGGGCTTTAAAAACCTTGTGTACCGCAATACGGACTGTGCTGTAGTCCGCGGGGGGGTCACTCCTTCGCTGGACACGAAGTGGGGCGCAGTTCGCGAGAGTATCGTACCCCACATGACAGGCGGCCGATACTGGGACGCAGTGCCACGACTGTCGTTGTGGAAGAACACTCTCGCGTGCAACGACAGCGAGAAGCGCGATCGCATAACGGATGCCATCCTAAGGAGCGGCGGGGGGCTCGTGTACGGCCGCGCCGGCACTGGTAAGACGTACGTTGCCAAGTACATCGCGAGTCGGTTAGGCGAACGGTGCGCGCGCATCGCCTTTACAAATAAGGCCGCACTTGTGGTTGGCGGCAAAACCATACATCGCATGCTTGCGCTGGACCAGCGCGGAAAGATGAGCGTCGCGCAAGCTCACAAGATTAAGAAGCTGTACGATTGGATTATCGTGGACGAAATCTCGATGGTCAGCAAAATGCTATGGAGCCGTCTCGTTTTCCTCAAGCAATTGACAGACATCAAGTTCGTTCTTCTCGGGGACCTTCGGCAGTGCAGCCCCGTAGAAGATGAGAAAATCGAGCACTACTTTGACCACAGCGCTGTCAAGTACCTTGTTCGCGGGGTGCGCTGCGAGCTGACCAAGGCGCATCGGTACGACATGGAACTGTGGAACGAGCTAGAGAACGTGTGGGAAGAACGCGCCATTGATTTGTCCAAGTACCGCGTGGAGGGAATGCCCAACACACGCAACATATGCTTCTTTAACGAAACGCGCGTACGTGTAAACAAAGCACTTATGGAGGCTCGCAAGCCCGACGACGCTCTCTTCATGCCGTGCGTCGCAGGGGACGACGACAGCCAAGATACTTACGTGTTCAAAGGGCTGCCCATCCTTGCGCGTCTTAACATGGACGATGGAGACACGATGGCCAATAACGAGATGTTTGTGGTCGACGACATTGAGGAGGACGCTAAAGGCGCACCACGTGACGTTATCACATGCAAGAGTACGATTCGCGATAACGTATTTGAATGTGAGACGGCCAAGTTCATGAGAACGTTCGTGCCGGCCTATTGCACTACGACGCACAAAGCACAAGGCGACACAATCGATGAAAACTTTACTATATGGGATTGGAAGGCCATGGACAAGCGCCTGCGCTACACGGCCATGTCGCGCGCCAAGAGCGCCGCGCAAGTCACCATAGTGGAGGGCGAGGGCATGAAATGGGGACCGCTCGAGAAGACTATAGAAGCAAAAATAAAGGGGCATTGCGCAGTGGACAGCGAGAAGGGGCAGACGTGTAATCTGTCAGTGAGCTTTGTCCGCTGCCTGCTTGTGCGCCAAGGCTTCCAATGCGCCAAGCAGTGCGCGTGTGACGGCTCCCTAAAACTCGCATGGACGATGCCGCACGACCCCAAGCAGTTCACTATTGACCGCATCAGTGTGGAGAAGGGTCACGTGAAAGGCAATGTCATCATCTCGTGCCTCAGCTGTAACTCGGGGACCCCGCATGTGACGCTGTAGAAAAAGTAGGGAACCGATGGGGACCAAAAAAGTAGGGGCGCTTTTTTGGCTATTTTTTTATGGTTTGTGGCCCCGCCGCCTCGGGCCTTACGGGGCCTTACTGGGCCTTATACGGATTTTGCGGGGGAGTGCGAGAGGGTGACGAGAGTCGTAAGGGAAAACGAGTTTTGCAAAAGTAAGGCTATTTTTTATGGTTTTTCGCCCCTGGGCCTTACTGGGCCTTATACGGATTTTGCGGGAGAGAGGGGGAGGGTGACGGGAGCCGTAAGGGAAAA
>Ga0209353_10000663_pt1 | contig 20693 bp, 20 predicted proteins | sample LauGreSpBDMM15SD_2_FD_187561 | JGI IMG/M metagenome (GOLD analysis project Ga0209353, IMG submission 187561) | Freshwater lake microbial communities from Lake Michigan, USA - Sp13.BD.MM15.SD (SPAdes) (version 2) | ecosystem: Environmental > Aquatic > Freshwater > Lake | place: Lake Michigan...
TTTCTTCAAAAGTGACAAAAAAGCAAAAGGCGCGCGCGCCTTTAAAATCATTAGCGTGCTTTTTTGAACTTTTATATTTTCTTCAAAAGTGACAAAAAAGCAAAAGACCCGCATTGCGGGCCTTTTGTATAATCGAAAAGTATATAATTACTTAGGATCTAAAATATGCTTTATGCGATCTTGTAAATCATCAAAGTGATTCACTGTGTTTGCATCTGTGAAACCTCCTTTGTTGGCTTGAATATTTGAAGCTAATTTTTTCAATTGTGCTTTTGCTTCAGAAACAACATCGGTGTTTTCAACATCAACTGAAGGCCCCATTCTAAACGACGCGGCAGCTGCTGCTGCAGCATTTGCGCCTGCATCAGGATGAATAATATCTTCTAATTGAGCTACATAAGCCTTTTGTAAGTTACGACGGTAAACATCAGTCGCTTTCTTGCTAGTTAACTCTGCAAAAATTCCTTTACGGGTATCTTCCATCATATCATGTAAAGAATAAGTTGCGTTGCCATATCTTGTCGTGCTTGTTATTAAACGATATAAACGGCCTTTTTCTAGTAAGCTTTTTAAAACATTTGTTTGAATGCTTTGTAAACGCTCATTTGCAATAGGGCTAGATATTTTGTTTAAAATAGTATTATCTAAAATCCATTTAGGGGTTGTAAACAATTGTGTTTGCAAGAAATTCATTGCAGACTTTTGCATAGCAACAGGCGTTGGTGTATACACATCACCTGGTTCTTCTATACTCTTAAATGTTTCGTTTACACCACCAATATTTTTTGCCACATGGCCCATGTATCTATTAAATTGAGAAACCAATTGACCATACATGTCATTTAAATTTTCGTAACGGTCTCCTTCTTCTTTAGTCCACTCAGGAAGATTTTTAATAATAACTTGTAAATTTTTAATTCCGTATTCACTTGCTTTTACTGCGTTATCACTTAAGTCTTCTGACTGCGCGCGTGGGTCAGCGTTGAAACCTTCACCACCAAACCAAACTCTATCGGACTTACTTAATGCATCTATTATCCACTTGTTGTTGATTTTTTTATCTGCTTCATCTCCAACGCCTGTATAGGTATAACCCCATTTAATCGCCCACTTATCATAATCTCCAATGTGTGGGAATAAACCAGACTGATTGATATTATCTTCAGGCTGTGCAACATAGTTAAAGCGTGCATAATCCATAATGGATGCAGTGTGGCCATTTGCTTCCACCCAATTTTTACTTCTTAAAGAGTCAACAGGTGTCTTGCTACTGCTACCCATATTATGTCTTAAACCCAAAGTATGACCTACTTCGTGAGAAGAAACAAAACGGATTAAATTACCCATTAATTCATCATCAAATTTTATTTTTCTTGCAGCAGGATCAACAGCCGCAGTTTGAATCATATACCAATCATGAACTAAGTTCATTACATTATGGTACCATCCAATATGACTTTCTAGAATCTCACCACTTCTTGGATCGTGTACCTGAGGACCATATGCGTTTTCGATATCAGATGCGAAATAACGAATCACAGAGAAACGCGCATCCTCCAAACTCATGGTAGAATCGTTTGGCCATTCTTTACCTTGAATCGCATTTTTCCAACCTGCTTGTTCAAAAGCTTTATTCCAATCGTTCACACCGGCAATTAAAAATGGAACCCATTTTTTAGGAGTTGCTGGATCTATATAATAAATAATAGGTTTAATTGGCTCAACCAATTCACCACGCGTATACTTTTCTAAATCTGCAGGCTTTGGTTCTAATCTATATCTTACGGCAAACACTTTGTTATCTACTTTATGTTGATCGTCAGAGAATTGAACAAAATTGTCAGCAAAATATCCCACTCTTGAATCAAAAAAGCGGGTATTCATTGGAACCTTAGGCAATAATCTAATGGAAGTATTTAATTCTAAAGTAACGGCACCTGCGTTCATAGCAGCTGGAATGGAAGCACTGCCACCTCCACCCATAGGGCTGCCTGGCGTTGGAGCACTAGCGTTATATGTTTTAACGGTTCTCACTTCCATATTTATTGGGTAAGACTTAATACTTTCAATATAGGATCTGTCTGAAGCCAATCCCATTAAGCTAAACATTCTTTTAGCACTCGGCGTTAAGCTAACTGCTTGATTATCACCTTTAAAGAATTCCGTTACATCAATCACAGATGAACTTGAATCTTTTCCTAAGGCCTTTATATCAAAAGAAGCTACAATTGGGTCTAAATAAGAGTTTTTAACTGCTTTAGCAATGGTTTGGGTAGAATCTGCTCTACTAATTAGCGTTACCACACGCATAAAAATGCGTTGGTTAGGCCCTTTTTCAAACTGTAAGCTTTGCTCATTTACCTCTTCACCACCGTACTTTCTTGCACCCCCTGCTACCTTGGTAAAGCGGGTTACTGCAAGCAATTCACGGCCTAAAAGGTTGTCTGGGATTTCAAAGTAGTATTTGTCATCTAAAAAATGTACAGAAAACACACCTTTTTGACTAACTGCTTTCTTGGTAATCACCTCACCAAATGCCTTTGGACCCACTTTAGCGGGCATGTCTTTTTTAACACTGTCAGGGCGCTGAGCTTGGTCGGGTCGCTGTGCATTTGAGCTTATTGTCAATACGACACAAAGACTAGTAAAAATCAGGATTTTTTTCATATTTGTTATTTATTATAATTAAGAAACGAGTCATAAATATATCAAATTCCATGAACAGTAGTTAGCTATATTAAATTTTAAATAAAAAAATGCCTTGAAATTTGTTTCAACCAATAAATTACTTATTTTGTAACCCCTTAGAAACTAGTGCATAGAGATTCGAGTGATTTCTAAACTAATAGTGAAAAGGACAAACTTTATAAATTTTTATTTAAAACCAAAAATCAATTGAATCATGGCTGATTTAACTAAACCAACTGCAACTACAACCGCTGCTAAAAAACCAGCAGCACAGCCTAACAAAGGCGGTAACTTGATTGCAACTTTAGCTCCTATTGCTTGTATCATAGCAGGCTATGTTATCTGGCGTTTTGTGTTAGGTAATGCATCAAACTTCTCTAACCCTGACAAATCTGGTGCTTGGTTCTGGCCTTCACATAAAGGACCATTGGGCACTTTCACTAAAATGTATGAAGGTGGTATCGTTGTGCCTATTTTGATTGGTTGCTTTTTAATCGTATTAACTTTCGTTGTTGAAAGATTATTAACTGTTGCTAAAGCAGCAGGTACTGGAAGTAATACTGAGTTCATCCGCAAAGTGCAATTTCATTTAGCAAACAAGGAAGTGGACAAGGCAATTGCTGAGTGTGATAAGCAAAAAGGATCTGTAGGTAATGTAATGAAGTCTGGCTTGAAAAAGTATAAAGAAATGATTACGAATACTGAATTAGATTCGGACCAAAAAGTATTGAATATTCAAAAAGAAATTGAAGAAGCAACTGCATTGGAATTGCCAATGTTAGAAAAGAATTTAGTATTCTTATCAACCATCGCATCGGTAGCAACCTTATTAGGATTGTTTGGTACGGTATTAGGTATGATTCGTTCTTTCTCTAAATTAGGTGAAGAAGGTGGTGGTGAAGCAGCACGTGAATTATCTCAAGGTATCTCTGAGGCCTTGTATAACACTGCATTAGGTATTGGTACTTCTGCTGTCGCTATTATTATGTACAACGTGTTCACTACAAGAATTGACGCAATTACATATGGTATCGATGAGTCTGGATTTACTTTAACTCAAAGCTTCGCAGCAAACTACAAATAGTAGAAACATATTTTAAATAAGGGTAACCTTATTCATAAATTAAAAGTTAATAAAAATGGGTAGAGCCAAATTACCTCGTAAGAGTACCAACATCGACATGACTGCCATGTGTGATGTGGCTTTCCTTTTATTGTCATTTTTTATCTTGACAACTAAATTTAAACCTTCAGAAGCAATTGCAGTGACGACTCCAAGTTCGGTGTCATCCAAGGTTGCTCCTAATAAGGATTTCGTTTTAGTAACGATTGATAAAGATGGTAAAGTTTTTCTAACGATAGATGACAAGGAAAAAAGAACATTAGTTGTTAACTCTTTAAATGCTTCAAAAAATTTAGGAGTTGATGTAGCTAAATTTAAAGCTGCTGATTTTATTGGCGCTTCTTTTGGTGAATTAAATTCTTTCTTGTCTGTAGCGCCAGAAAACAGAAAAGGAAATGCACTTCCTGGTATTCCATGTAAGGATACTACGAATAATGAGATGATCGATTGGATGCGCGCAGTGAGTGAAGCGTATGCTGGCGAAAAGATGGATCTTTTATTAAAAGGAGACAATCTAGCTAAATATCCTTCATTTAAAGGTGTAATGACTGCATTCAAAAGGAACGACATTCAGAAATTTCAAATGGTTACGAATCCTGAAAATGCACCTGTAGGTTCAGAATTGTACAAGAAATCGATGAATGGAGAAAAACAGGAAAACAACTAAATTATAAACTAATTAAAAGCTATTCACTATGGCAGAATTAGATACCTCGGGTGGGGGACATAAGAAAAAAGGACCGGGCGTCAAAAAAGGAAAGAAGCTATCTACGCGTGTGGATTTAACACCGATGGTGGACTTAGGTTTCCTTTTGATTACCTTTTTCATCTTCACTACCACGATGAGTCAACCAACCGCTTTGAAGTTGCTTATGCCAGATGATAAAGTAAAGCCAGAGGAGCAAAATAAAGCAAAAGAATCTGGTGCTTTAACCATTCTTATGGGTGCAGATAATCATGTTTACTATTATGAAGGCCAATTAAAACCGGACGCTTCTAACTTTTTATCCGCTTCTTACAATGGAGAAAATTCCATTCGTGATGTAATCATGAAAAAGAAAGCATACGTAAGAAGTATTGCACAAGATCCAAACGATCCTGAGCATGATTTAGTAGTTGTGATTAAACCAAGTCAATATTGCACTTACAAAAACGTAATTGATATTTTAGATGAAATGTCAATCAATGTTGTTAAAAAATTCGCATTAGTGGATATTTTTGAAACCGAAGAGCAATTGATTAAAATATCTGACGACTCAGCAAAACCTTCAAGTAATTAAAAGCATTTACAATGGACATAAATAAAATATTAACCGCCGATGTACTTGACCTCATTTTTGAGGGAAGATATAAGGAGTTTGGTGCTTATGAGCTAAGAAAATCCTATAACCAACGTCTTAAGACTGCTTTGATTGTAATGATAGCTTTAACGGCGTTATTGGCTGGTGGTGCTATTTGGTCTAACAGCGCAAAAGATTCAAAGACTGAAATTATTGTTCAAGACGTTAATTTAACGGACGTAAACAATCAAGAAAAGAAAGCACCGCCTCCGCCGCCACCGCCTCCACCAAAACAAGAACCACCAAAAGTGGAATTGGCCAAATTCACACCTCCAAAGATTGTAAAAGACGAGGAAGTAAAGAAAGAGGACGAGATTAAGGAACAAGAAAAACTAGAAGAAGTTAAAATTAGTAGTATTGACCAAGAAGGAGTTAAACTGGATGTTACTGCACCTGTCGAAGTAAGTACTGGTCCAGTAGGCCCACCTGAAGAAGAAACAGATAAAATTTTCACTTCAGTTCAAATTCAATCTACTTTTCCTGGAGGTACTGATGCATGGGTTAAGTTTCTATCAAGAACATTGAATAGAGATTTACCTGTTGAAAACGGAGCACCTGCAGGAAGATATGCTGTAACGGTTTCATTTGTGGTATCAAGAGATGGTTCTATTTCAGATGTAAAAGCGGAGAGTGACCCTGGATATGGAACTGCAGCCGAAGCGGTACGCGTAATTAAAAAGGGACCCAAATGGACACCTGCTGAACAAAATGGCTATAAAGTAATTTATCGTCACAGACAAGCAATCGTATTCCAAGTAACAGAAGACTAGAACGAACTACTCTATACAATATAAATGGCAGCCTATTGTAGGCTGCCATTTTGTTTTTTAACCCTTTCTAGATGTTAATCACCCAATACGATTTATCTTTGCGCTATGCGTGAAAATTTGAGTACATGGAACGATACGATTGTAGCATTGGCTACTGCACCAGGATTGGGTGCTATAGCGGTTATAAGATTAAGTGGCGATAAGGCTATTGAAATCACGGCATCGGTATTTTCAAAGAAAAGTATACTGACACAACCCAGTCATACCGTTCACTTTGGCAGACTATTAAATGGTGTCGATGTAATTGATGAAGTAGTGGTAAGTATTTATCGCGCGCCTAAATCTTATACAGGCGAAGAGGTAGTTGAAATTTCTTCTCATGGCGCACCTATAATACAGGATGCAATTTTACAACTCATGGTTCATGCAGGCGCACGCATGGCAAAGCCAGGAGAATTTACGCAGCGCGCTTTTTTAAACGGAAAATTGGATTTAACACAGGCCGAAGCGGTAGCGGATTTGATTGCAAGCAATACCGAAGCAGCACGAAAAACAGCATTACATAATTTAAAAGGGGGATTCTCTACCGACTTACAATTGATGCGTGAAAAGCTGATTAAATTTTCGGCACTTATAGAATTGGAATTAGATTTTTCTCAGGAGGATGTCGCTTTTGCCAATAAAAAAGAGTTAGAAATACTGGTCCAACAATTGCAGCTTAAATCTCAAGCCTTATTGGATTCTTTTAAATTAGGCAATGTAATTAAGAATGGCGTACAAGTAGCCATTGTAGGGAAACCCAATGCAGGGAAATCTACTTTGTTAAATGCTTTACTTAATGAAAACAGAGCTTTGGTGAGTGAAATAGCAGGCACTACGCGTGATACGGTAGAAGAGTATTTAAATATACAAGGAGTATTGTTTAAACTCATAGACACTGCTGGTATCCGAAGCGCCACGCAGGATAGCATTGAACAAATGGGTATTGATAAGAGCAAGGAAAAAATATTGGACGCCGATATCGTCATTGCATTATTTGATGTAAATGATGAAGGCTTGGATCAAATAACTGTCTGGCAATCCGAAGTAAGTGCTGATAAATTAGTATTGGTTGGCAATAAAAAAGACTTACTAAAAGACAAGACAATTTTAACCAATACGTCCTTACAAGAAGTAGTATTTATTTCGGCCAAAGAAAAAGAAAATATAAAGGCGCTTGAAAATTTATTATTTCAAAAAGCAGTTGGAGAAGGAATCAATAAAGAAGGCACTATTGTGACCAATGCAAGACATGTCACCTCTCTTAAAAAATTATCTCTTGCTTTAAATGATATTGAAACGGGTTTACAACACAATGTAACGGGCGACTTATTGGCTTTAGATATTCGTCAAGCCCTGCATTATCTAGGTACCATCACAGGACAAATTACCAACGAAGATCAATTGGACTTTATTTTTTCTAAGTTTTGTATTGGGAAATAAATTACATTTTTTAAATACTAATCAAAAGGCAAATGCATAAAGTCATTTGTAAAATGAATGACATTGGTAAAATGATCAAATTCTTCTTTTTGATGTTCCCCTAATATCACAACTGCTTTCATTCCAGCATGCATAGCACATTCAACGCCTTTAGGCGTATCTTCAAATACAATGCAATCTTTTGGGTCTAAAGAAATTAATGCCGCACATTTTAAAAATGTCTCTGGATGCGGCTTGCTTTTCTCAACATCATTCGCACTTACAATGGCACTGAAATAATGCCTGATATGCATATTGACAATAACAAAATTGATATTTTCCCTAATGGCTGCCGATCCAATGGCCATTTTAATATTATGCTGCGCAGCAGTTGCTAAAAAGGTTTCAAGGCCGCTTATTAATTTTAAAAAAGGTTTGAATTCAATCCGGTACAATGCTTCCTTATCGTTTCCTAATTTAATTTTTTCTTCCATGCTAAAACGACCTGGAAAAACACGTTCTAATAATTCGTCATTCTTCCCATAGCATTGATGTTTCATTTCTTCAAGAGTAAGAAGCCCTCCAAGGGAAATAATTTCTTTATGCCAAGCAGCGATATGATAGGGCATATCATTGACCATGGTCCCGTTTAAGTCAAATAAAAAACCTTTGAATTTTGAAAACATATTTTAAGATACGGCAACTTGGCCTAATGATTATTTTAGTTGGAATAATATTTTTTTGCAGCTTGAATAATTATAGCTAATTCTTTTTCCATTTTTTTTGACGCCTGATAAGTTTTTATCCTAGCCATTGGCGAAAATCCTCTGTTTTCAATAATACATTCGTATTTAACATAGGTTTTATTACTGCCAGCATCTATTGCTATAAAAGTGAGAACGGCTGCCACATCGTCCACGATAAAGGTGGACTTAGCAGAGGAGATAAATGCATTTTGCACAACCATGCGGCTATTTTGAAAATAAAAACCACCGTTGATGCTATCAATGCTTTTATAGGGCATCCATTTATCCCAATATTGTATTTGTAAAATACCCAAATTAGGGTCATTGGCCGATTTTCCGAAGTTGTCATTCCCCGTGAGTATGATTCGGTTGGGGATGAATAAGTAGATAAAGTAAATGGCCAACACTACAATAATAGTTAGGCTAATTTTTAGGTACTTCATAATACGTATTGTTTAATAGTGACAAAGATACAAAGGCTTAAGGGCCGTTTGGACGCTAAATTTAAAAAAATTTGGATAAATTAATAGAAATTCATTATTTTGAATACTCGTTTTAATTTGAAAAAACTAATCACCATATCGCTACTACTGCTATTTTGTCTCAACATGCTGGGATATAGAATGGTTGCCCATTACTATGCAGAGAAATCTACCATCGATTTACAAATAAGCGTAGACCAAAAAAAGTATAACGAGGCCGAGCTGGTAAGCCTTAAACTGCCTTTGAATCAGCCGTATATCATTAATACAGACGGGTACGAATCCTTAGAGGGAAATATGGATTACAATGGCGTTAATTACCAATTTATTAAAAAAAGAATCATTAACGACACATTGGAAATTGTTTGTATTCCCAATATGACCAGAACGCAAATTGACAATAACAATGAAGATTTTGCAAAGCAATTAAGTGATATTGTAAATGCCAGCACCTCTAAAAAATCAGGGGGTAGTCAATCGTTAAAATTTTTCATATCCGATTTTACGCAGGAACATCATTTTGATTTATACAGTTTTGTTGCGCCCGCAACTTTAAAGTATAATATCAAAAATGCTAAGTATTCAAGCTTTGATTATTTGCAAACCATCTCCCAGCCGCCCGAGGCATAGCCTACCCAATTTAATTTATCGCATGGCAGGGCTAAGATTTACTAATGTTAACATTGTAAGCCAAGCTATGTTATTATTATATTCCAGTTTTGTCATAACACTGGAGTAACAATTTAAAATACCCACACTATTTTAATTTAGGGCTTAACAAATAACTCAAAACATACAATGAAAAAATATATTCTCTCTTTATTCATATTAATGGCTTTTCAGGCCCGAACAAATGCGCAAGGCTGCGTAGCAATCAGAACGGTAGGTGGATTAAATACAATGGAACATGCAATGCATAATATGATGATGCATGATAGCACGTCAAAAAAAATAGAAGCACCTAAATGGGATTTAAATATAAGCGCGCGTTACTTTAAATCCTATAGGCACTATAATGGGACTACCGAGGTTACACAAAGGGTCTCTGAAGAAACCGATGTGCGAAATTTTAGCCGTGCCATGGACATTTCATTGGTTAGAAGAATTAATGAACAATGGAGTGTAGGAATTAATTTGCCCTTAGCATACAATGAAAGAACCTCTCTTTATGAACATGTTAGTAATGCAAAAGGGAGCCCAAGATTTTCTACCTACTCACAAGGGATTGGGGATATACGTATCACTGCCTATAAATGGGTTATTGCCCCAAAGGCAGGTAACAAAGGAAATTTATTGGCAGGGGTTGGTCTTAAATTGCCCACTGGTAATTATAAAGCATCCGATGTTTTTCATAATACTTTAACAACAACTCGTGTTGGACCCGTGGATCAATCCATTCAATTAGGGGATGGCGGTTTGGGTGTAAGCATAGAATTAAATGGATTTAGAAGTATTAATAATACTTGGAGCTTATATAGTAACACCTATTATTTAATTAACCCAAGAGGAAATAATGGAGTGAGTACTGCAAGAGGTGGAGTTCCATCAGCCGCTGCGATTAAATATACTTCGGATGTAATGAGTGTACCGGATCAATACTTATTACGCGCGGGCACCAACTGGACAAAAAATGCGTTGACAATTTCATTGGGAGCCAGATATGAAGCCATCCCTGCCAAAGATTTGATTGGTGATAATACAGGATTTAGAAGGCCAGGTAATGTATTGGCAATTGAGCCAGGTGCAAATTATAATTATAAAAAAGTAAACTTTTATTTATACGCACCAATTGCAATGCGAAGAGAGCGTCCACAAAGCTATCCAGATATTCTAAGAACAAATGATACTAAAGTGTTTTCTAGAGGAGATGCTGCTTTTGCAGATTATAGCATTAACATAGGAATGGGGTATCGCTTTTAAGATTTATTCGAATATAGCTTTACTTAAATGCTTGAATGCTTCCATCGCGCCCATATATTCACAAGTGCGTGCCCCAGCTTTATTGGCATTGAAAATAATTTTCTTCCATTCAGCTAAGTCAATCTTTGACAATTGTGAAGGGTCGTATGAAATGAGTTGGTATAAAACGGCCCCCACAAAAGCATCTCCTGCACCTGTGGCATCTATCGGTGTAATGTTGATGCTACCAATTATTTCTAAATGGTCTTCTAAAGAAAATAGAGTGCCTTCTTTTCCAAGGGTAATGGCAAAGACAGCGGATGTTTTTTTTCTTAATGCGGCTGCCGCATCTTGCACTGAATTACATGCCGTTATCAATAGGGCTTCCTCTTCGCTTAATTTAAAAAAATGGCACTGCTCTATAAAAGGCCAGCACTGCTCTATAAAACTTTGTGAATTATTTTGAAATAATAAGTGACGGTAATTAGGATCAAAGCTTACAATTATATTATTTGATTTGGCTTCAGCCAATAAATGAGTATAGGTAGTTTGTAATGGCCCAGGTAAAAATGCAGTAGCCGATCCAAAATGTACAATACCATAGTCGCTTATATTTAATGCTGTCAAATCATTGGGGCTTAATTGCCCATCCGCTCCTCTGTTAAAATAAAAATCGCGTTCACCATCTTCCATCAATGAAACAAAAGCAAGGGTTGTAAAGTAATTGGGATCTTGCAAAACCCAATTGGTATCCACTCCCATTGTTTGAAGTAGTTCAATAAGGTGTTGACCAAAAGGGTCTTTACCAACTTTGGCAGCCATATTTACCTTACCACCCAAGGCAGCAATGGCAGCAGCTACATTGGCAGGGGCGCCTCCTGCTTTCTTTAAAAAATTTTGTCCTTTCGACAAGCTGCTCCCTCTATCGGTGCAAATCATATCAATTAATGCTTCCCCAATACATAATACTTTCATAGCCCTATATTTAATTTATCTTCCATACTACTATGTTAAATATAGTCAATTTGCGTTTTAATCTAATCACACACTATCTTTGTACGATATCGATATTAAAACTTTTGCATGGCTTATCCAATTACATATGTCAAGTCCGAAGTGCTTCAAGCCCTTCGTTACCATTTTATTAAACAAAGAGAGATAAAATCATTAATGATTATAATAAATCTATATGCAATCGTCACTGCAGTGTTATTGTTTATGAAAAAAATTAGGCCTGAACCATTTTTATTGGGCTCCATTTTATGGATATTACTCATGGCTTTCTTTTGGTTTATATTACCCAATATGTTTTTCAGAAAAACCACTCTATTTAAAGAAAATTGGGACTTTAGTTATGATAACAAGCGCGCAACTTTAATGGGAAATTTAGGCGAGGCAAGTTGGGAATGGGACACCGTATCCCATTATTTTGAAAGTGCTTATTTCTTTCATTTTTATTTTAGTCCCAAAAGTTTCTTTATCATTCCTAAAGCACATCTTCCTTTTGAAGACCAGCATATCATTAGAGGTATTTTGAAGGATAAGTAATTGGGCTTTGTTTTATGCAATAATACTATTGCTTGTTCGTTTACTTAGCTGTCTTTTTTAGCAGTAAAAAGCCTAATTTTTCATGGAATTAGCCTCAAAAAGGATAAAAAACACCTAATTCCACCCCAAAGCTTAAATTGTGCAAACAAAATGGTAAATAAAGTATGGCTTTTTTGACAAAAAGTATATTTTTGCGCCGTAAACAAAACTATTTACAATGTCAGACATCGCATCAAGAGTTAAAAAAATCATCGTTGACAAATTAGGCGTTGATGAAGCAGAAGTTACTAACGAAGCATCATTTACAAATGATTTGGGAGCAGATTCTTTAGACACCGTTGAATTAATTATGGAATTTGAAAAAGAATTCAATATCTCTATTCCAGACGAACAAGCAGAAACAATTACTACTGTTGGTCAAGCTGTAACGTATATCGAAGAGCACGCTAAATAGTTGTATAATTATTTGACGGCTTCCAATTAAACACAGCATATTTTAATCCGCCTTTTTGAGCCTTTGCTTTAAAGGCGGATTATTAATTTAAAACAAAAAGTCATGCAGACTAAGCGTATTGTAGTTACAGGAATTGGTACTTTAAATCCATTGGGTAATAATCTTAGTGAATACTGGGATAATTTAGTGAATGGTGTATCAGGAGCTGATATGGCAACGCAGTTTGATGCTTCCAAGTTTAAAACAAAATTTGCATGTGAGATTAAAGGTTTTGATGCAACCAATTTTATGGATCGCAAAGAAGCAAGAAAGTTGGATCGTTTTTCTCAAATAGCATTAGTTGCAAGTGACCAAGCGGTGTTAGACGCTGGCATTACCAAAGAGAATGTAGACCATGACAGAGTGGGTGTTATTTTTGCAAGTGGTATTGGTGGGTTAACCACTTTTACGGAAGAAGTCACCAATTTTGTACATGGTGACGGAACGCCAAGATTCAATCCTTTCTTTATTCCTAAAATTATTTTGGATATCGCTGCTGGGCAAATATCTATGAAGCATGGCTTTAGAGGTCCTAACTATGCAGTGGTGAGCGCATGTGCTTCCAGTACCAACGCCATTATTTCGGCAATGGATAATTTAAAATTAGGCAAGGCTGATATAGTTATTACAGGTGGAGCGGAATCGGTAATTGGCATTGCAGGAATGGGTGGATTTAATGCCATGAAAGCAATGAGTGAAAGAAACGATGATCCTAAAACAGCTAGCCGTCCTTATGATAAGGATCGGGATGGCTTTGTGATGGGTGAAGCAAGTGGAGTATTAGTACTAGAAGAATTAGAACATGCCATTAAACGCGGTGCTAAAATATATTGTGAAGTGGTGGGTGGTGGTGCCACCGCAGATGCATATCATTTAACAGCGCCACATCCAGAAGGGCTAGGTGCAAAAAATGTAATGAATGCAGCTTTAAGAGATGCAGGTATGGTTGCGTCAGATATTGATTACATCAATACACATGGAACTTCAACACCATTGGGAGATATTGCGGAATCAAAAGCTATTTTAGATGTATTTGGCGCGCATTCTTATAAATTAAATATTAGTGCGACCAAGTCTATGACAGGACACTGTTTAGGCGCCGCCGGTGTAATTGAGGCCATCGCTTGTATACAATCTGTAATACATGACATTGTGCCTCCAACGATTAACCATTTCACTGACGATCCTGAATTAGACAATCAGCTTAATTTTACTTTCAACAAAGCGCAAAAGCGTGTGGTGAATGCGGCATTGAGCAATACTTTTGGATTTGGTGGTCACAATGCTTGCGTGATTGTGAAAAAATACAAGGCATAATTTAAGTATAGTGAAACGCCGCATCAACCAATTCATTTCTTTATTTAAAAAAACTGGTTTCAATGCGGATTTGAAACATTTAATTGGTTATCGCACTAGCAATATTTTATTATTTCAAACAGCGCTAAATCACCGATCTGTTAAAGACAATCCTACTGAAAATAATGAGCGGTTAGAATTTTTAGGAGATGCCGTCATTGGTACGGTAGTAGCCGATTATTTATTTAAAAAATATCCATACAAAGGGGAAGGATTTTTAACAGAGATGCGTTCCAAGATGGTGAATCGCGCACAACTCAATAATATTGCTGTTCAAATGGGATTGCGTAAAATGACTCGATTTAATAAAATGGATGGAGGGTTAAGAACTAGTCAAATTTTTGGAAATACTTTAGAAGCCTTAGTGGGGGCCATCTATTTGGATAAGCAATACGATTTCACTAAAAAGTGGATTGTAGAAAGAATGATTCAGCCTTATTTGTTCATGGACGATTTAGAACTTATTGATATCAATATTAAAAATAAAATTATTGGGTGGGCTTTAAAACAAGGCAAACAAATTGATTTTGTTTTGGCCGGTGAACAATTGGAAGGGCGTCGTCGTTTATTCACTATCAATGTGGTCTTAGATGGAGAAGTGGTAGCGAGTCAAAAAGGCTTTACCAAAAAAGATGCAAGCCAGTTGGCTGCTCAAAAAGCAATTGAAGCTTTAGGAATTTAATTTTTCAATACCCCGCTATTTTTTATCAAATGCTTTGGCAAAGTTCAATCAGTACACCATTGCTATCCTTTGGATGCAAGAAGCAAACTAACTTATTATCGGCTCCTTTTTTTGGAACTTCATTAAGTAAAGTGAACCCTTCGGATTGTAATCTTGTCATTTCGGTCTGAATATCAGGTACTTCGAAAGCAATATGATGCATACCTTCCCCTTTTCTGGCAATAAATTTGGCAATGACGCCCTCAGGATCAGTACTTTCCAATAATTCTATCTTCGTTCCTTGCTGAAGAAAAAAGGCCGTATTAACGCTTTCTGAACCTACGGACTCGGTTTTATAACAGGGGCTATTTAAAAGCTTTTCAAATAAAGGGATACTAAGTTCCAAGTTGTTTACTGCAATCCCTATGTGTTCTAGGTTATAGCCCATTTTGATTGGTTTTACGATTTGGGAAAAAATTGCCCCTTCAAAGCTAAGGAAATCGCGTTAATCCAAGCCTAAGCTTTACTTTTGTATTCTGAAAAATCAAACACACACATGTTAAAATTACCTATTTATCTTGATCATAACGCAACGACCCCAATGGATCCAAGGGTGTTAGAAGCGATGTTACCTTATTTTGTCGAAAATTTTGGAAACGCGGCTAGCCGTAACCATTCATTTGGATGGCAAGCAGAGGAAGCAGTAGATTATGCTAGAGAGCAAATTGCTCAATTAATTGGAGCAGATCCTAAGGAAATCATCATTACTTCCGGAGCGACTGAAGGGGATAATCTTGGCATTAAAGGGGTGTTTGAAATGTATGCAACCAAAGGAAACCATATCATTACCTGTACTACTGAGCATAAAGCGGTGTTAGATACTTGTAAGCATCTTGAAAAATTAGGCGCTGAGGTTACTTATTTGGAAGTACAGCCTGATGGGTTGATTGATTTAAAACAATTAGAAGCTGCAATGAAGCCAACGACTATTTTAGTGGCAATCATGTATGCAAATAATGAAATAGGGGTGATACAACCAGTGAAAGAAATCAGTGCCATTGCCAAAAAGCATGGGGCTTTATTTTTTACCGATGCGGTACAAGCAGTTGGTAAAATACCTGTGGATGTAAATGCGGATGGTATAGATATTATGGCATTCACTGCACATAAAATGTATGGTCCAAAGGGCGTGGGTGCTTTATATGTGCGACGCAAAAATCCACGTGTAAAAGTAACTGCGCAAATCGATGGCGGTGGCCACGAAAGAGGAATGCGTAGTGGTACTTTAAATGTTCCTGGTATTGTTGGATTTGGGAAAGCTGCAGAAGTAGCAAGATTAGATATGGCTGCAGACACGGAAAGAATTTCTAAACTAAGAGATAAATTAGAGAATGCTTTAAAGCAAATAGACGAGTCATATGTGAATGGAAATCCAGCACATCGTTTACCACATGTGAGTAATATTTCCTTTAAATATGTAGAAGGGGAAGGCTTAATGATGGGCTTTAATAAGGACATCGCATTGTCTTCTGGATCGGCTTGTACATCGGCTTCTTTAGAGCCTAGCTATGTATTAAAGGCATTAGGCTTAGGAGACGATTTAGCACATAGTTCTCTTCGTTTTGGATTGGGAAGACATACTACAGAGGAGCAAATTGATTTTACGATTAAAGCAGTAACGGATACGGTACTTAAGCTTCGTGAAATGAGTCCTTTGTGGGAAATGTTTAAAGAAGGAGTGGACATTGATGCAATTCAATGGGCACATCACTAAATATTACAAGTGAGTAATCACATGCTTCAAAATAAAAATTAAAAAAAACTAAAACATACAACCATGGCATATTCAGATAAAGTAATTGATCATTATTCTAATCCTAAAAATGTAGGAACCTTAGATAAAGCATCTAAAAGCGTAGGTACAGGATTGGTAGGCGCCCCAGAGTGCGGAGACGTTATGCGTTTACAAATTCAAGTAGACGAAGTAACAGGTATCATTACCGATGCAAAGTTTAAAACATTTGGATGTGGTTCTGCAATTGCTTCAAGTTCTTTGGCTACTGAGTGGCTAAAAGGAAAGTCGATAGACGAAGCGGTTACAATTGACAATATGGATTTAGTAGAGGAATTAAATTTACCTCCAGTAAAAATTCACTGTTCAGTTTTAGCGGAAGATGCTATCAAATCTGCAATCAATGATTATCGTGTGAAAAATGGTTTAGAAGAATTAGTTTTCGAAGAGCGTATTCACTAATACATTTCATGAGTACAGTAGCAGAAAATACCATTTTAGTGAGTGATAAGGCAAAGGCAAAAGTAAAGCAACTTATGCTGGATGCTGAAATTACCAACGACTCAACGTACTTCTTAAGAGTAGGCGTAGTGGGGGGTGGATGTTCTGGATTAAGTTATAAGCTTGATTTTGATAATGAAGTAAAGCCAATGGATCAGGTTTTTGAGGACAATGGCGTTAAAGTGGTTACGGATTTAAAAAGCTTTTTATACTTAGTGAATACGGAGTTGGATTTTTCAGATGGTTTAAATGGCAAAGGCTTTTACTTTAACAACCCTAATGCAAGTAGAAGCTGTGGTTGTGGCGAAAGTTTCGCAGTATAGCTTTTTAACACTTTTATGCTTCGTATTCCTGGACCTTATTTTAACTTTTTATACAAAGTGTCTCAATATCATTTGGGGCACTTTTTGCATTATAGCACTTTTATATTTTAATTTAACAAAGTGCTATAAAGCACTCAAATCATTAATTTAGTAGCTTTGAGATCTATGTGGGCAATTTGTAAAAAAGAGTGGACTCAGTTTTTTAACGGATTAACTGGCTATTTAATCATTGGGTTTTACCTGATGGTGAATGGCTTATTTTTATTCGTGTTGCCCAATTACAATGTTTTTGATTTTGGATACACTTCTTTGCAGGTTTATTTTGATTTCGCCCCATGGTTTTTATTATTATTGGTGCCTGCCATTACCATGCGAAGCTTCTCGGATGAATACAAGCAAGGAACTTATGAAATACTCCGAACCCTACCGGTAAGTCCAGTACAACTAGTACTCGCTAAATTTTTAGGATCTTTTTTAATTGTGACCATTGCCATTATCCCTACCCTTATATACGCTTTTGCTTTGGATAGTTTGAGTATGGTGGGTGGATTGGATTGGGGGGCGACCCTAGGTTCTTATCTGGGCTTATTTTTCTTAGCCATGGTGTATAGTATGGTTGGCGTGTTTGCAAGTAGTACTTCAAAAAATAGTTTAGTCTCCTTATTAATTTCCATTGTCATATCCATTTTATTATTTAAAGGGTTTGATGGATTAAGTGCAATTGCATTTTCAAAAAACGGCTTTGATTATTATGTGACACAATTAGGGTTGGCCTACCATTATCAAAATGTTAGTAAAGGAGCAATTGGCCTGAGCGATTTTATTTATTTTATTTCCATTGCGGTTTTGTTTGGTATTGGAGCGATAGAACAAATTAAAGGGGCTGTTAAATATTTGGTATTACTCATTGTTATTTTAATTGCCAATTACGCTTCTACCGTGTTTACAGTTCAATTAGATCTAACCAAAGACCATCGATATACTTTAAGTGAAAGTTCAAAAGAAATAGTTAAGCAAGTTGAGGCACCTGTCAAAGTACATTTGTATTTAGGTGGCGAGTTGCCCGCTAATTATAAAAAATTAGCACAATCTACAATCCTCTTATTAAGTCAGTTGCAAAAATTAAATGCCAAGCATATTCAATGGGAACTGGAAGTGCCTAGTAAAACGTATAAGGACAAAGCCTTAGAAAATTTTTATGATAGTTTATCTCGACTAGGCGTACCTATAGAGAGAATACAAAGTGAGGACAACGCCTCTGACAAAAGAGTGGATCAATTAATGGTGCCGGCTGCGATAGTTGAAGTAGACGGCCGCAAGCCATTGGTGATAGATTTACGTGCTGGAAAAAAATATTTCAAACCCTATAATGTTGTAAAAGACATTCCTGCAGAGGATTTAGAGGCAAGTGCCAATGCTGCAGAAGCTTTATTGGAGTATAAATTCGTACAGGCTATTTATTTGCTAAATAGAACAGAACTGCCGCAAATTGCATATTTGACTGGCAATGGCCAACAAGTTGATTTGACCGTTAATGATCTTGGAGCCACTATAAAAAATCAATATCGTCTTTCTGTTTTTGATTTAAAAAAGGGCTACCCAGATGCAAAAAAAATAAAAACCTTATTAATCATTAAGCCCACCGAGCCATTTACCGAATTGGATAAATTAAAGCTGGATCAGTATATTATGAATGGGGGTAATATTATATGGGCGATAGACAAATTATATGCTAGCTATGACAGTTTAAAAAAATCAAATGGCAATTACGTAGCATTTGATAGGAATTTGGAACTAGATGATTTATTATTCAAATACGGCGTAAGAATTAATTCCAATTTGTTGCAAGATTTAAATTGCGCTAAGCTGCCCATTGTAATTGGCAATAATGCAGACGGTTCTCCCAAAATGGAAAGATTGCCTTGGCCATATTATCCTTTTTTATATGGAAATGAAAACAATCCAGTTTCACAAAATATAGACAGGGTATTGACTATGTTCCCGTCAAGTATAGACACATTGCCTAATAGTGAAATTAAAAAAACAATTTTGCTTACCACCGATACCAATAGCAGGACCATTACCACCCCTAATTTAATTGCTATCAATAGTGTACAAGAGGAGGCCGACTTTCTGAGTTTTAACCAAAACCATATACCTGTGGCAGTTTTGCTGGAAGGCAGGTTTACATCCTTATTTGCCAATAGACTTTCTTCGGGATTGAGTGATAGTCTGCAAAATACGGGTAGTGTATTTGTTTCCAAAGGGAATGCTAGCGCTAAACAAATTGTAGTGGCAGATGCTGATTTATTTACCAATGCAACCGAGCAGGATGGACAAGGCAATTTACAGCCATTGCCAATGGGAATGCTTCCTTTTGACAGGTATCAATTCGCCAATAGAAATTTCTATTTAAATAGTATCGCCTATTTAAACGATCCGGATGGATTATTAGAAAGCCGGAATAAAATATTGGTGCTAAGATTATTGGATAGGGACAAATTAGAAAACGCCAAATTAATTTGGCAGATTGTATTAGTATTGGGGCCTTTATTGCTTTTAACTTGCTTTTATTTTTTATGGAACTCAATAAGAAAAAGTAAATTCACCACATAAAATTTTCCATTAACTTTACATATGAGCAAAGATCAAATCGTTTATTCTGTTTTCGGGTGCGTCATTGCCGTAGCATTAGTACTTGACCTAGGTTTTTTGAGTAAAAAAAATGCGGTTATTTCGGTAGGACAAGCATTAAAACAAACCTTTTTATGGGTTTTATTAGCACTTGGCTTTTTTGTATTTGTTTGGATTGAAGAGGGACAAAAAATAGGCTTAGAATTCCTAAGTGGCTATCTCATGGAATGGAGTTTAAGTATTGATAATATTTTTGTATTCATATTAATATTTGATTCCTTTAAGGTCAAAGAAAAAAATTATCCGCGCGTATTACTTATTGGAATTTTAGCAGCCATTGTTTTCCGTATTTTATTTATTACTGTTGGTGTTGCATTGGTAGCAAAATTTTCTTGGGTACTTTATATTTTTGGTGTTTTCTTAGTGTATACGGGTTTCCATATGTTCATGGCCGATGGTGATGAAAATTTCGATCCGAACGAGTCTAAAATATATAAGTTCTTAAAAAAAATACTTCCTATTGGTTCGACAGATGGGGATGGTAAGTTTGTAATTAGGGACCATAATAATAAGCCCGTGTATACAAGCCTGTTTGTGGTTGTAATACTACTCGCTGCCATAGATATTGTGTTTGCTTTGGACTCTATTCCAGCAGTGATGGGCATTTCTCAAAGTAGCTTGGTTATTTATACTTCTAATATTTTTGCAATTCTTGGATTAAGATCCCTTTTCTTTTTATTAAGAGGGGCAGTAAATAAATTCGCGTTCCTCCAACAGGGTATCGCTATCGTCTTAGTCTTTATAGGCGTAAAAATGCTAGGCGAACATTATATCAATTTATGGATGGATAAGAATTCTCAAGTTTTGCTATCCTTA
>Ga0209353_10000666_pt1 | contig 20611 bp, 26 predicted proteins | sample LauGreSpBDMM15SD_2_FD_187561 | JGI IMG/M metagenome (GOLD analysis project Ga0209353, IMG submission 187561) | Freshwater lake microbial communities from Lake Michigan, USA - Sp13.BD.MM15.SD (SPAdes) (version 2) | ecosystem: Environmental > Aquatic > Freshwater > Lake | place: Lake Michigan...
TGGTTATGACACGGGTCTTGAGGGGGTTCATGATTCCAGGAAAGTATTCGCTCGAAAATGTGTTTACATAGGGTGTTTCCGGTCTTTCCATCAATTCTTCCATTCTTGGCATCGCTTCTCTTGAAGCCGGCACATTGGGATACTTCTCCATTTTAGGAACATTTTGGAAACTTGTCGGATTTTTGGTTTCGTTCTTGCATTTCACCGTGATTAACCAATCTCGGGCTGTATCCAGAAATGCGATCAAATCGCGCTTGAATTTTTTATCAATGTGACCAGTAGACAACAACACTTCTTTTAATTCCGCTTCTTTCAATTCAATGTCTGCAGCCGAATACTTCTTGTTGGGTGCGATCTGGAAAAATCGTTCCAGATCCTTTATTGTGTAATTATTGATATCTAAATCCAATCCGTCCATTATATTGTTTCTTGATTTTTATTTATTACACTTTTCAACTACTATATTAAAGACACATGTTCAGAGGCAAATCAATCATGACTGGTTCCCAAAATACCAGCAAATCACTTATTAATCCTGTGAGCACCAGTTCTCAACAAGATTTGCAGTTTGGCACAGAACTTACAAAAACATTGACCCGCATTGAAAATGACTATGTACAGAAAATGGCATTGCGTAAGTATTTAAATATACCACAGTCCGTGCCGGATTTTTTGATGTTGAACGACATTATGTTGAACGCCATTTCCAAGCAGAAAAACAGCAGTTTGCGTTTATTGTTCCAAATTGCGAGAGATGGGATGGATGGCGCCCTCCATTCCAGGACACTCTTTGCAGACAATTCCGAACTTGAAATTCGCGTGTTAATGTTGAACAAGAAGAATGACGACATTCTCTCGGGTAAAAACGAAGTGAAAGCGATTGGTTGCACCTCCGGTAAATTCTCCATTTCGAAGACATTTAAGCTGTCGCCCATTTACAGTTACTACATTTATTTGTATGGTATGCCTGCTTACGGTGTGGGTTTTGATGCAACCAAACTTTCTCTCTTGTCTACCATTATGAAGAAATATGGCGTCAATCCTTTCGGTCGTTAATATTTTCTATAAGTGCTTAGAGATATTTCACACAAAATATCAGAATGACAAGATTTATTAAATTTTCCAATCGAATCGTAAATACTGCTTTTATTCGGTATGTGGATATTGACAAACCAGCAGAAAAATTTACTATACATATAAGTTCATCACCGCAATCCGGTAATTTTATTTTAGGTAGTGGACATTTTTGTGAGTATTCATCTTCTATTTGGGCTTCCAAGGCGGAACACCCCGAAAGTTATGCAACCATTGAAAAATGGATTCAATCGATCCATTGTGTTTCTGATGGGAATTAAACCGATGAACATTTAAAACGGCACACTTTGTGCCATTCTAATTCTTCGACGGTTTAAAAGAGAAGCACCAAGAATATAATGATAAATATAGTATATCATTATAAAATGGAATTGTTCGATACTGTCATTGTCGGCGGCGGGATTGCCGGGCTTTATTCTGGCTACCTGTTGCAAAAGCGCGATCCAAAGCACCGATTTATCATTTTGGAAAAGGAAAAATATTTAGGTGGACGGCTTCTCACCTATTCGGATAAGTACATGACCGTAGAGAAAGGCGGTGCCAGGTTCTCTGAGAACCACCTTTTATTATTGGATTTGTTGAGAGAAATGGACCTGGATAAAAAAATCGTCGAGGCTTCTCCCGATGCTTTTTATTCACCCGCGGATGGAACACCCATTCTCTACGATTCCGTATTTGATTTCGAGGACCGGCCTTTGAACCCGTTTTCCAAATTGTTTGATTTGATCACAGAGGCCTATATCAACAGTCCGACACCGATTGCACCCTTGATTGCCCGTGTCGTTCTCTCCAGCAAATTGGAAACCAAAGAGAATCTGATTTCGCGCACTTTCACCGATTTCGCGAGAGATGTTCTCTCAGAACAAGATATCCAGCACATCCACGACGCCTTCGGCTACTCTACGGAGTTGGTGGAGATGAACGCTTACGACTGCATTGCTTTGTTGGAGGGCGGACTGAATCCGCGCCAGAAGTTTTTCGTTTTGGCGGGTGGACTCACCCAGCTGATAAACAAGCTGGTTTCCAAAATAAATTTGGGAGAGAGACGAGTTTTCACGGGTTCCCAGGTTTTCTCTGCGACTTATGAACAAAATCATTTTATAATTAAAACCAAAACACGCACATTCCGTTCTTTGAACGCTGTATTCGCGGTTCCCAAACAGGGATTGGAAAAGTTGGCCATCTTCAAACCCATTTACAAAGAATTGGATTACATTGGTTGCTTCCCTCTCTGCAGAATTTACTGCAAATTTGATATGACCAACAGAGAAAACGCGTGGATCCGCGATTTGCCGAAAATCACCACCAACAACAATTTGCGCATTATCATCCCCATTGATTCGAAGAGTGGTGTCATCATGGCGTCTTACACCGACCACAAATACGCGGACTTTTGGTTGCGTCTCTACGAATCGGAAGGCGTGAAAGGCGTGAATAAAGAATTGGTGAAGTTATACAAAGAAACGCTGGGTATCGAAATGGCTATGCCGATATCCACCAAAGTGTTTCACTGGGGATGCGGAGTGGGTTACTGGGGGAAAGGCGCGGACAGCGCCCAATTAGAGAAAACCTTTTTGCAACCATTTGCAGACACTTGTCTCTATGTTTGTGGCGAACATTACTCGGCGGATTCGCAACAATGGATCGAAGGTGCATTAAAAACCGCGACGAAGGTGGTTGACCGAATTCATTCCGAATAAGCATCAACATGTTTAGATAAATTGTGTTTTTTGAAAATCACGATTGTTAACCCAAGGAAGCGTTCGTGTTTTACAAGTTTAGAACTATATAATAATCAATGTATAATATAATAGAATGGAAAAAAATGAATACTATATGGTTATTTTGTGCCTGTGTATTTTATTGATTTTGACTCTCTCCTATAAGCCTCCGATCAAGGAGGGTGTGAAGGGTCTTGATATAGGCAAGGAAATTAAAAACAGTGTTCTAAAACCGATTCAAAAAGAGACCGCCAAACAGTTCAACAAGGCCAAAGAAGATACCACCAAAGAGTTCAACAAGGCTAAAAAAATTACCGAAAAAGTAGCCAATGACGCGAAAAAAAATACCACCAAAGAGTTCAACAAGGCCAAAGCAGAGACCACCAAAGGTTTGAACGTAGTGAAGAAAGAGACCACCAAAGGTTTGAATGTAGTGAAGAAAGGCACCGAAAAAATAGCCAACGACGTGAAAAAAGGATTTGACGACATTTTTAAAGAAGTCATAAACATTGCAAATTACGTTGTATGTGGATTTAACAAAATCAAAACGCTTCCTGAATGTGTTTTCTGGTACTTTTTAGATATCATTTACGGGGTGTTTTATCTATTTTATTCAATGTTGGTATTGATTGTTCCGCCACTCAAAGACATTGGGAAAATGTTGGGAAAAGGAGCCAAAATGGCGGATGGATTTATTTATAAGGTAGCGGGATTTCATTTGTTTAGATACCCCAAGGACGTTATGAACAAATGCTATTTGTGTAAAGTATCAAAGAAAAAACGATAATGTTGAAAATGTTGGAATTGTTTTTGCGTAAAAAAATATAGGACACCATTACTTTGGCAAGTATCATCCACAATGTGCCACTGGTTTTCACTATGGAACAACAGAAATCTCGACTGCTTTGATTTGACCCAAGATGTTAAAAATAGAATAATTGCGGACCCTTTCATTTCAGTCCTGTTTATATAAATCCGCATATAATTAGATGAACACCCACATATAATTATATTACACCGTTTATTTTTTGCAAAATAAATAATCAAACCCGTTATGGTCTACACCGACCCCACGATATTCAAAATGATTCGATTCCAAATGGTGGATGACATCCGTTTTCTTATCTTCCAAATGGATGTGTTCAAACGACAAGTATTTCACCCGGATATTGTCAAAATCCAAATCCAAAATCACATCCGCGTCAATGCCTTCAATGTCCAGCGCCAGCAACTCGATTTCTTCGCCCTTACAAAGAGTTTCCAAATTTTGCGTAGGAATGACAATCTTCTCTAGTTTGCAATCGTTGCCATAATGTTTTTGAACGTGTTCTTTGACAATGGACGCAACCTGAAAATGGGGCGCGTCATCCGGACAGTAATACATTTCAATGTATTCGTTTGCAATGCTTTTGGGAACAATTCCGCACTCGTAAATGATTGCATTCGCGTAATCTTTCCAGCATTCGCGCAAAAGGGGAATATTAAACGGATTCGGCTCAACCAAAATGATTTTTTGAATTCGGTCTCTCGGCAAATTCTTAATGAATTCCGTGAATCCGTCGCGACAATTGGCGCGCACGTCCAAATCGCCGGCTCCTGCACCAACCTGGATAAAAATCCCACTTCCGCCCTCAATGTTTTGCATTATACTGTTAATCTAAATTCTAAAAAAGCACATTTTACGCAAGAAATGAATGTTGGCAAACTTCTCTCTATGTAAAAAAGAGAAAACGAAAATCCCCAAGCAAATTTTGAATCCGTTTCCAATGTATCTGCAAACCGTTTGCTCCGTCTGCATGTCGGTCAACGCGATGCGCACCGCGTGCACGTCCAAATAAAGCGATTTTCCAAACCGTTTTTCCGAAAGATTTCTGTATCGGACGCAGTTTTTCCCCAAATACGTGATGACGACCGAATCCACCATTGCTTTGTCAATGGCGATGTCATGAAACAAATGAATGATCGGAACAATGTCGTGGACAGTTTCATAATCACTCTTATTTAAATTTTTATACAAGGTGTCAATGATGGTTTGCGACTCCTCAAAATAATCCGTATCGCACAACAACTGGTTGTTTTCGATTTTCTCTGTGTCTATCGTAATAAACAAAGTGGGTAAAATCTTGAGCACGTTCGTTTTTCCGCATTTATCAATCAAATTTTGAATACACATTTTGTATTTATTGTTCCATAATTTTTAAATGGTTTATGCAACAATATTGTAGACACAGTTCGTCAAACTGAAGGTTTGACGTTTGAACGCGGCGTTATATATTTTGGCACGACGCACCGAGACACTGGTGGCGCCCACGCCCGAACCCGCCACGTATTTATTGAATATACTTCCTTGCTGGTTTTTGATGCTGTCGATGGGCAAAACGCGTCCGTTTCCGGTGCCATGACGTCTGGGTGTGAATAACAAAGGCATTATATAACCTAAATACATTTTATTTGGACTTTGTCTTGTGTTTTCGCTTTTTTACAAAACGTTTTTTGCTCTTTTTGCTCTTTTTTCCTTTCCCTTCGCTAAGCCGGGTTGCTTGTTCGAGATAACTTTTTGCTTCTTCGCTAAAACGGTTTGCTTCTTCGTTAAGACGGGTTGCTTCTTCGGTAAGACCTTTTTTTTCTGCATTAACAGCTTTTTTTTTCAAATTTCCTGCACGTGTCTCTGCAACTGTAGCGTTCATTCGTAATTCATGAATTGTTGTTTTGTTTTGTTTTTTTTGGTTTTCTTCTTCTTGTTGTTTTTTTTGGGTTTCTTCTTGTTTTTTTTCTTCTTCTTCTTTTTTTTTTCTTTTGTCTATAAAACCGGGAACCAAATCTGGTTTTTCATCATCGGATTCACTTGCATAACTGGGATCAATGCTTGGAACATCGTTGCCGTTTCCAATATGGATTTCAATCGGGTCTTCTTTCATCGTGTATAATGGTAATCTTTCTCCATCAACTTTAATATCTCTAATTTTTAAAGTATCTGGTTCTAATTTTTTTCCTTTCCATGTTAAATAAAAAATATTATTTTTAACTTCGTCTACTTTACTTTGGACTTTATTTTTTATTTCTGCTACTGTTGCAGTATCAACATTTCGAGGTTTATTGCTGTGCCTAAATACCTCTGTTATTTCATGAACGCGGGCACCATATTTAACCTGTAAATGATAGTGTTTTAAATCGTCGTTCGGGTGATCCATTATATATATCATTCTTTTATTTTCCTGGGATAAAAGGCATTTCCGCAGTTGGTTTCAGCGAATACCGTTTCAAAAACACATAGTGTTCTTCGCTTTCAATGTGTTCTCTCTCTTCTTCGGTGAAAGAGATGTCCGAGTCGGTGTCCGAGTCCGAATCCGAGTCTGAGTCCAAAGTTTCGAAATGGTCGACGATGTCCGATAAATTGGTTTGGGTTTGTTGTAGCGCAAGTTTTGTATGCAGGATTTCAAGTTCCGTGACGAATTTCTCTAATTGATTTATTTTAAGTTCAAGTGATGATTGCATTTTACTATAGGTATTCGCAAAATATTTTTAAATTGTTTTGGTAAAAAGCATTGGATTCGATTCAAAGATTTGCATACGTAAATATGCAGACCATTTTTTTATTTGTCCCCGCCTTCTGAACAATTTTAGTAGTATTCGAATCAATCGAATACCCATTTGCATTTAAATACGCCAAGAGAGAAGGCACATCTTCCGAGGTTAAAAAGTAGTCTTCTCTGCATGCGCCGGAACCATAGTGTCGTCGGATCGCATATTTGCAACAAGTGTTCTCATAAACCTGGAATGGGGATATTTTAGTTTGGTTAAACTGGGAAACCAGTTGGGCAAGAGGACCCAGTGGTTTTTTGTCGATCGTAATAATATTTTGGTATTGTTTGGAATATGTATTTAGATAAGGTTCAATGGAGAGAGTGTAAGAGGCTACCTGAAAGAAAGGAGAGTCGTTGTCGCACATTAATATATTCAAGTATTATATATTATGGAATTCGTAATTAAAACCAGAGGCCAAAAAGCGGAAGCAAAGGCGGAAGCCGTAGCCGAAGTTGAACCAAAGAAAACATCCAAAGCTAAAAAGGTGGCTGTTCCTCAATTTTTAGAAGCAAATCCTCAACCAATGGAAAAAACCAAATCTAAATCAGAAGCGGTTGCAGATTTTTCTTTTTTTGCAAATCCTCAACCAATTAAAAAATCCAAATCCAAAGCCAAACCAGAAGCGGTTGCAGAAGCAGTTGCAGATTTTTCTTTTTTTCAACCAATGGAAAAAGCCAAAGCCAAATCCAAAGCCAAACCAGAAGCGGTTGCAGAAGCAGTTGCAGATTTTTCTTTTTTTCAACCAATGGAAAAATCCAAAGCGGTTGCAGAAGCGGTTGCAGATTTTCCTTCTTCTGCAGATTTTCCTTCTCTAGCACAAGATTCCAGCTCTGATTATGGTTCCATATCAAGCGACGAACAACAAAAGGACAAATCCGCACCAAAAGTATCACGCTGTGATTCGGGGAGTGCTAGTTTTGGACCCAAAACCCAAAAAGCTGGGGAGGTTGATCCATATCGAATATTTATGACTGAATTCGAATACGATAACAAAAGTTATAAAATTACTATTCCTGCAAAAGTAGATATGTCCGTTTTTCTTGATAAAGCGAATGACATGTCCCCCCTGTTGATTGACCATCTTGCAAAGGGGGGGATAGGTACTGAAATCATAACCAGAAAAAATAAAGGAACAGCGAAAGCAAAAACCGCCAGGGTTAGAGCCGTAAACGCACCCAAACTGGTGAAACAAATGAAAAAGGATTTGGAAGAGGAAGGCGGTGAAGTACTATACACCTGGATGTTTATCGCAGAGAAGAAAAATTCCAACTATCATTATTATTTGCTGTCAAACAAAGTAAAATCGCGTTTAGAGTTCGGAACAAAACATTTTATGCTTGAGAATAAATACAAGGAAAAAAACCGCAATAAAGCGCCAGACAGAATTTATTTAACTGGCGAATTCCGTGTTAGACCCGGAATACTAGAATATAATTTTATGTCGGGAACATATATGTCTTCAAAAATGAATAAACTCGAATCAATACAAACTGACGTAAAACCCATTGAAGAAAGGTTTACCAAGGCACTCGGTGAACATTTTTCAAAAATGCAAGTTGTGCGTTTACCCGATTGTCAACCATTTATACCACAACCCTCGAAAAATAAAGTCCTCACCGAAAAAGAATGGAATTATGTGCAAGATCTTTTTGGACAATATACGATAGAACAAACCAAACAACAAGAAGAAATGGCAAAAAGAGATTTGGAAAGAATGAATAGAATAAACGCAATTTTAAATAATTTGGGGAAAAAAAAATAAGTATTTGAATTTCTTTCAAAACGAGGTTTGAAAAGTTTCTCTCGGGGTTTGTTTTTTAAAATGGTTTTACAAAAGACAAAAACATTTTTTGAAAAATTATTTTTTATGGTTTACAATTCCCATTGTAAATTTCCCCATTCTCGTTCTCGATCTTGCATTTGCCGTTCAACGACGAATTTTTCCACACACCGCTTAAAATGGTTCCGTCCTTTCTTCGCATGGTTCCTCGGCCGTTTGGGTTGCTATTTTGGGTGCGCCCCTCGTAGACCGAGCCGGTTTTGTATTGGATCTTGCTTTTGCCGTGCGGGTTGTTATTTTTCCAGTTTCCAATGATTGCATTGCCGTTCTTATATTTGTATGTGCCAACCGTCTTTCGGTTGTTTTTGCATTGGCCGTCGAAGGTGCCATTCTGGTAGACAAAGTTGCATTTACCATTGGCTTTGTCGTTTTTGTACATTGCGGTTTCGACCTGTCTAAACGGTTTGGATTTGGCCGTTTTGATTAAAAATGTGCGTTTTCCGGGGCCGTTCATTTTATGTTTTTTCCAGGTTCCGGACATGACCGTGCCGTCCGCGGTTTCATAGACTCCTTTGCCGTTGAACTTACTGTCTTTCCAGTTTCCGACATAAGTGGCACCATCGTTTTTCCAGACGTATTTGCCATTGCCGTCGTATTTGCCGTTTTTAAAGTGGCCGTCATACGTTCCAGAGTATGTTTTATTTTTGCTCGTATACACGCATTTGTCGCGACCATTAAACACCCGTTTACTTTTATTTCGTTTGCATGTTCGTTTCATATAGTTTGTATCAACATAATATTTTTACATCAAATAATATTATGCAGTGAGTTGGTTTATGCATCTTTTAACATTCCCTTATGAAAATTTCCTTTAAATTCTTCCTTTTCCTTTGCCTACTCATCTGTTTGTACAACGGTTTCTTCTACAACGGGTGTTTCCACAACGGGTTCTTCTACAGGTGTTTCCACTTGAGGAGGGGTCGCCATATCACTAAACCCCAATTTTTGTTTGATAAACTCAATGACATAAGTGTCATCGGCACTCCATTTGGAATAATCTTCGCCCATCATGTTTATAAATTTGACATCTAAAATAGAATTCGCAGAGTCGAGCAGAACAACCGTGATTACGGCGGATCGGAAGAGAGAAATCTCAATGCGGTCAATTTTGAAACTGGTGATTGTTTTGGTGGTGACAACGTCGCAAGGTGTGATCGAATACATATATAATATTGGTAAACAAAAAAGATCACTTTCTTTACGAGAGATAACAAACAGATTAAAGAATTGACGCGTGTAACATCTAACAATGAATCGAATGAACAATCAACACTTTAAAATGGCAGTATATGCAGGTTGGATTGGGTTGGGATTTTATCGCGGAATAAAAGCTTATAATTATTCTTACAATAAATACAACAAAGATGAGTCTTATATGTATATATATTCAATGTGTCATGGATGCCGGGGATCCTTTTATTATCTCCTATTTTTTCCAATAATGATCCACAAAGAATTTTACAGATTTGAAGTGAATATGAGAAATATAGAAAAAGAAAAAAAAAGCGAGTATTACAATGAATTATTATGGTAATTCAGAGATAACAGTTTGGACCTCGCGTCTGCAAATTGGACAACTGTTGCGACTTTTCAACAAGGATTCGCAACAAGATTTGCACATACAACGATGACCACATGGGACGAGAATCTCGGTGGAGTTTTCGTCCATGCAAACAACACATTCGGTGATTTCATAGATTCGAAGACTGCTCATATCCAGTTTCGCAACAATCTTCATGTTGGTGGTTTTCACTTGGTAGAACGCCTGCGTGTTTGGACGCGAAACCAAGACAATATCGTCGGGCCCGATTTCGTAGAAATACCCGTCTTGACGAATATCTTTGGGAAATTTGCAGTTCAAATGATTGTTGTAGACATTTGTATATACTTTGCCTTCGGTATCTGTGAAACTGAAGAATTTGATTCTTAGTTTGCTTTTTTCCTTTACGCATTGAAGTGTGATCTTCGACATATTATTTGCTGTTATTTTTTTTGAAACAAATTTTTTCAATTTTATACTCTAATAATAAAACTCGACGTTGTCAATGGCCACCGTCTCTACGCCTCGCGTCCAATCGCCCAATATCTCTACGACAAACGGTTTCTGAAAAATGTTTTTAAACGTAAAATCATTTTTGCTTGTCCAAATCTGTTCCACGAATGGCACGTTTACCGTTGTCATTGTTCCGTCAAATACGGCTTTGTCAAAAACGACCGATAAATTGTCTTCACCGATTAGTTTTACCAAAGGCACCCCCGCATTCAGCTTGGAGAAATCCCCCGAGAAACTCGTGATTGTGAAAACCATTAGCACGGGTCTCTTAACCAAATGAATCGGTGGTGACCGGAAATACCAGAGATTTTTATCGTCTCGGTTCTTTGAATCGACGTTTACCAGGTCATCCGTTCCCAAAATGTAGTGGGACATCTTGGGTCCCAAACTATAGGACTGGTGTTTGGCGGATTCGACACGTTTATTTCCGACGATGGTCCAGCCCTCGTTGTCCAGTAAAAATGTTGCACTGTTCGAGAGAACCAATAATCCAAATATAATGATATAGCTGAGCATATAATTATAGAGAGAGATCTGTGTAAATGGGTTTATTTATCCACAATACTGATATGGATCTTGTCGTCGGTTGACCCATGCGCTTTGCACTCCTTCGTCCGCTTATGCGAAGCCAAAGCCTTCTTGGATTGCGTTGTAAACCGGTTGCACACGTCGCACGTATACGTTATTTGGTCGGAACTGGAGAGATATTTTTCCAAAGAAGGAAACGAAATGTTTTTGATTTCGTCAATGATTTTCTTTTGACAATCCTTGACCACCGTAATAACCGCTTCTTTTTGCACTACGAATCGGGCAAATTCCGCGTTGATTTCCGCCAACACTTCTTTTGAAACCGTCTTTTCATCTTTCTCTACAGAGGTCCCTTTCAACTTCTCCGACAAAGTGTCAATGATATCCACGGCAATTTGGATTTTATACTGAGAATAGTCCACTTGATGAACGTAAACCAGCACTTTGCCTTTCTTGATATCGATGTGGTAATTTTTCTTGGACGCGATTCCGGTGTTTTGCGAGAGAATGATGCCGTGCATGCCCTGTTTCTCGCAATCCCCGATAAATTTGTTTACTTCCTCTGCAGAAACATTGTCCGCATAATCCTTGTTTTCAAACAGAATGCTATCCCGGTTCTCTCTCTTTACAACGAGGTCGCCCGTGTGAATCATCTTGGAAGTATCGGCGATTTCCGCGGTGGGAAACATCTGGATAATCACCTTGTGCAACAGATTCTCTGAGAATTTGCCCTTCAGACTGCTGTTGTTTTTGTACTTGTTCAAGAACTCCTCCAAATTGGTCAACAACTTCTCTTGGGTTTCTTGTTGTTTGTTAATGTTTTTGTTGATTCTCTCGTCGTTCATGGAGAGAACTTGCAAAATGGGGGTCTGAATGGATTGCATCATCCGCCCGTATTTGGTATCGAAATTATTGAAAAAAACGTCCAGCTGTTCCGCTTTTACGGCGCCACTCAAAAGAGTTTTTATCTCGTCGTTGTAAAACCGCTGGATATCGTCTTGCACCTGTTTCACAACAGCGTTGTTGCTATCGGGCACAATCTGGTTCAACAACAGATTCGTCTTATCCACAACCTGGGAAGTGATGAGAGAAACAGTTTCCAAGAGAAGTGTGGCGCCGTTTTTATCGAGGACGCTTTTGATTTCGTCCACGTATTCTCTCTTGATATCGAGCATTTTAATGTGGAGGTCGCTCGACATTTTCGCCAGATTGGCATTGACCAGTTGCAACCCACCGCTAATCTCGGCCATTTTGGCGCGGGTTTCCAAACATTCCGACAAAATTTGGGAACCGATGGATTTGTTGATGGTCGCAGTGGCGTCTTGAAGAACGTTTTCAAAGAGGTCAATGCAGAGAAGATTGATTTGCTCGAAATCCAGGGATTTATGGGTGGTGTAAAAATCGAAAATCCGTTTATTATTGGTGCAGAGTTGGTAAGCCATTGTATTGATTGTGACGAAAGCTTTATATCATTGAATATTTACCTGCAGGTTTATAATATATTTATAATATATAATGAGCATACCTAGAAAAATATGGGCAATATGGTGCGATTTTAAAAATAAAAAAGATGGCGTCCTTAATGATCAAATTTCATATTTTAGAGATAGAATAATAAAACAACACGCCGGTTGGGATGTAAATATAATCGTTTCTTGGGATGTGCTTATGCAATATATTGGTACAAATGAATTTCTAATGAATTTAATCAATAATGAGTTTGTAAACCCGGCACATAAATCGGACTCCATTCGTTTTTTTCTATTAAAGGAACATGGCGGGTTTTGGCTTGATATCAGTACATTTTTATTCAAACCGTTGGATGTATACTATGAATTACAACCAAATGCAAAATTTATTGGTTTTTATACACCGCCATTCATGGTGGAGGAAATCATTTTTAGCTTTCTTGGCGATATGTTTGATAATGTTAAATATGATCGGGTTGTTAAAAAATTTAAATCTCAACAAGCGAATTTTATTAAATTAAACGAAAAATATAAGAAATATCCTTTCATTCCTGAGAATTTTTTTATAGCATCGACCCCAAATCACGAAATCGTTACAGATACATACAATCAGCTTGAAGAATTCTGGACAAGTGCATTCCCGAATATAACCAGCGCGGAAACGCTTTGTTACGAAATCAATAAATTAATGAATATTTTAGCAAAAGAAATATTTGATATTAATGATATTAACTATACAACAAGCACTTTATTTGATAGTAAAGACATTACCAATGAAAAATATTCATTGAAAACACTTGATAATATTTGGCACTGTGGTTATGTTTTTAACTATTTGCAAATGTACAAATCAATCGTAAATTATATGATAAAAAATGATAGTGTAATTACACAAGAAACAAATGAAAATGCTTTTAGCGACCCCGAATATACAGATATTCTGTGTTCTACGGATGAAAATATAAATGCATGTAAAAATATTGTTGCAACCGATAAAGACAATGTGCTTTATTTCATGTCATTATCACAACATCGGCTCATTAAATGGGCCAACACGATGAATGACCGCGTAACATTTGAGAATACGTATATAAACGGAATGATAAACCTGGTGAAAAAAAAGGAGTTAACCGGCGCGGATTTAATCGAACAAATTGTAAAAATGGGTATATATCAAATCAAATTTAGTAGTTGGACGCGCGATTCAAATATAATACCCAAATTAATGGAAATATACCCAAACAACACAAGAGAAGGAGAAGGCAAAAAAAGACGAAAAACAAAAAAGAGAAAAGAAAAAAAGAGAAAAAATAAATCAAAGATGCGAAGAAAAGAAGTACCTGAAAATTTACCTTCTTGGTTTGCATAAGTGCAAAATACACCATTGAATAATTAAAATGTCCCATTTTAATTATCCGACGGCGCGGTATCGGTAACGATTTTAAACAAAGCACACCTGCGGTGTCTACAAAATCTTTACCGGTATAAATACAAAAAAGAATACAATTTTTTATATTTATTACGTTATTTGCGGATTTTTCGCAAGGGTCTATCTCAATCGCAAGGGTCTATCTCAATCGCAATGTTATTTTTCTCTTCTTTCTACTTTTATTGTTTATTGTTTTTCTTCTTTTTTTGCCTCCTTTTTTTTCTTCTTCTATTTCTAGAGGTTTATCTATTATATCTTGAAAAAAATATGAGTTTTTTACTATTTTAATTCTATCATCTTTTAGATCATGAATATTAAGAACACTATCAATAATACGATCACGAAATACTTCTTTTTTCATTTTACCATTTTTACCATTTGTATACAAATCTTCAAGTGTGTCTTTATATATATTTTTAATATTTCTATCAAAATTACTTTTTGAAGAATCAAATGAAATGCAATATCGAAACATTGAATCCGCATTTATATTTTTACTTACGGGCCAATTGAATGCTTGATTCAACATATAACAATTTTCAAACATCGATTTCATATTTTTAACTTTAGATACGTTCCAACCATCTAATCGTTGATTAAATGCATGACAATATCGAAACATCGACTCCATATTTTCAACATTAGATACGTCCCATCGATTTAATGATTGATTAAACACAGAACAGCCTTCAAACAATTTTTCCATTTTCTTAATCTTAGAGACGTTCCAACTATCTAATGGTTGATCAAATTTACTGCAACCTTGAAACATCGACTTCATTTTTTCAAGATTATTGGTTTTCCAGTTATTCAATGGTTGATTAAATGCACGGCAACCTTTAAACATCCTTTTCATATTTTTAACTTTAGACACGTCCCATCCATCCAATGATTGATTAAATTCACTGCAACCTTCAAACATAGAGTCCATGTTTTCAACTTTAGACACGTCCCACCCATCCAATGGTTCATTAAAATCAGTGTAATTTTCAAATAATTTATTCATATTTGTAACCCGAGAAACATCCCATTTGCCAATTGGAGATAATTTGTCATCGCTTGTTAAAAAAAAATTTGGTAAAGATACAAATGAATTTAAATTACGTGTTTCATCTTTTAAACTAATATAATAAACAACATAATCACGTATATTTGCATTTGTAATAATATCCGGTGGAGGTGGAATTGAAGTTGGAGTTGAAGTTGGAGTTGAAGTTGAAGTTGAAGTTGAAGTTGAAGTTGAAGTTGGAGTTGAAGTTGAAGTTGGAGTTGAAGTTGAAGTTGGAATATCATTGGATGAATTCGGATGAATTGGGTTCACTCCAGATGGATTCTCTCCAGATAGATTCTCTCCAGATAGATTCTCTCCAGATAGATTGGTTTTAAATATGTTCATCCAACTACTTTTTCGACTCATTATATAAAATAACATAGAAATAAAAACGGTTGCTTTCTTTTTTTGAAAAACATTTTCAACGTCTTTTTTTATTTCTGGTTCTGCGTTGCTTTCTGCCCCTCCCCTTTGCAGTTCCTTTTGCAGACGCAGATGTTCGAACCGGTCCGTGAATCAGATTGTCATTTGGTTTGCAAATCACCACTTCCGGAGCATAAGGATTGTATTTATATTTGAGTTCTCCACTTTTTCGAAACTCGGCAACATCTAGATTGCGTTGTTTTAAACTGTTTTCGGGAAATGAAATCCAACCATCATATCCAGCACTGCAAATAAGTTCCGCAAATATACGATTATTATACGCAAAATGCCTCATCCCCGGATAAAACTTTTCTGCAAACTCGGGGGACGGTCTTTGTGCCGGGATAATGGCGTCCGGCATTTCGAGCGAATCGTTGCTTTTTACTAAATATCCGGTGATAAACTCGGCAAACAATTCCGGCTTGTCGGATTTGCCATAGAGTTCACCTAAGATTTTTACAATATTATCCATTTCAAGAATAAAAAGAACGAGATTCTTCTTAGTTACTCCACGCATAAGAGCGCGACCGCTATTTCGATAGGGTGCAATGCTTTCGAGATCCGACATAAATAAAGGCGAATTCCAACCTGGAGCAGATTCGTCAGCGGTCCGGGCATTTACACTTCCGGCGCGATATAAAATACTGTTTTTTTTGATTAGGGCTACATTAATTTCCTCGCCACTTTTTAAGGTGTCTACATTCACCAAAACACTTTCAAATGCATCTGGAGTCGTAAAATCAACCACTTGTGAACGAGGTTCTTTTGCGGATGCCATATACATTTTAAAAAGAAAATGTATCTAAAAATGGTCTTCAAAAATGGCGCTATCAAACTGCATATTCAACATGATTTCATCGATTTCATCGATTTTATCGAATTTCATATCCAAAATGATATCCGCCAATTCTTCATCGTCGACCATTTCATCGGAATTCAAATCGAAATCAATTTCTTCAAATTCAGGCGAAGATGCCACTTCCGTCGATTCGGAAGAGACGATATAATTAGAAGCCAACGCGTCAACTTCGTCAATTTTGGACTGTTTCAACTTTTTCGCGAACCCAAGACAACTGCTATTTAATAAAATGACATTCGAGAACTTTATGAACGCCGTCAAAAAGCGAACCAATTCTTTGCTGTTTGTGGTTTTCGTGTCCGTAACATCATCAAAGTTCTGGCTCAATGAAACCAATGCCGGCAATGCTTTCAAATTCTTAGTTTTTTCAAGTAAATAATGGATGAAATTATACAAATAATTGTTCTCTCTCAAAATGAAGTTTTGTCCACTGTATATAAAATCAATAAAACTCATCGGATCGCTAAATTCAACGACTCCAGCGTCTTCAATGTAGTATCGAATCGCCGTCATTAATGGCTCGGATACCAATAAACAAATCACGGTTCCAAAAGAATCCGTGTCGCTTGCGCTTCTACCATGAAAGGTTTGTTTGTAAATGTTGTTCAGCTTTTTGAAAGGTTTGTTTTCAATGAATTTTTGGATTTTTTGGATTTGGATTTTATAACTCTCTATTTTTTCGGAAATAAATGAATGCATTTTTTCCTTGATTTGGGATTTTTTTTTTGCACTTGTTTCCTCGTTATATTCGCGAATAAACTGACTCAATTCTTGTATGAATGGGTCATTTTGATTTGTAAATGTCAGATTGATTTCGTTGGGCTCCTGCGTTTGAATAAATTCCAGGGTTTGCATATGCTCAATGATTGGATTCAGTGTTGTCGAAATTGTCCGTTTCACGACGGTTTTGCGCGCCTTTTGGCGAACATTTTTGAATGCAATGTTTCGCAATTTTAAAGCGTTTGACGAATTGCCATACGCAACAAACCCGGGCTGATTTGCACTGTTTGCAACGACGAGTTTATGTTTTTTGTTAAATAGTTTGTCGGCGCCTTTTTCGAAAAGGGTCTTGCTTCTTGCGCTAATGGAACACTCGGAGTGATAATTCATAAATACCACGCATTCCAATTCAAGATGTTTAAAAAAACGGTCTTTGGGGGAAATTCGCCTGGTTACATTGCTGGTTTTATTTTTTTTTCTGGCGGTGCTCATTTACAATTACATTATAAATGTTTTTAAGGGAAACCTAGGTCGGACGCGAAGCGTCCTTTCCCCTAAGGCGAAGCCGACGGCTTAATGACCCCTTCCCTTAGTATTGGTTAAGAGAAGCGAAGCTTCTCTTAACAAGTGACCATATTTTTTTGAAATAAATGACTGCATTTGTGCTAAGAATATATAAATATAATATTCACACCTCTTCCAATTCGCACCCGCCACACAATTCATAACTGCTATCATCAGTGGAGGTCCATTCGCTGTCGTCTAAGAAATCGATGTCTATATTATCTTCATCGATTTCTTCTCTCTCTTCCTCGGTAAAATCATCCATCCCGATGATCTCGTGCCAGCAGTCGCACCCTTCCATTTCATCGGGAACGAATGAATATTTATCCAGGAGAATTGGATCCATCTTGAGTATTTCGGCTTTCTCTGCATCGTCCAGTTCGATTTCAATTCGAAAACACCGATAAGTATTGGCGACTTTCAGTGTCACGGATTTGCCGGTTTTCAAGGTTCGTGTCCAGCATTGGGTTTCCGTCAAGGATTTGCTGTAGTTGGGTATCAAGATGTATTTTGTCATTGTTTATTGTGCTATTGATTGTAAGATTTGAATATATTTCAATTTTTTGTAATAATATATAATATAATTATGTCCAAAAAACCGATTCATTTATATTCAAATCCTGCCCAAGTGTATCGTCTTGCTAAAAAATACCTTGGAAAGACGGCGAAGATTGGTCTCTCTACGAAAAAAGAAAAGAAATATATGGTTACCACACCCGATGGCAAGATTGTTCACTTTGGGCAAATGGGATACGAAGACTTTACAAAACATAAAAACAAAACCCGGCGGAAAAACTATTTGACGAGGTCGCGTAATATCAAGGGGGATTGGAAAAAGAATCGATACAGTGCAAATAATCTAGCGATACATTTGTTGTGGTAAAAAAAGCGGAACGTAGTTCTGGTAATATTGTCATCTTGAAAATTGAAATAAACATACAATACAAATTAGTATCATAACAAATGAATTCATTAATATCTCTCGGTGCAATCAATAAACTGACTGGCGAATATGTTTATCCAAAGATTGCGAATAAAAAAGACGAATATTCTTGTCCTGAATGCAACAAGGACTTGATTTTATGCCAGGGTGATATTCGTGTTCACCATTTCAGACACAAAGTAACAACCAATCCGTGTCATCATTATAGCAGTCCCACAGAGACACAAATACACAAAGACGCGAAATTGTTAATGAAAACACTATTGGATAAAAAAATACCGGTTTCATTTGTCAGGAACTGCGGTTGCTGTAAAAAGAATGAGGAGTTTGAAATTCCAGAAACGTCCGAAACGTCTGATGTGCGTATAGAACACAGGTTTGAATACCATGGACCGAAGGTGGCGGATGTTGCGTATATTGAAAATGGCGAGATTTTGTGTATATTTGAGATTTGCAATACACACAAAACGAGTAGTGAAAACAGACCAGAACCTTGGTTTGAAATTGACGCGGAAACATTAATCCGAGTCGCAAATGATAATTGTTTGTCGCAGATACAAATACCCTGCATACGATGTGCGAAATGCGAGGATTGTGTGGAGAAGGAGAACTCTGATCTGAAACTTTATAACATTGAAAAATATGTGAGAATAAAACTGGGTCAAACTATATTTCCAACGCCAACTCAGCCAAAGAACTATAATCATAACCATTGGTATTTTGATGTTTGGAAAAAGACTGGTCATTTAAGATTTGACTTTGACGCAAGAGGTGATTATGAAAAAAATAAGCGTATTATTAATATATTTAATAATGATTTTAGAAGATATAATGGTAATTTAAAAAATGACTTTGTTAATAATGTTATAATTCATTCATACAAGGGTGCTATTGTTGCATATATTGTTTCAAATAATTATTATAATAAATATAATTACTGGAATATAGAATTTTGTAATATAGAAAATATGTATTTACCTTGCATAGTTAAAATTGATATTACCGGCGAATCCACAATTGGTATAATAGTTAAACTTATTAGATATTGTGAAAAAATAAATGTCATTGTAGGGAGGTTGCATGATTCACGCAAAATAGCAAGGTTTAAAAAATTTGAAAAGGGTCAGATTGACAAAAATGTTTGTGATAAATGTGATGGAATTGGATATCATCGTAGTATTAATAATCATTGTTGGTATTGTAGTATTCATGAAGGTGTTGCAAAGTGGGTTTCACTTATGTATGTCTATTCCATGAATAGAGTTTATTAATTTGGTTATATAGGTTTTAGTAGTTGGCTATTTAATTAAGCAGGCGTTACAATACTTTTTCTCTTTATTTACTCTTTATTTTTCGAGTTGGTTATTGGGTGTAGGGTTTGTAGTGTTTTTTTCTTTTTTTTCTTTGTAAAAAAACACAACCACTACTACCACAACTACTCCCCTTTATTTTACAAAACTCAAAAAAACCCTACATGCTCTACATCCTATACACCTTTTATTATATTTGTTTTATAAATATAATAATAACACCATAAATGAAGTGAAATAAAAATAAAATGAAAAAGAGAGAAGAAGGTGTAGGGTTTTTTTCAAACCCAACACCACCCAACACCCAACCCTCCACCTTTATTTTTTTATTATTTATATATCATCACTAAAAAAAAATCCATACATAAAATATAAATTTTTTTTTTTAAATTAGCTATTAAAAGGAAAACTTACCAAAAAAAGGAAAACTTACCACCGATTTTGAACTTTTTTTATAAAAAATTAATAAAGTTCAAAAATCAAAATCAATAAAATCAAAAAATTATAAAAAAGGTTCAAAATCGGTGGTAAGTTTTCCTTTTTTTGGTAAGTTTTCCTTTCTTAAACTTTTATTCTTCAAAATCATCAATAATTTTAAGAGGCTTACATTTTCTAACAATACCAACAGTATATTTAACCCCATCTCCGCTAGTTTGAAAAACTTTGAATTTACCAAGCCACTTATATAATTCATCTCTACCATATTCCTGTTTTGCTCTTCTAGATTTCAACCCACAATAATCATCACTGCATTGAAAATAAGACCACACCTCTGAATACTTAATCATTTTAGTTTCATCTTCAACAACATCATATAAATCATAGAAAACCTTTTGGAACAAATTCTGGTCTTCAATGAATTTTTCAGTCCGAATACGAACCGATTGAGGAATATCAAATTTGATTCCAATCCCATCTACATAATACTGCTTATAAATGCTCAATAAAAAATCCAAGAAAATAGGTTTCATCCTACATTGAAAATCATCAGTTTCGTAAAGCGTGTTCGCTTTCTTATATA
>Ga0209353_10000668_pt1 | contig 20579 bp, 33 predicted proteins | sample LauGreSpBDMM15SD_2_FD_187561 | JGI IMG/M metagenome (GOLD analysis project Ga0209353, IMG submission 187561) | Freshwater lake microbial communities from Lake Michigan, USA - Sp13.BD.MM15.SD (SPAdes) (version 2) | ecosystem: Environmental > Aquatic > Freshwater > Lake | place: Lake Michigan...
GGCTTGTAACCTGCCTTGCAATTCACGATTCTGCCGTTGCAGTTCTCGATTTGTCTTCCGCAACTCTTTTACCCATTCAGGCGCAGGAGTGTGCTCTTCGGGAGGTGGCGCTTCCTCACCAATGCTGACAACGACTTCTTCGGTATCTTCAGTTTCAACCTCATCAACGATTTCGCTGATCTCGGTTTCTTCTTCTTCTACCTCGACTTCAATGTCCTCAATTACTGCCTTTTGATTCATCTTTAACCCCATTCAACTCACCCACTTTGAACGGCTGGGTGGTTGCCGTTTGTTTGATTGTCGCTTGTTTTTTACTGATTCGCAACAGGCTGAACTATCTGCCCCTGCAATATCTCTTGCACCGCCTGGGCATTGGTCATCGCCATGTCCTGTGCTGTTTGGTCAACTTTGCCCAAGGTTTCTAGCGTCTGGGCACGTTTCAGTTCTGCACTTGCCACGGTCTCCACAGTGTCTGCCCTAGCTTTGGCGGCTTTGGCAGTTGCTTCTTCAGCGGCGGCTTGCAGATACATGGCGTTTGGGTCTTGTGGTTGACCTTGCATTTCTGCCATCAACTCTTGGGCTTCGTCATCAGTAGGTTTAACCACTCCCATCCGCAAAAGTTTCTTGCGGAAATAAGCATTTGCGTCCCCAACGCCCTCGCCTTCCATGTTCATCATTGCCATCGATGTCAGAACTTGGGCGGTTTCTTGGTCGCTGGTGATCTGTAGCATTCCAGTCAAAGCCCTGACCGTTGCCGCACGTTTACTGCTGGACGATGGTCCAACCTCGGCAACCACATCAAATGTAGCACTGGACAAATCGTTTGCCATCACCACTGCGCCAGACTGAGTGTCAATCATGGGTTGCATCAACTCCACCATGCCAGCTTGACCAACAGGTGAAATGGTCTTCATCTTCCGCTTGTCTTCAATATAGATTTCTTTTGCCATGCCAAGCCAAATCTCACCGCACCTTTTCATTCCCTTGGCAAAGTTGCTCATGTAGATGTACGTCTGCATATCCACACGGGTTTGAATCATCTCCACCGCTTTGCCAGATACCCCAGAAACAATCTTGTCAGCACCTTGCGGGTTGCCCAGAATGTCCTGCATATCCTGCTCAGTGATTGCAAGTAAAGCAGCCATTGCTGGTGGAATTTGTGCCGACTTTGTATAACCCACAGGGCCAGCGGCCTGGGTGTTTCCATCAGGTCCAGTGATCGGGTTGATGAGTAGATAAGGGTAATCCCGCAGATTATCCTCTGCCCACATCACTTGATGACCCGCCACCTGTTCAGGGGTCATGATTGGCTTTTCAATGCTGGACAGTGCACTGATTTCGCCCAGCTTGGACAGTTGCATATTCTTCAGGCGTTGAGCATCTTTGGCTAGCCTGACAGCACCCATGCAACGCTCAATGTTGTCCACGAACCAGCGTTTGCCGTAGACCACCACAATCGGGATGTTCTTGCCAGCAATATACCCAGCGTCTTCCAGCACCTTGCCGCCTGACATGATGTATTTGCGAACACGCATTCGCTTGATACGCTTTTGACGTACCTCACGAGTGCCGACAGCCATTAGGGTTTCTTCTAGTGTCTCATCATTCGCAAAATCTGTCTGGGTGTAGCGTTCCTCAGTCCCATCAATCGCTTGGAATATGCGGATTAACTCTGACTTTTCCTCAACCTTGTAGTACTCGGCAACGAAAACCACATCAGGGGTTGACCAGTCAAATTCGTATTGGTGGATGATCTTGGGCCAATCAGTTGGGTCATCGTTGTAGATTTCTTTGTAGCTATCACGGGTCATGCTGGTGACCACAAAGCAAAACTTCGCGTCTGACTTGTCCTGGCGTTTGGCGTTCAGGTCAAAGAACACGCTGGAGTCGGCATCAAAGATTGGCTCGAATCTGATGCGCTGGCGTTCATTCTCTGGGTCTTCTTCGTCTTCGTAGACTGTCCGCAATCGCCATGCGCCAATGCCACCGCCTACAGCTTCTTCAAATGCGTTGTCGTATGCTTCATCAGCCACAGATGCCTGTTCGTCAGCCCGATACAGGCCATCACAGACTTCTGCCAGACGATCGTTTTCTGTGCCATCTTTGCTCACATAGTCAACTGTGATGCGGTTATTGCGATATTCGTTGACGATACGAATCACAGCCAACATGATCTTGTTGACTTCAAACTTAGGTTTGTTTTCGTATTGGTCCCAGAGTGGGCCTTCCCACTGACTACCTGCTAAAGAGTAAAAACGCCGATCTTGCAAGCATTGCAGACGCTCATCCCGCAGTGCAGTTTGTATATCGTTGAACTGCCGCAGTGCTTCAGAGTGCAGATTCGCTAGGCGTTGGTCATTGGGTATTCGTGCCATTTGTGTCCTTTGATTACCACCGTTTGACGTTAGGCAATGGCGTGAATATAGCGGATTTTGTGACCGCTGACCGCCTGATGCCCTCACAGGCATATCTCAGCGCATCAATCACATGGTTCTTTTTGTCCTCAAGCTGGGGCAGGATTCGCCCAGTCAATGGGTCTGATTTGTAGCTGTACAGGCTTAATTCGTCAATGGTATGGATGCACCTTGGGTGTACGACAATATCGTAGTTCTTTAAGAATTCTATGCCTTCTTCCACCGACTTTGGCCCTTTGACCGCTGTCATGATCTTTGGAAACCCATTGCGCTTCATGTGACTGATGGTCTCGGGTCTGGCTGAATCTGCCACGATTGGCCATTTTTCCGCCTCTGGCACTTGCATAAAAAGTTCTGGTGTATTAACGATCTCGCATCCCACCATGTACGCTTCATAATCAATGTACAAGGTGCGCCCAATAATGTGGCATCTGACCAACACAGTCGGGTCTACAGAGAATCCCCAGTCCGCACCAAGTCGATGGATGGCATCCTCTGGTGCATCAAATTCGTCAATCTTCCAGTTCCTAAATACCCTGCTGTTACTGTTTCGCAGGTATTGGCCCATCCAAACGTGCTGGTATTTGTCAGGGTCACGCCGCTTGTCGTACTCCATCTCCTCTTTAAGTACATCAGGAAACCACGGGTTTTCACTAAAGTTAACCTTGATGACTGTGGCACTGGCTGGCGGCTCTGGCCCACGCAGTAGAAAATCGACAGGGTCGGATTGCTGGCGAGGGTTCCACGTGAACCATAACTCGCTGTTGGGTTTGCGTATTGTTGGTCTCAATAGGTCAAGGCTGGTTTGACTTAATGACTGGGCTTCTTCAACCCAGGCACAATCGTAGCCTTCCAGCGACTTAATGCTGTCGGCGGTGTGGTTCTGCATACCTTGGAAAATAATCGCACCATCGCCCTTTTTGGACTTGATGACCGAATCCTGTACTTCAAAGTATGCGCCAGCGTTCATAGTCTCAATCTTGGTTTCTAGCAATCTTTTTACCGATTGCTTGATTGATTTCTGTATTTCACGCACACAAACGCTTCTGCGCCGTTGGTCAAGTATGTGTCCCTCAATCATCAACTCTGCCATCATGTGAGATTTCCCTGAACCTCGCCCACCCCATGCACCCTTATATCGGCATGATTCTAGAAGTGGCAATGCCCACTCTGGCGTTTGTATTTGCAGGGTTTTACCCATTTTTGATTACTACACGTTCAATCTTGGTAAATTCTAGCGGAACCCCATCTGCGCCAGTTACTTCGTGCTTTTGGGTTTCTGCCCAGCGCATCTGTGTCTTTGACCACCAGATTGCCGCAGTCGTGTCACCAGCCATTACTTTACTAAATAAGGTTTTGCCCACCTGTGCATTAGCCTTAGCTTTGCCTGATTGCAACTCTAAAGTGAAATGTGCTCGCAGGGTATCAACGCTAATTCCATCTCGCACCAATGCACCTATCTGGTCAATGGGCAAGCCGTAACCAGACAAGGCTTCTACTTGTTTGCGCTCAGCAGCAGTCGGTTCAAAGGCTGGTCTGCCTGCGCCTGACCTTGCGCCACCGTTTGATTTTCTAGCATCCTGCTTTTTTAGAATAGGTTTTTCAATCTTAGGCATTATTCCTCCTTAGGCAAAAGCCACTGGTCAATCACCGCACGGGCAACTTGTTCAGTCATTTTAGGTGGAACACTCATGCCAATCATGTACTTGCCAATCTTGTCTGATTTAGCTTGATAATCGTCTGGGAAAGAACCTAAACGCTTCCACTCGCGAAATGTTAATTTTCGGCATTGATCCCAATGTCTGCTGCAATCTGTTGCCGTCATTGTTGAAGCCGGCCTTTGTTTGTTTAATCTTATTGTATTAAAACCAGATGGCTTACCTTTTAATCTTAACCATTCATCAGCATAACTATTGCCGGGTTTAGTGCCAGGCCAAAATTTAATATCTGTTTCTGCTGGTTTGGTTTCTTTTATTTCATCTGCAGTCAATATTTGTAAATCTTGTGTTGCTTCACCAGCACTTATCCATCGGTGTTTTGGCGCCAGATTTAATGGTTTGACTTCAATGTCATCACGGATTGCTACAAAGAAAACTCGTTCGCGCCTTTGAGGAACGCCACAATCTGCGCCATTCAACAAAAATAGTTGGGGGCGATAACCCAGCTCTTTAAAGCGTGTCATGACCATTTTAGTGTAGCCCTTGGCATTACCAATCAGCATTCCCTTAACATTTTCAGCAATGGCAACCTTAGGTTTTAGCTTTCCTACTAAGTCAAGGTAGTCAAAGAATAGATCAGACAGCACTTGCTTTGCCTGACCTTCCCTAAAGTGCTTATCTTTACCCCATGCTTTCTCTCGGCTTCCAGCCATGCTAAAGGTGCTGCACGGTGGTGAGCCATCAAGAATGTCTAAGCTGTAAAGTTCTTCTGGTAATTCTTTTTCTAGCAATTCGCCAATAGGACAAAGGAAATAATGTTTCGGGTTAATGTTCAGCTTGTAGTGCCAAGCCATTTCTGGGTCAATGTCATTGGCTGCAATCACTTCACATCCAGCGCGTTTATATCCCATACTGGAACCACCACCACAAGCAAAAGTGCTCATGACTTTGATGCCGTTTTTTGGAACAACTTCAAGGTCTTTCAAATTCCAAGCGCAATCTGGTTTATTTATCATCATCAAACTCGAATCCACATTTTGGGCATTGATGTCCCATGTTGTAATCATCTGGATCAATTTCTTGCGTGCTGGAATCAGGATATAAATCTTTTTCTTCAAAAGTTAATCCGGCAATTTCTCCAGCACTGAAACCAATCAAATTAAGGTCAAAGCCCAGATCACCAATCTCGCCCAGCTCAAGCGCCAGCATTTCATTGTCCCAGCCTGCATTTATAGCCAGCTTGTTGTCGGCCAGCACGTAGGCGCGTTTCTTGGCATCTGACCAGCCTTTTGCCACCATCACAGGAACTTCTGTTATTCCCAGCTTTTGTGCCGCCAGCGTGCGCCCATGACCTGCAATGATGCCACCCTGCTCATCTACCAGCACAGGCGTAGTCCAGCCCCACTCTTTGATGCTTGCCGCAATCTGCCCAACTTGCTCATCGCTGTGGATGCGTGCATTTCTTGCATACGGTATCAGTTTGCTTATTTTCCACTTTTCCACTTTATCTGCTGGGTTCATGCTATCTCCATCGGTTTAGGTACATTTACAGGCCAATTATTTTCCAATGCTTTAACTGTGGCTTTGTGTGCGTCAGTCCACAATTTTTGTCGCTGTTCTTTGCTTAATGTTTTGCCTTGGTCAATTTCATAGTGGCACTTCAAACACAAAGCCGCCGTAAGGTTATCGTCAGCTTTTATGCCTCGTCCCTTACCACCTCCCCAGTTTGTGTGTGCCGCCTGGACCATATCGCCACTTCCACACGCTTGGCAATCAAGACTTGCCACCATTTTCAGGAGTTTTTTGCTTCTGACGTATTGATGTTTTTCGATCAACGATAGTCTCCAGTGTAGAAAATCTGTGCATATTGGCGCATTCAAGTCTCCGTCTGCGTGTGTTTCCTGTTGATTCTCTGCTCTCTTTGACGATTGTCCATGTACCGCAAACCGGACATTTCATTGGTGCGCCCTGTCCTGATTCCTGTTAGTTGCTTCCCGTGATCGCCAAATCTCGATGTCCAGTCGTGCCGCCTCAAGTTCCCATCGCAAGGTTTCTTCTTTTTCAATTGCTTCCGCCAGTCCACGAATAAGCTGTTGATAACTTGGATGTGCATATGCTTCCCGTTCCTGTGCGTTTGCCGCTTCAATGCCCAATGTTAAGGCATCTTTCATTAATAGGGCTTTTTTAGACTTCCTGAATTCTTCAAGGTATACCCTTTGCGCTTTGGCTTCCCCAAACGCGGGGGCTTTGTCTCTGATCATTTGTGCTGCTTGTTCTGGTCTCATTTTGTCTCCATGATTGCTACATCCACTCCAGCCACAGCCGAATAGACTTTTTTGATGTTTAGTTCAACAACTTGCGTATCGTCAAGGTAAACCGTGCCATTCATAGCATCCAAAAATGCTTTTGCTACGTTGTCAATGTCAGGTTTCTTTGCTGGTCGTTCAATACCATCTAAACACGCTGTTTTACGGCTTTTTGAGTACGACTGGGGAATTGATACCCTGATGTACAGATAAACGCTCACAGGCGTTTCTAGTGGTTTCTGTAACCCCATGGCTTTGCCAGCATAGAACTGGATTGCGGTTTCGTAGTCAAGTGTTTGTTGATCGGTGTAAACCTTGGTGAACTTTCCGTGTCTGGAAAACCTTGGTCTGCCTTTTCCTTTTGGTTCAAGGGGCACATCAAAGACGATTGACATCATGATTCATTCCTGAAGTCAAGGTATCTAGACCAGCCTGACCACGTTTTTTCAGAATGTCTGCCTTCACATCCTCCCACCAAATCCGTGCTTTTTGTCGACCAACTTCTTTGACCTTCAAGCGATACCTGCGTATCCATTCCAGTGCTTCTGTCTGGCGCAAGGTCGCCAGCATCTCGCAACGCTCTGTTGATGTCAACAAGGCTAAATTCTTGGCCTTCCCGTCTTTTGTCCAATAAATATTTGTAGTCATACATCAAAACACCTCGTCATCTTGCCAGTGCTGGACTGGTGGGTGAGTCAATGCAACTGCAATATCTCGTTTGGTGGCAGGCTTTTTGTCTGACCATTGATGCTCTGAGCACTTTGGGGCATCAATTTTGACTGACCAGCGTTTATTGCACCCAGGCACAGAACACATTAACTTTTCTAGTTCGTCCATCTTGACCTCAATTCAGCAAGTTTGCGTTTAGCTTCTGCAACCACTTCAGGGTCAACAGGCTTTGGGTCATGGGTAATCTGCAACTCATACCGCGGCACGACTGGCCCTGCATTACAGAATTCCCGAAACTTAATTGCGCTTGGTACAAAGTCACCACCCAGCCTGTCAATGGCGTAGTCCATGCTTGGGCGATACGTCAAAAAATTTCCAAGTTGTCTTTGCCATTCCTCCCGCACCAAATTTAGGTCAATGCCCTCCCAGTGCCTTAAAAATGCCGCCCCGTAAATTGCACTCATGCGACCAAAGATGTAATCCAATCCTTCGTCTTGGGTGCAATCATTTTGCGAGTAATTTGACATTGCTTTGCCCTCCAAGTAATCCGCGAGTTAAACCTTGAAGCACAGTTGCATTGCGCTGTCCTGTTTTTGTCAAGCCATTTTGCATTTGTTTTTCAGTAACCCAGTCTGCCTTAAAACCTCTCCATCCCCTAGCCACACATTCGGTCAATGCTTGCTCAAGCGTCCACCCTGCTTTTTCAGCTTCGTTAGCAATTCGAGATATTGCAGTTTGGGTGATTGATGCTTTGTTGGCTTTTCGATGTGAAACAAAGTCTTGCCAGACAGATTGTGAAACGCCTTCAGGCGTTGTATTTATATTTGTTTTATGTTTTATGTTTATTGGTTCTTGTTTATTGTTTGGTTGAACGTCCGTTGAACGTCCGTTAGACCTGCGTTCAGCGGATGCTTTACCAGCCCTTGACGCTTGTTGAATTTTGCCGTGGTAATGCTGAATTTCTCGGTCAGCCCGTGGGTTGACCCAACCATTTGGCGAAATGTGGAAAAACTCTTCAAGAATTAATTTAACTTTGTCTTCATGCTCACGCATACCTATCTGTCGTGCAACGGACGCTACACCGATGTTCAACGGGCGTTCATGTAGGTAATACAGGTCAAGAAGTCGGCGGTATGCCAAGTCCTCAAGTAAATCCAAATGGTTTGTGTGCGACTTGTAATCGCCAATGTTGAATTGGTAATAGTGCATAAAAGCCCAAAAAAAAAGGGCTAGCCCTGAGGTCTCATCCTGGTGGATGTTGGCGGACTGGCGTAGTACCAGCAGACTTCAGGGCTAACCCCACTACGAAACGCCGCCAAGCGTCTTTTATCCATTTTAACCCAAAAACCATTCAGGCTTCAAGACCCTGAGTTGCCAAACCCTGCCCTCAGGCATCTGTCGCCATTGGCTCACAGCCGCACGGCTGATGCCAAGAATCCTTGCAAGCTCACTCTGTGACCCCGCCAATTTGGTAGCCTGTTCTTTTGTCATCTTCCTATTCTATGTTAAGAGCCGTGAACATTAATACCATACCAATTTAGTCAACTATTAAAAGTAATTTACACGGCTTGTTAAGAACCCTTTACAATGCAACCATGCCCCAGCAATTCCGCATAGGGTATTTAAGGAGTCTCACATGGCACATATGATTGAAAACAACACAGTCACTGGCAAAGCAGAAATTGCTTTTGTCAATACAACACCTTGGCATGGCCTTGGTCAACAGTTAACCCCTGATGCACCCATTGATGTCTGGCGCAAAGAGGCTGGGTTAGATTGGGAAGCAAAGTTGCAACCCATTATGTTCTCGTTTGATGGGCAAAATTACAGCGAAATCCCCAACCAAAAAGTAATCTATCGCAATGACACAAATGCACCTTTAGGCGTTGTGACTGACCGTTATAAGGTGCACCAACCCGCTGACGTGCTGGATTTCTTCAACACGCTGGTGCAATCTGCTGGATTTACTTTAGAAGTTGCCGGGGCTATTAAAGGCGGTAAACGCATTTGGGCTTTGGCTAATGTGAACAAAGAAGCTGTAGTACTCCATGATGATGCTGTGCGTGGTTACTTGCTTTTGTCCACCAGCTTTGATGGTACAGCAGCCACCATAGGGCAGTTCACCAGCATTCGCGTAGTGTGCAATAACACTTTGTCTGCAGCCGATGCAGAAACTGCACCAAGCCGCGTTAACCTTACCCACGGAGCACATTTTGACGCTAGTCTCATGCGTGACCGTTTAGGACTAATTGTTGGTGGCTTTGAGGGCATGATGGACAAGTACCGCAAATTAGCTCGTATAGGTGTCAGCACCGAATTTGCTCGTGAATTTACCAACACGCTGTTCCCTGCATCTTTTAATCCACAAACCAGCACCTTTAAGGAATCTCGCGGCTTTAAACGCGTCTTGGAACTATTTGATGGTGCAGGTATAGGGGCAAATAATAATGGCGTGTATGGTACTAAATGGGGCTTACTAAACGCCGTTACCCAATACGTTGACCATGAGCGTGGGCACAACGTAGATACTCGCATGAACAATGCTTGGTTTGGCAATGGCAATCGGCTGAAATCTGAAGCTGAAGAAATTTTGCTTGCTTAATTTAGGTTGGGCTTCGGCCCTTCTTTTAAATTTTATGTACTCAGACGACTACAAAGAATGGCGGTGGGGGCAAATCCTCACCCGCAACACAGACTACAACCCCGACAACCAACCAGAGGATGAACAAGATGAAACACCCCAGAACGATGAATGAGGCTTTCCCTCACACAGTTGAGTATGGCGCAGCCATTGAAATCCACGTTGCCAAACATTCCACTGGCGACAAAGTTATCAGGGTTTTGGCCTTGGTTGCCTTGATCGTGCTTTGCCTTGATATTTTTATTTGGAGGCCATGAAATGAACGCTAACGAAATCATTGACAACATCAAATTTGTTGCCGACAAACAATACGCTGGCGAACCCGCACAGAACCGCTTGGCCTATCACGTTGGGCTTTTGGAATCGCATTTGCGAACTCATATCAATCTTTTAGAAACCGCCCAGGAATACATCAAAGACCTCGAAACTCAACTCATCGCAAAGGACTCAGAATGAAAAACATCGCAACCGCACTGGTCAAAGCACAAAAGGCTTTTGGCCCTGCTCTCAAGTCATCCACCAATCCGCACTTTAAAAGCCGCTACGCCGACCTATCAGCTTGCGTTGAGGCTGTGATTCAAGGGTTGAACGACAACGGAATTGCCCTGATTCAAAAATGCTACGACTGCAACGATGGGGTCATGGTAGAAACCATGTTCGTGCACGAATCAGGCGAGATGCTTGAATGCGGAATTCTCCATGTGCCGGCATCTAAGCAAGACCCTCAGGGTTATGGGTCGGCTTTGACTTATGCACGGCGGTACAGTTTGATGGCGGCTTGTGGCATTGCGCCTGAGGACGATGATGGCAATGCAGGTTCTCGCCGCACCGAGGTTAAGTCAGAAGTTAATGAGCATCAAATGGTTGATTTACTTTTGGCAATGGATGAAGTCATCACGATAGCAGACCTCCAGAAAGCCTACAAAACAGCGTATACAGCCGCCAAAGGTGAACAGGCATGGGTTGCCAAAGTCATCGCCAAAAAGGACGCTAAAAAGGCTTTGCTTGAGACTCAATTAGCCAACGAACTGAAAGGCGAATGATGGACCAAGGTACAACAGAATGGTTTGCCGCCCGATGTGGCAAAGTCACCGCCAGCAGGGTTGCTGATGTCATTGCCAAAACCAAGACTGGTTACAGCACCAGCAGGGACAATTACATGGCCCAACTTGTGTGCGAACGAATGACTGGCAAACCCGCTGAATCGTTTAGCAACTCTGCTATGCAGTGGGGTACAGATACCGAACCTTTTGCCCGGGCCGCTTATGAGGCCAAGGTGGAAATTTTGGTAACCGAGGTAGGGTTCATTACCCACCCTTGGATTGAGATGTCTGGTGCGTCACCTGATGGGTTAGCGGATGATGGTTTGGTGGAGATCAAATGCCCCAATACCGCAACTCACATTGCAACCCTGCTTGACCAAAAAGTGCCTGAAAAATACATCACTCAAATGATGTGGCAAATGGCTTGCACTGAACGCCCATGGTGCGATTTTGTTTCCTTTGACCCACGGATGCCTGAAAAGCACCAACTATTCATCAAGCGTGTAATGGCTGACAAAGAAGTTATCCAGCACCTTGAAAACATGGTCAGCCAATTTTTGCGTGAAGTAGAACTGAAAATCCAACAACTTGAAAGCCTTGCATGAAAAAGATCAAAGACATCACCGTGGTAACTGGTTCGTACATCAACAAAATGGGCGAGGAAAAGAAACGATATCAAAACATTGGCACAGTGTTTGAAGATAACGGCAATCTCAAAATTAAGTTAGATGTGATACCCCTGCCAAAAGGTGGATGGGATGGTTGGGCAAACTGCTACGACCCCAAACCAATTGAACGCCAGCCACAAAAGGAGTTTGATGATGACCTTGCTTTTTAAACGTGCGCGATCACTTGACCCATCCACCAGCCATGCCGCCGCAGATCAAGCGCAGGACTTGGCACGGCTTCATAGTGGATTAATTGTGGATTGTCTCCAGCGTTTCGGTGCAAGGGGCAAAGATGGCATCGCTGAACTAACTGGGTTAGATGGCAATCAAGTGGCTAGACGCTTGCCTGAGTTAGCCAAGATTGGCTTGGTGGAATTAACTGGGCAAGTTACTAAATCAAAATCAGGCAGGGCAGAACGTGAATGGCGGTTTGTACCTGTACAACGGGAGTTGATATGAATGAAGAAGATGAAGCATTTGAGGATTTAGCCAAGCGGCAAGGGGATTGGGGTATGCAGGGGTCACGCAAGCACCAGATCATGCGGTACGCTGAAAATGTAGAAAACAAGGGGACTAGCATGACTGACAAAGAAGCAATGAAGCTGGCGCTTGATGCGTTGGAAACGCTAATGATTGAGCGTAAATCAATCTATGAAAAAGCCATCACCGCACTCAAAGAACGATTGGCACAGCGCACAGAGCAAAACTTTTGCCCCCGATGCGGCAAGCGCACAAACGACATTCACACTTGCACACCACCACAGGAAAACACATGATGGGTTTGTTTTTAATCCTATGCCTGGGCGCTGCCGTTGTGGTGGCAGTCGCCTGGGTATTTGTTCAGATATTGTTATGGATGGAGGAATAGCGCCCGTTCATCCTGGCGGCGTTTAACCAGCCCTGGCAAGACTTTGCCGCCTCCCTTGGTGTATTTTAAGAATTCATCCGCAGCACCCGCCTTGTCGCCTCTAAGCACCTTCTGGCGTAGCGTTGAACGCTGGGTTGTTCCCAGGCCGCAGTTAAAAGAAAAAGAAACAAGACTGTCAAACATCCCTTGGCTGAGATCGACAGGAAATAAAGTGTGTACTCCACGTTCAAACCTTGCAATATCATTTCTGAGAATGGCGTTTACTTCATCCGCTGAAAACGTGCGGTTATCTTCTGGGCGTAGCGGATAACCATCTCTTTGATCGACAGGTATCTTGCCTTGATCTGGGTATAAAACATGACCGACTCCTATTGTCCAAAGTTTTGCTGGGCAACGGTAAGGCTTAAACCTCACACCTTCATGGTGCTTGACCATCTCAACAGCTTGGGGGCTGATGTTCATTTTTTGAACGCCTGACCACCAAACCAGAAGCTGACGATACACGCCCAAATGATTTGGGTTTCATCATCCCACAAATGATTTAGTGCCACATCGAAAGCCACATCTGTGTGCCAAGCGTAATAAAAACCAAAGACCTCGACAAACATAAACATGATGAACATTCCGTAGGTGATGACGCTACGGGTTGCCGCCCTCATGTCAATCACCCAAGTTGATGCACCTTGCCCTAGTGCCACATCATGAGCGTACAAGGCTTGGCGTTCTTGCATCTGAGTCTGCGCCATCTGCACATCTGCATTGATCTGTATTTGCTCAGTTTGGATATGTTCGATGCGCTCTTGTGCTTCTAGGCCAGCTTTTTTGAGAGTTAGTTCACGTTCTGTCTGCATTGCCGCCAACGCCAATTCATGCTTTTTGTCAGACTTGTCTTGTATGAATTCAAGGATTTTGGGCAGGCCGCCCATAAGGAAACTTATTAGACTAGAGAATAGAGTGAGCATTTTTTAACCTTTCAATTCGAAATTTAGATTTGCATGGCGGGGGTATTGCACAACACGTTCACCCTCTGGGCATTTGTATTTGATGGTTGCCAGCAAAGTTGCCTTGCCGCTGGCAATCTTTTCTTTTTGTACCATCGTCAACTGATATGTAAATGTATCAATTTCTGGCCCTGCTGGACCACTGAATCTACTGGCGGTGGTGGTCGCTTCATGCACCATACCTGATGCGTCTCGAATGCTTGGGGTAAAACTTTCAACAGAACAATCATCCCGTTTTTTTATTCGTGCAACAGTAACATTTATGGGTTGCCCAGCCTCTGCCACAATTTTAAAATGCTCTGGCGACCATTCAAGAATGGCCCGATCAAACCAGCCAAACTTGTCAGCAAGTGTGTAACTGCCGCCCAGTGCGGCAACGCTTGCGGCAACTGCGCCAATAGCTTTGGTGAGATCAATCATCTTTTTTCCTTTCAGCTTCAATTTGCTTTTGCAGTTTTTCGGTTTTTTCCATCTGGGCTTTGGCCTCTCGCCTTACAACCATCGTGTCCATGTACATCATGCCAACAAGGGGCAACACCAACACAAAGACCAGCGCGAACAGGACTAAGACCAGAAGGTATCCAAACGACCCTGATGATTGAGACTTATCATCCACATTAGGCATATTAGGTAAGCGACCACGAAAACCACCGCCACTGTTTCCAGCACCCTGTCCAATATCTGATTTTTTAACCTTTGTCGCCGCCATGCGTTCACCCGCTTTTGATGCAGTTCCAAAGCCGCTTGCTCCGATTTCTGGTCCAACAGCTTTTGGTACTCTTCAACAATTTCACGCCAGAGATCAGGTTGCCCCATCTCCCAGCGCACCATTTTCTCAAGGTCGGCATAAAACTGCTTTGTCTGCCTGAGAAACATCACATTGTCTATGGCTTGTGTGGCAAGATCGTCTTTGATTCCTTTGCGTTTGTTTTCTTCTCGTTGAAACTCTGCTTTTTCATGACTAGATTCAAGTTCAGCTTGACCCTTAAAGAAGTTTGACAATGCACCACCAACCTCGCTGGTGATCTTGGTCAAGTCATTGCCAGTTTTTTTTAAGTCTTGATATACGGCAACGCAACCCTTGATGCCTTCATAGGCACTTTTGCAGAGTGCAAATGCCGTGATGGGGTCAATTTACAACCCCAGTATTTTTTTTACAAGTTCACCAGCAAAACCAGGGCCAAGCAATACAGCCGCAATCACCACATAGAGCAAATACTCAATGCGGGTCATGCGTTGTGAACCAGACTCAAACGACTTTTCAATGGCGGTGTACCTCTCAGCACAAACCGCCTCATGCACCGCCAGTCGTGTGTCGGTATCCTCAAGCATCAAATGCCCTCGCCTTGCACGATGTACACAGTTGCCGCCGCTGATGCAAGACCGCTAAAATACGATGTGCGTGCAAAGCGCAAAATCTCCACAGCCCCAGGCACAAGCACGATGGCTGGACTTGGGTTTCCTGAGACTGGTGCAACAGCATTTGCCGTAGCCAATGCCGCAGTTGTACCAACGCCCAGAAACACCGTGTAGGTGCTGTCATTGATGATGCGGTATTGACCTGTGCCTTGTGCGTCAAGTCTGCCGCTTACCAGCGCCTGAACGCCAGTGGGGGCAACAGCCGCCGCAGGGACTACAACGGTCTCGCCAAGTGGCGCAAATGCAATTTGTGAATTGGTAGACATATCAAACTCCTTGTTTTGCTTGATAGGCCGCAATAACGCCAGCCGTATGCACCGCATCGCAAATGGCTTGCACCTTGGCATCTTCAGCACTGTAGTTAGCACCAGGCACAACAACATGACGATGGAATGTGCCACTAATTTGCTCACCGTTTTCCATGATGGCGGTTTTGGTGCGAACTTGTACCGAGCCGTTTTCGATCACTTCAATTAGATCGACCGAAATAATTTTTTCAAGAGCCATGATATTTCCTTGTTTCCAATCTGACTATCCAGTCAGACATTAAGGTTTCCAGTTGTCCGAACTGGTACGGTTTAACAGTCAATAGAGCCAGCGAATTCTGGCAGAGTTTTAAGGTGATCGTAACCTTGTGCAATAAAATTTGCACCACTAAGATTTGGTACAAAAGAATAATTATTTGATTGAGCAATCAAAAAACTATCTTCAGTTTTTTTGCCAATAACAACAGATGCAGTAATTTTATTTTTACCACCGCTAATTGATTCAATGCGAATATAGGCGTTGTTAATTTGTGCAGGACTATCAAAGCCAGCAGGCAAAAAAACAACATTTTTAGAAAGAGCCATTTTTATCTCCAATTAAAGATTAGTAACTTGGATACCAAGTTGAGCCAAGAATTGTCATTGTTAACGCTTTGCCAAAAACTGCCGTAGATGCAATTGCAATATTGCCACCAGTCGTTGTGGTAAATGTAGGGTTACTCGTAGGGATAAGAATAATTGACCCAGCAAAACCAAAATAAGGAACACTAATTGTGTTAATTGCAGCAGTTCCAGTCACAAATACAATTGTCGATTTTGGGTTGATACTTGATGCCGATGCAATAGTTCCACCATTGACCGATGTATCTGCACTAGCAATTTGTTCCAATAATGTGCCACCAGAACTATAATTAATTGCGTTTAAATTTTTTACATTTAAAGAAATGTTTGTTGATGCGATATCAAGAAATAATTGCGGATTGTAATTTTTTAAATTGACACTCAAACCAATAACACGGCATGACAAAGTGGGATTGCCATCTATTACATAAGCGCCAGAATAAGTTTGATACCCATTGGGACGGGAAAGTTTATAGTTTGTTAGATTTAGTACAGCACCGCCTTGGTCACCCGCCGCTGTGGTATCAAATGTAAATGCCGCAACGTTGTCCCTGACAAAAGTACCATTTTGGTTATTAGATATGGTTAAATCTTGAGTAATTAAGGCTTGAGGACAAGCAATTTCAAAAATACAGTTATCAAAAACACCACCGCCTTTAATGCCGTACCCAACAGATAAACTTGTTTTAAGTAATTCACCGCCCATGACGGTTAACGCAGTTTCAAGGTTGATGACACAAAATGCAGCGTTGCCAAATGTTGTGGCGTTATACCCTGGCTGGCTTGTCCATTCAAAAGGGTCGCAATCAAGAATTGGTGAAACAAGAGTCAAAGCACCATTGGGTTGGTTGCAACATATTGCAATCTGCACAGCCCTTGTGGTGTAACCATAAATAGTGTTTTCAGATTGCGGCGCATCATACGCACTTGTTCCTGGCTTTTGTCCAAACAATACGCCATACACTGCATCTGAAATTTGCAACCCATACACATTGTTAAATTGGCAAGTGTGCGTAGCATCGCTTAACCAGTGCATTGCAGCAATATCTGGAAAAAAATTGCAACTAATTTTTAAATTAAAAATGCTGTTGTATCTTCCAGTTATCACAACTGGGTTAAAACTATTCGATGATGCTTTTATGTACGCCGCATTAAAAAACAAAGTTTTAAAGCTATCAATCGTAATTGTTGATACAAGATAAGTACCTGGGGGAAAAGTTACACAAGCATTTGCGTCAAGTGCGGCTTGAATTGCCGCCGTGTCATTAGTCGTACCATCACCAACAGCACCATAATCCAGCACATTGGCTGGTGCGCCAGTTATCATGGAATACGATACTTTTGTCAAAGACATTTTATTTTCCTTAAACAATAAAGGTTAAAGAACCAATAAGAACAGCACTCGCCGTTAATGTCATAGCAGTAAATCCAGATACTGTTCCAACACCAACAAAACTAATTGTTGAGCCTCCGCCACCAAGCAATACTTGTGCGGTGGTAGTTGCTCCAGGATAAGTTTGACCTTCTGTATACATTGCACTTGAAACAGCAATAGTGCCTGCGCCACCATAGGTTGTAAATGGATTTCCTGTCATAGTAGTTCCACCACCAGTTCCAACTGTTACATTGAATTGCAAAGTAACAAGCCGACCAATTTTTGTGTATTGCCCAGTTGCGCTAGAAAACGTACCTGAATTTGGTGCTGGTGTCCATGTGCCCTCCTCATAATCAGCCAGCAACTCGCTGGTCATGCCAGCAGGATGGCTAGTGATAGAAAAATCAATGCCTTTGCCTGATGTGCCAATGATCAAATTGCCGTTATCAATCCGAATATCACCACCAACAACATCCAATTTTGCTGTTGGGCCAACTGTGCCGACACCTACACGGCTGTTTGTTGCATCTGTGCAAAACAAGTTAGCGTCTGTGTCGCCTTCAATCCGCACGTTAAACACAGCACCAATTTCGTTTATCACAAGATTGTTTGTGCCAATAATCATCTTTTCGGTTAATGCACCAGCAGTGGCAGTCTCAAAATGAAGCTGGCCTTGTTCGGCGGCTGATGTTGGGCTGAGAATAGAGGCATGAATCAAGCCGTAGGCTTGTTTGTTACCTGCCGAATCTTCACCATTAAATTCAATCTCGCCAATAGTGTCATTAGCCGCTGGACTTGCTGAGTCTCTGTATAACTCCAGCAATGGGGATGCTGTCGCACCTGCATCTGTAGATGTCAGAGTTACGTTGGCAAAGTTGCCATCTGAACCACCCTCGACCCGTTGCCAGACTGCGCCGTTATAGGCTATCCAGTCACCCGTGCCAAAGAATAATTGAACGCCACCAAATGTCTGCGTTCCTGCGGTGCTAACCACATAGTAATCACCCTTTGCGCCAGTGCCATCAGCCAAGGTAGGCGTATTGCTTGAGGCATTCCATGTGCCTTTGTAATTTAAAGCACCAAGTGCGTTTGTGATAGTTGAGATTGCTTTTAACATGGTTTATTCCTCAGAATACGAATTCAATGATAGAGGTCAATGGTGGAGCCTGTGTGAATGTTACGTTTCCATTTGCAAATGCGTAAGTATTTTGGTTTTGATACACACCATTTATGTAGATTGCTTCAGGGCTGGCTTGTACTGTAAAAATGGTTTGCGTGCCATTTCCAGTTGCATTGGAAACTATAACTCCGCCACTATAAGTGTTATCGTTCAGTGAGGTATAGACCACCGTGCCGTTCTTGTTTTGCACTTGGATAGAGTAATCGCTTGCCGTATAAATTCTAGTTGGAGTACCCTGATAAACAGGATAACCACCACTTGTGCGAATTGGTTGGACTGCGGCAGTGGTCATGGCAGCATTGAAAAATGCCGCAATTGGGTTGGTGATCGGGTACAGATTGGCAGAACCAATCCAGATGTAACCATCTTCAAGCGGCTGTCCATCAGCATCCGCAAACGCTGGATATGGTGGTTCTACTGATATTGCGGACATTTATTCATTCTCCTGTGTATCAAGGTTGACCAGCTCTACGCTTGAGTAGTTCTTCCATTGCCTTGACTGCGTTTTCTTTGTTGACACCACGCAGATTCTCTGCCTTTTGAGCAAGCAAATCAAATGCCCTGCTTGCAACATTTCCCCTTGCAATATCAACACCAGTCTGCATGGCTTCGGCTACTTGGCCTTTTAAAGAGGTCTGTGCCGCCGCACCAAACATACGATCAAGTTCATTGACGAAAATCAATTGGTTAATAACATCATCATCAATCTTCATGCCATATTTTGTGGCAGTCTGATTGGCTTTGTCTAGGGCATCAATTAGATTTGCTCTTGTGCCATAGTTGCTTGTTAGCTTACGCATTGCCACACCCAATGCTTTTTCTGCATTTGGTGAGTCAAAGTTAATCTGTGTACCAGCAGATTTTTGTAAATCATCTAATGCAGAAATGGTGTCCGAGTACTTGGTATTAGCAGCTTTGTAATCAGGGAAACTTTCACCAAGCGTTTCATTCAAATTTTTGCGTAAAGTTTTTAGTGTTCTTTCGGCTTGTGCTGTAAGAGGATTGGCAAGACTTCTTTTGCCATAGTCAACTTGCGTATCAATAAACCGCTTGGCTGTATGAAGTCCAAAGGCATCAGGCACATTGGTTGCACTCAGACGCTCTAAAACAGAGTTCAAGACTCGCTGGGCCTGTCGGTCACCTTGTATATCAGAACCCTGCAAATTGGCTTTGGCAACCCCGTTTGCGTCCAGCTCAACCTTCACACCCAACGCCCCAAGGTCATCAATAAATGAGTTTATAGCAGGGTCAAAGTCAACTTTTTGCCCACGTAGTTGAGTATTGGCAACTTGGTTAATGGCAGTTCCAGCTTCTTTATTTGCGCCTGTTATGTATTTAATTCGTGACTCAACAGTGTCACCAAGAATGTCTGCCGCACGATTTGTGGCACGAAACTTCTCACTCTTTTCGCCCATCTTGAAGATGTTAAGCATCTTGGTCATGGCTTGACGATCAGTATCAGATGCAGCCTTGATGCTAGCAATAGTGCCATCTTTCCAACCCTGCTTGATGGCATCAGCCGCTTGATTGTCTGGAACTACTTGTGTGCCAGCAACCCTGAAATTAACAACATCAACAGAATCTGGGCTTTGTGTGATAACTTTTTTTATGGTCTCTGCTTGTTGTGGTGATATTTTTTCACCAACTGTTGCTGTAATGCTTTGTACAGATTCCTTAAAAGTTGGTTCGACCGCTTCTTTGATCTCAGCACCTGCTGGGGCAACTTTTCGCGCCACTTGTTGAGTTACTGATTTAACCATTGTTGGGATTGATGGTGCAACTGCCCCGCCAATGGTGGCGGCAATCTGACCCACAGGGCCAGCACCTGCTTCTTTTGCAATAGCACCAGCCGCCCCACCAGTTGCACCAGTGAGCGTTTGAAACCCTGGCGTGCTTGCCATCATGCGACCCACTTCACGGGTCACTGGTCCTGCGGCGGCGGCTTCTACAGCTTTACCCAAAGCAACACCGCCAGCACCACCACTTGCGCCAGCCGCTGTGGTTTGCACAATGCGTTCTGCGGCGGTCCTAGGTTGGGCAACACCTACACGGGTCAATAAATCCTCAAGCGCATCGGTTGGCAAAGTATATTTTGTGCCGAATAAACTATTGATTGAACCAACAACAGGGTCAGCAACTAAACCAGCAAGAGTTGCCGCACCAGCACCAGCAATAGCACCTGGAATAGCCCCAATGCCAGCAAAAGGCGCACCCATAGCCGCACCAAGCATTGCGCCAGCCGCAGGCAAAGTCACTCCCCTAGTTGCCGCCCCAGCAAGACCTGTTGCTGTTGTTGATGCTTCTGGTTTCTGTGTGGCAAGCCATTGATCTGGTGACATTGGAGCCGCAGTAGGCGCGGCTTGAGTAGTCTGACTTGCTAACCATTCTTCTGGACTCATTGGATAACCCCATTGGCTTTAAGATAGTCGCTCCATTGTGTATCAGTGAAG